>Ga0100402_1000886_pt1 | contig 34946 bp, 19 predicted proteins | sample CryGeyme20150102_FD_80419 | JGI IMG/M metagenome (GOLD analysis project Ga0100402, IMG submission 80419) | Groundwater microbial communities from Crystal Geyser aquifers in Utah, USA - Crystal Geyser metaG 2015-0102 | ecosystem: Environmental > Aquatic > Deep subsurface > Groundwater | place...
CACACCCGCATACCCTTGCCACTCCAACAACAACACAGTTGATCAGGTCTATTAGAAGTCAGCACATGATGGATGATGAATTTAAATTTGCTGATTGATTGATTGAGGGATGTGACTTATTCTGTACCAGTTCTAGAATTATTTTTGAGATTGTGGCGATCGTGGCTAATGCTAACTACAGTAGTACCCTGGTACAGCTAGTTCTAGCGAGCGAGTCTACTACCACTCATCAGGCCATTTTCTTTAATTCTCGGAGAAAAATTGATACTGTGAATGCACGAGTTGAGAGAGTTGTGAGTTGTGTGTCACGTGAATAAGGCCTCAACTAGAGTGTTATACGCTAGGTTTTGACTTATGGGGTAGATATGCGACATATTTTCAATTCCTGGGAGACAAGAACTCACCCTCTTGAATTCAAGTAGACTCGGTCTAGAGACGAAGTAAATGCAACATAGTACCAGGCAGCCAAGGGTAGCCAGTAGCTTTACTCACTTCTTTTCATAACCATCCACTGGGGGAAACACTTTTGGAGCATCCGGATTCTTGCTCCATTCGTTCCAACTCCCGTCGTAAATTAAGGTCTGCCCTTTGCGACCGAGTTCCTCCAGAGCTAAATAAATATGACACACACTGACACCAGATCCACAAGAGCACACAACAGGTATGTCACTATGAATTTCAATTCCAACCTTCTGAAATTCTTTCTTCAGATTGGCAGGAGATTTGAGTTTCAGTTGGTTATCGGGATCAACCAGACTGCTGTAGGGCAAATGAATCGCACCGGGTATGTGTCCTTTTTTAGCAAAACTCGACCCTCGGGGATCCACAATTATGGCAGCATCCTCGCCTTTTTCGACAATGTCTAGCATGTACTTCATGTCTACAACATTGACGGGATCACGTGCCTTGTAGGTTGTAGGTTGGGTGACATCTACATCGTTGGCCGACAAGACCACGGTGCTATCTTCATCTATAGGTCCACCCGCATCTACCCAGTCTTCCAAGCTTCCCTGCATTAGCTGCACCTTTTCGTGGCCCATGGTACGAAAGAGAAACCACGTTCGAGGTGTAAAAATACTGCCTCGTCTGGCGTAGACAATGACGCGATCCGAATTTCCAATCTCGAAGGCGTCCATCATGGCTGCGAACAGTTCCTACCAAGAGAAACAGAGAACAGGTCACTATCAGAGCACACACAAAAAACGATAACCTCCTCTTTCAGCCTTATATTACGCAATGGAAATTACCTTAGGTGGTAACATTGCCCATAAGCCTTTGGGATTTAATTCCGGATAAAGTTCTTTCGACGTGCTAATGTCCAGCATATCTACATATCTAGCACCAGGTATCCTCGGTCCAGCTTCGAATCTGCACATAAAGTGGCGATTTCAAAAGAAAGGTAGTCAGTAGAATGCTCTTGAGACGCAGACAAAAATGTTCCTCTTGTAAAATCCCGCAGTTTCCTTACTCGGCACGTCCATTTCTTTCGCCCTTGTGATAAAATGATCCGTCAACAAACACAATATTTTCATCTGGCTGCTGCGACTGCTGGTGGAAGGCTAGGAGGCTATCTTCGACCGAAATGAGATTGTCTGTTGCGGTACCTGTAAATGACGATGCACTAGAATATAAAGCGAATCGTTCGGATGAATAGGGTAACGAGTATTTTCGGACCGAACGTTGCAGGGGGGCGGTCCTGGCTGCAGTCGGCGCCCAAGCTTGACAGCATCTTCCAGTAGCTCCCCCCAAAAGTACAATCATCATCAATATTATGCTCGTCCTTCGACAACGAGAATAATGCCTTTTGTACTCGTGAGGCATCCTCTTTTGGTTTTGTGATTAGGAATGGTTAATTAGCTCAGGGAATGTAGAATGTAGAGGATCGTTAAGACGAGAGCAACAACAACAAAAATCAATGTTGCATGCATAATAGATAATAATGCAGAAAACGACAAGTCCTCATGCCGTGAAACGTAAGTGTGCGTCATATCTTCAATGAAGTTCAGTCGTGCTCTAACAAACGCCCCAGCAGAAGCATCTCACAAAATACCAAACAGTTCCGTCAGTTGAAACAACAATTTTTGTCAATGAACTCTCTCTTTGGATCTTGTAGAGCCAATGACTTCTACTTTTGTACCAGTTCGATTAATTAAAAGCATATTTGTTGCTTATTGAGAGCATCGCACCTTTGCATTACATCGTCTTTAATACACAAGTGAATGGCCCAGAAATTCATTCGGAAGAGCCTGCAGAAACACTCGAGCACCTCACATCTCGAACATACCTGCATTTGGAAAATGGCTAGTGGCAACAAACGACCTTTGAGTCTCGCAATGAGTAACCCGTGTCCTTCTGTTTCCTCTCCGTTCTCTTGCAGCGATGAAGCTATTAGTTGTAGCAAAGCACAGCGGCGCATTAAGATTCAGCCCATTATTTTGAAACGATCGGAGATTTACAATAATTGTGCTCCGGTGTTCATGTTTCCCAGAACACCTCCAAACACTCCCTCTGCCGACAATAACAGCAACAACATTTTCTCAAACAATACTTTCAACAGCAACAACAGTAGCAATCTACAGTCTTGCCTCCGGCCACCTTCACATGCACTTGGAAGGGTAGCCCTGTCACATGGACAGTATTCCAATGGAAACAACCAGGAAACGTCCGTGCAATTCCGTCCCAGCGTTACCGTCCGACGAATACCCTCGCGTCATTCCTATTCCCCCGTGACTAAGCGAGAACTTTGGGCAAGTTTGGATGAGATTCGACAGAATGCCTTGCGAAACGAAGCCGAATTTATCTTTGATGGTGGTGATTGGCGAAACGTCTCGGAAGAGGATGCCATGTTCTACGACCAACGCAGTGGAACTTTGATACATCCGGCTCACATTGATGCCAATGCCTACATGTTCGATGGACACGATTGGAAACCCATTGCCCTGGAGTCCAAGAATCAAATATTGTCCACAAGAGTAGCAACACCAGCAGCAACACCAGCAGCGAAATCCAGTGTTGATTAACATTGGATAACATCCACACATAAAAAAAACAGGTCGCTGCAAAAAATACCGCCTGCTACGACTCACCCCGCAGATATAGATAAGTCGCTTTCCTTTACTGTAACTACATACACACAATTCTTTTTTTCGATTTGATGAACTATGTTTTTAGCTAAATTACATTCATTTTGTACCTTAACATGAAAATCGTGAAAAAGAATACCTGGCAGAATTTCGCTCGCTCACATGGCCACCACCTTCCCTATAAGAAGCGAGCACAGTTGGCGTCAATAGTCGATGGCTCGAACACGAAAAAGTCTCCCTTGGCGGCATTGGTAGTCCACTTATCTTCGTGAAAGGAAACCTTGAATTTGTCTTGATGTCGTGAAGATAGCAAGTTCTGCAACTGTATTTTCTTGTTGCCCTCTAGAAAGTTGTAAACAATCTTGGCCAATTCATAGTCGCTGCTACCATTATCGGATGTAAAGTCTTTTCGGTGCCAGCAAAAAATGTTGGAGAGATGTAGTAGTTCCTTCTTTTCGTTAACGTGGACGTTGGTGTCATTTTCGCAAAACGCAAACGCCATCCAGTTGAGTTCCTCGTCAATGTTTTCAGATGTAAAGTGATCCACGACAGAAGCTTGACTCCAAAAGAAATGAGTGGCAAAATAAAGTCGATAGTCGGCAATAGAAATACCTTCTTGCTTCGTCGAAGTCCTCTTCGTCTTTCTCTTGTAGTCCGGGCTGCTTTTCAATGACGTTCTCGCCGTGCGGACGTTCGAGCTGTGCTCACTGGAAAAGCTTTCCGATGTGTCCGAATCGACTGAGATGTGAGGATTAGGATTGAGCATGGGTCGCTTGGGAACTAGGAGAGACTTGCGTTGGCTGCCTTGGAGATCTGGTTCCTCGCCGATATTACCGCCAGAAATGGCTCCTAACCATTGGTTAAAGCTGTAGACGGTCCCCCCGATGTTAAACTCCACGCCTTCGAGAAACGCCTCCTGATGAGATTCTAGAATGGGAAAACCAATCTTGAAGAAGGCAAACTGGATCATAATCATATATACATTCAACCCAAAAGCCTGGACGCATTGTCGAGATGGAGTTCAAAGCGTGAGAAGTAATACGTGCTGTTGGTAAAGGAATCAATTGTTTTTCATACAGAAAGTACTTACGAGAAGCGTCTTTGGTTCCATCTGGTCAATGAAGACTGATTGGAGATGGCAGATATCTTCTTGTATTTTCTGAAAGAGGGCGTGCTTGGACCCTTGTTTGTAGCATATGCCACCATTCTTTGCGTCCACTTGGAGGCAGCTGCGCGTGACCATTTCCAGCATTCTCGCGATTCGCAGTACCAGAGCTTCAGCTTTCTCGGTGTCGTGACCAAATTCAGCTTCTTCACCAGTCAGGTACAATGAATTGAGAATATGCGGTGTCTGATGAGTCTGTAAGCGATAGTAGAACTTGCGAGTATTGGAAAAGTCGTGACCATAAGTGACATGATGCAACAAGCCCAAGTTGAGCAACTCTTGACCAATGGCCACGGCTTGCTCAGAAGTGCATTGAAAGTGTCCTGCTAGGGCAGCTGTGGCTTGATCACCCCTCACACTATTCTTGTACGTTACCAAATGGAAATGCAAGTTGGACAGAGGAAAAATGTCGATGAGCAGCTCGGTGAGTTCCCAGATTGTGAATATCTTGGGTCCCGCCGGTAGATCCAACGACACCGTCTTGCTTTCGTTCTGGGTCGATGTCACGTAGAAATTTTCTGACTGGCCAATCTCGACAGTACCGCCCTCTTTTTCTTCTTCGTCGGCTTCTGGAAGCATCAGATGAGTATTTTTAGGATCGGGAAATCCCTCAATTTGTTTTTGATACTTCTCCAGAGCATTGGCATAGTGTTTGTCCTTATCCCAGTGTTTAAGTTCTTTCAGGGTGGCATCGTACCCACCCACGTATCGAGTGTTGAAGAAGGCCTGAGGTGTGGTGCGAGAAAGTGTCAAGACGTGCATGTCTTCTCGTCTCGAAGGGTACCGCGTGATATTAATCTCATTGTAGGGCAAGTTGCGAGACTCCAACTCGTGCTTGAGTCGCAGACTGAACATGCATCGTTCCTTTGTGAACAATGTAATTCTTCCCATAATAACACAATGCAGTGATAATAATATATATTTTAGTGATATACCTTTTGGTTTCCCTTTAGGTAGGAAAGTAAAAAGTTGGCGAAAATTATACCTGTGATTTGGTCTATGTGATTTTGTGAGAAGTTGAAAATGAAAAATGAACAGTTTCCATCACTACCAGTACTGGTAGACTACTAACATCTTCGAATAACTTTATTGTTGTATGGTAATAAACGCTACGACTACTTCCGGCAACTAAAATGTCATTACTATGGGGCTTCATTATGGTTCGTAAGACTGTTTTGTCTTCTCAGTTGATGCTTGAGCAGGATTAAAGATTCTAGGAGGATAGCTAATAATACCGTACCAGGTACCCCAGGTACGTTATACTACTGGTGCTAATACGTTATTTTTGTGCATTCTGGAAGACTCTTTTATTATTGATCAGTCTTGATCCTTCTTCTTTACCATGTACCTGGTATTGTGAAATTGGCATGGAGGTAATAATTCCTTCTGTACGAGCGAGTACTAGTAGGTACAGTAGTAACGGTACACGGCAAATAACTAGTAGTAGAAGTAGAGACTGAAAAAACTACCTGGTATGTTAGGAGTGTTATTTATTTCGACTTTTGTGAACAATGTCTGCATTTCCTCAATGTCCAACAGTAGTGGTACCAGGTATCATTTGCCTTTTTTAAACATGGGTACCTGGTACCAGGTACGGTACCAGGTACTGGTACCACTGTACCACTCCTTAGGAAAATCGCCATAAAGCCTTAAAATGTGCACTGTTCTGCGCGGCAGTCTCATCCATGTACCTGGGTAGTAGTAGCTAGACTACTGGTACTACTATGGTACCTGGTACTACCAGGAGTGGCAGTAGCTCCCAGTCTACACCAATGTGCAACACCTTCTATCCCTTCATCGGAGGAGGGGCATATGGATGCACCCCTAAAGTTACTAATATTATATTGTCATGCACAAGGTTAACACAGGAAGGCACTAACATGAATACAGTAGTTCTTTTCCAGCCTCCTCCTGGTGGAATACGGAACTAACCATTGAAAACAAAAATGCTTGTATCTGTGGTACCATTACTACTCCTCTCTACTAGCTAGTAGTGGTACTACTGGTTCTCTACTCTACTACTCTAATGGCTACTAGAGTAGACTACTAGTACTATTAGTAGACAGTACATCCTTACTACTCAGTAGCTAGTAATCATCTTCGAATCTTTTACAACAATAGAGAGGTCCACTCCGCCTCCTACTACAGTAGCTAGTAGTACTCGCGAGTACTAGCTAGTAGTACTAGCCTCCTCCTCCTCCGTTGCTAGTACACTAGCAGTACTACAACTGCCCTACCAGGTAGCTACAACTATCTCGAGTATTGGAACAATAGCTAGTTGAGCTTCTACAACTAGATAATAGTCACTCTCCTAGTAGTAGCGTATTGGAGCAGTAGCTATACTTTTACTTACTCACGAGCATAGTGTTTATAGATATTAGTTTGATCATGATGATGCGACAGCTACTTTCAACTATAATATTAGTGGCGTTATCGCTAGTGCAAGCAGAACAACAGCAGCAGCAGCAGCAGGATGAGGTGGAGCAGTCCAGCGGACAGCAGCAACAGCAAAACAATCAGGTGCAAGGACGTGTGTACGAAAACATCGACAATTTCATGTCGCATCCCGTGACCACATTGCAAATCTTTGCAGATTTCTTGTCGTTGGGTGGGTTTCCTAATAATCTTGGTGCCGAAGATCAAGATTTGGCTATCAAATACCTGTACAGTATTACGGGTTCGAACGAGGAGGAGGTGGATGACAACGGTATGCGTCCTTTTTACGGATTAGAAAATGGATTGCTGTTGGGATACTGGCACTCCGATTTGAACAAAGTTCCTGTATTGGTTTACCGAGAACCGGGAAATAGTGGATACGATCCCGTGACAAGTCCACTGAGTATCTATGCAGACACTTGTGTTCATGCTGAGACAGGAGAGGAGCAACGTTGTCAATTAGAAACGGGCGATCCCTACATATCCTGTGGTAATGATGATGATAAGTGTTCGTTGGTTCCTTGTGATTCTCTCGACAACCTTACCGATCCTACTACCCACGATTGCTCCCAGTTAACCGATACAGAAGAACAGAATGATTGTATCAATTCGAGCAACAACAGCAACATTATTTGGTGTCAGAATTACACCATCGAGTATACCACAAGCGATGAGACGCTGGGGTATGTTCCCATGACCTTGTCTTGTATAAATGACCAAGGCGACTTTTCGCAAACTCCCGGACAAGTTCTCATCGAAACACCGGAAGGAATAGTAGAAAATGGGACCTGTACCTACGACGAGTCGGGTGTTATGGTGAACAGGACTTTAACCGGTCCCTTTGCGTCCTGTGCCAACGAACCGGACGGAATTTGCAACACGACCTTTGTGGGAGGTTATGATAGTCGTCAGTACGATCCTCGCTGGAGAGAATGGTATACTGAGTCCCGAAAATATCAGAGACCATTATTTTCGGATCCCTACGTGTTTATCACTCCCTTGAACATTGGAATTACGTACACGTATCCCATCCATCAAAGCGATGACCAAGGACGAACCGTATTTGCGGGTGTCTTGGCTGTGGATATGGTATTGGATGATATAGGCAATTTTTTGACCGAAGAATACAACAACACCGGATACTACGTTGCGGTGTACGAGGATCGGGAACCATATTTCATGATTGGAGTGTCAACTGGTAGGAGCGTGGTTGGATATGTCCGCACAGATGGTTCGAACCAGTCCTGCTCCCAGGAACAAATTGATAGTGAAGACGGGCTCTGTATGGTGGTACAGCAAACAATTTACAATTTTACTCAAGAATACCATATCCTGACAAAAGTACACGAGGCATTTGAGGACATTGGAAACGATTTTGAACAGATCGTTGCTGTCCATGAAGACGATGAAGATTTGGACTCCACTGTGGTTTTAGGCACAGCGTTAGTGTATGAACAACCAGATGCCAATTTGAAATGGAGGATTGTGGTCGTTGCTCCAATCGGGAAAAATCCAGATGCTTCCGTTACCAAAGACGACGGTCTTTTTTTCGTGATCTTGGTTTTTAGTATTCTCGGATTTTCCGTTTGCTTTGGACTCTTTGTCGCATTTTTCCGACGCCGAAAGGAGCAAGCAGTGCAATTTGCGGACGTTCAATTTACCTCGGCGTTCATTTTGGGCAATGCTTTATTAAATCTAAGCACGTTGACATTTTTGGGGCCAAACACGGATCAGCTTTGTTTGCTCAGGATGTGGTCTTCTTCTTTGCTCTTTTCCATGAGTCTGTCACCTCTCTTCGTGAAAGCCTTCCGAATCTGGAAATTGCTTGGGACGTCTGTGAATATGGCAAAAAAAACCGATTGACCAATTACCACGCCTGGTTTCTAACGCTGCCGATTCCGATTTGCCAGACCATTATTCTGCTTGCCTTTACCTTTGCTGATCCCCCGGTCGCGACGGAAGAAATAGATCTCGACGCAAGGATACCAACCCAGAGTGTGAATTGCGAGTACAACTCCGATGCCTTCTACATAACGGAAGGAGCCTTTCATTTTCTGCTGCTTTCGATTGGCTGTCTCTTAGCGTACCTGACGAGAAACATCGACCCTCAGTTTGGGGATGCCAGAGCGTTGTTGTTCGCGATGTACAATATCTTCTTCACCTTCATCATGGTTGCTATTATTTTTGCAGTTGTTGACATCAGTGAATCGGGACGCCACATGTTGCAAATGATTGGTGTGTTCTGGGCCACAGTCTTCAGCTCGGCAGGCTTCGCCTTGCCACGATTGGCAGCTGCGAAAGAGGACCGCAAACAAGCAAAGGTTAAAATGTCCAGAATGCGCAGAATGATGACACAGAATATGAAAAGAAAGTCATCCATGGACCTCGATCATACTTTTATTCATGGCACGGACGATTCGATAAAGATTCTCGTATGCACTGCAAACATTGGGAATGCACCGCCGTCACTGGATTCCATGAAAGCCTGGATTCCGGAGAAAGGATCCTGTGACCGTGTCAATCCTTTAGAAGGGGAACAAATAAAGGGACCACAATTTGACTTAATTGTGATAGGAATGCAAGAAGCAACATGGTCGGCTCAGAAGAAGAAAAAAGAGAATGTAAAGTCTGGTGAATCTAGCGTCGAGCAGAGAAATATCAGTGAATTTATTGAGAATTCCAAGGGCGCGAATCGCAATGAAAGCGAGGATGACGTCGATTCTTCCGAAGGAGCTCAGCAACGAGAAGCCCAAAAGGAACATTATCTTTCGGCAGTCGAAGGAGAAGATACGGTAGTACTTCGAAAAATGCTTGGTGCTGTCCTTGGTGAAGAATACGCTCCTGTGGCACAAGAAGTCCGAGGGCAGATGAGGCTTTATATCTATGCATTGAAAAATGTGGTTCCTTTTATTGAGGACCTTAAAGTAAGCGGCGCTAACACGGGGATCGGCAACGTTTTGGCCAACAAGGGTGCGATCGTCATCTCTTTCATTCATAAGAGTACTAGATTTACCTTTCTCTCGGCGCATCTAGCCGCCCATGAAGGTGAATCTTATTACAAAGCCCGTTGCGAGAACGTTTATGACATCTTGAAGGCGTCCAAGACGTTTGAGTTGAGTCAAAGGATCGATTTATCCCTTGCAAGCCACCATATGTTTGTCCTGGGAGATCTTAATTTTCGAACGAAATTTGATAGTGTTAATAAAGATCACAAAGAAAATGTCAGTCGAGCTTTGGAAATGATAGAAGCCAAAGATTGGAAGTCGCTTTACAATTTCGACGAGCTCCACAGAGCAGTCGAGTCGGGGGATCTCCTGGTTGGTTTTAAGACCCTGCCTTGCAATTTCAATCCTACCTTTAAATTGAAACGAGAGGATGGTTTTGTCTACAACGAGCAGCGAACACCAAGCTACACAGACCGGATCCTGTTCCGATCATCCCCCGGCCTTGAGGGAAGCTTAAAGCCGATTTCCTATGAACCCTGTGTAGGTTTCACTACGTCAGACCACAAACCGATACGAGGAGCCTTTTCGCTTGCGCCAAACGATATGTTCGAACCGCGCACTATCTCTGGAAGAATTCGCTTGGTCTTCAGTGATATTGAGTGCTCCAATCTCCTAGCGGGCGATCTAAATGGGCTCTCTGACCCTTACGTCAAATTCGTTTGGGATCACATCGATATGACACACGCCGGTAATCGGCGGTTGGCGTGTTGGGGCAGATCAGACTGGCCCAGAACAAGTCATAGAACCAGAACTCTAAACCCAAAATGGACAGGAAAAGAAATATCAATGGACATAATTGGGCAAATTAATGCCGAGTCTATGCTCTACGTCATCGTTTATGACTATGACTTTATGGGTGAAGACGATGTTCTTGGCACGCTTCCTCTAGGGATTCAGAACCTTGTTGAGATGAAAGATGGCCAAGAGCAGAAGGAGCTTGTTTTCGATCGGCCTTTGGAACGGTTCGGAAAGTTTGGGGGGCGAATCATGTTCAAACTCGAAGTGTCTAATATTGTAGGGTAAAAAAAAAAGCTGTCCCATCGACATTGGGACAGGAACAGGAGTAGGCCGTTGTCCTCACTGGGAGGTTGCATTTTCCCGACGGCAAAATGGATGGAAATGTTGAAATTCGGTACTCTTTAGGCGAAGACGCTGACAACGTAAATCACACAAAGACTTGTTGCAAAGCAAACTACATTGAGCGTTGGTCGAAAAGAGACGGACTCGGAAAAAATGAAAAGTAACCAAGAGCTAAGTTCACCTCCCTTGACATTCGTAAAGGGTTGAAAATTCCATCTACAGCCGATTACGATGCCGTTAGAATGACAGCTGAGATGGTTTGAAATTCTCACCGCATATGGTGGCAGGCAAGTCCAGGCTAAAACAAACACTTGGAACTCTTTTTTTATGAAGTTTCTGTAACAATGAAATTGTTTATTCTCCACAATGAAAGAATATAGAATATAGATGGTTAATGCGATGTCGTCTTCGAGAGTGAAAATTTGTTTCGGCCTTATCAAGCTAAGTTGAGACGGAACTTTCACCTCTAATGAACGCATTTAAAATCCCAGCGACGCGAAAGGGTCATTTTTTACTGTCGTTTGAGTATTGCTGTTGCTTCTGCTGGCTTTCGTTCCACCATTCATATTGTTCATACTGCCAGGAGCTCCCATAACACCTCCTCCTCCTCCCATGGGCATACTTCCCATCATATTATAGTTACCTCCTACGGCTCCACCCATTGGCATGCCGCCCACCATAAAATTGTTACCTCCTCCTCCCATGGGCGTAGCTCCCATCATATTGTTATTGTTTGGCATACCTCCCATCATGTTCATACCCATATTGGTATTAAAAGTGTTATTGATGTTGCTCGTGGTGTTATTATTATTATTCATTTGCATCATTTGCATTTGTTGTTGCATCATGGCCATCATTTGTGGATTCATTTGCATATTCATCATACTATTATTCTGATGATTGCCGCCCATCCTGTTCAACATTTGTGGATGCATTCCAGCAGCACCAGCACCAGCACCAGTAGTTTGCGATGGTGGCATCATCATCATTCCCCGTGGGTTAGATGTAGCAGCAGGTGTTCCCATCATCAAACTGGAAATGGCCGAAGCATTGTTGCCACTAGGTCCTCCCATGATGGGTTTTTTGGGTACGGATGCTGGTGCAGCAGCAGCAGCAGCAGCAGCGGGGACGCTGGAGGAAGATTGTGGGGTTTCACTGGAAGAAAAAGCTCCAAATGATGCAAATGGATCGTTGGTAGCAGCAGCTGAAGCAGACGCTGGAGGAGCACTGTTGTTGTTGTTAAAAGCTCCAAAATCTGCACTAAACATGTCTGTTACTGCCGGAGCAGGAGCGGATGATTGGTTCGATCCAAAGGCATCAAAGGTCGTGGTGGTGGTGGTGGTGGTGGTGGTAGCCGCAGTCGCAGTGGGTACTGGTACTGCAGTATTCAACGCACAAAAATTAGCAGCAAACATATCTGTACCACCACCACCACCACCACCACCACCACCACCACCACCATTACCATTTGAACCATAAGCTGCATTGGTTACGGGAGCAGTAGCGGGTGTTGGAGCACCAAAATCCAACAAATCTACCACAGGAGCAGCAGCAGCAGCAGCAGCAGCAGCTGGAGGAGGTGGTGCAGGAGTTGATGTTGCCGGGACACGAAGTTGTCGGTGTGATTGTTTGCTGGAAATTCTACCAGTAGCAGCTGTAGAGGAAACAGACCGTTGTGGTTGTCCTGTTGCTGCTGGTGCTAGCGCTGTTCTAGTTGCAGTAGTAGTAGTAGTAGTAGTAGTAGTATTACTGGGATACGTTGCTTCGCTTTCTCCGTAATATCGTTTTTCTTCGTAGGCTTGGACTATAAATCGTTTGTACACGTTAATGTCCATTCCTGGAGCTGGTCGTCCGCCTTGTCCTTCTGGTGGTGCATTCTTCAGCCAGGTTCGTCGTGCCATTTCATTTCCACCTTGTGACGCCAATGCGTCTACTTCGTCATTGGACCAGCTTGACATGGTCAACGATTTGCACCGATGACTGATGGCCTGGTGACTCGATTTGCATTCGTTGCAAACAAAGGTTAAAAATTTAATACACACCGTACCGAATCCAAATTTCTTTTCCAATCCACAGTTGGGACACTTGGTATTGGATTTCATTCGAGCAAGTTGCTTGACGCGGTCCTCTGCGAGAGATGGCATTGTGCTTACAATATGATGTAGTGTAGTGTAGTGTAGTGTAGTGTAGTGTAGTGTAGTGTAATTTATTTATTTATAAATGTGCAAAACTACTCTGAACTTCGACGTTGCTGGAACGAGGAAACCAGGATTCAATCAATAGGGGAGGAGTGAGTATCGACAGTATCGACAGTATCGACAGTGCATCGATGGTTTGGATTTTGGATTAACCAGAAAGTGAAGCTGTTTTAATTTTTTAAACTTGCAGGCCACTCTTGCTACTAGTAATAGTAATAGTAATAGTAATAGTAATAGTAATAGTAATAGTAATAGTTATCGTAACCAGCTAACTTTTATTTCTTAATTTGTTGACTCCGGACTATTACTACCACAAGCTAGATGACTGGCTAAAATGGTACTGCGTATTGCGTACCTGGTATCCAAGTACTCTACAGTCGTTGTCGCCTTATCTTGTACTCGAGTAGCTAGCGGTAGCTAGACTACTAGTCTACTCTACCAGGTAGTGGGCCATTCCTGACTTGAGCTTGCTTCGAAATTTTCTCAAAATCGTCGATGGCTTGGCTGATAACCAAATCTTTAACCTCAATGTAGATATCTTTTGCACAAGAAAATAAAAACAACAAACAATACTAGTAGACTACTGGTTGCTTGTAAACAAAAAACACTCCAACAAACATCTCTCAACTCTTTGTATTACCATAAAGTACCAGGTAGGTAGTAGGCAGATATTAGCCTTTCACAACAAAACGCATCCAAAAATAAACAATAAGATAACAGTATGAGAACAACAGGATTCCTTACGTTACTTGTGGTTCGGTCAAATGCTTTAACGTCCATTGGTTTGAGATCGAATGCAGGAGCAGCAAGACATGTTGTCTCCTCGACTCGCCTGACAGTGTCTGCTTCCAACTATTTGGATCGATTGTCCGATGCAGCAACATCAGCAGCATCACCAGCGGAACAGCAGGTATTCTCTTTTACAACTACTGCATCACCATCAGCACCATCACCATCATCGCCATCATCATTATCTACTGCGAATGACATATTTGCTACTGTACCTGTACTGAGTCTTCGTCATGCCGATGTTATTGCTAATAATGTCATTCGTTGTTGTGAACGCAATGGATTTAATCCTGTCACAGTTGTTGTTTTAGATGCATCAGGAAATACTATTGTTATGAAACGTATGGATGGTTGCTCTCCTGTTGGTATTCCTGACATTGCCAAAGCCAAGGCATATAGTTGCATCGTTAATAAGTATCCATCACGAACCTTTCGTGACAGATACACTGCGGATGAAGCATCGGCCAAATTCTGTCAAATGGTGACCATGGTCAACATTAGTGGTAACCAAATGGCACCGTTTCCTGGTGGGATTGTCCTTCAGTACCAAAAGAACCATCGTGATCAGGAGGGTGGTGGTGTTATCATTGGAGCCGTGGGTGTCAGTGGAGCTGCCGGAGATGAAGACGAATACTGCGCCATTCGTAGTGTCGTGGAAGCCAATATTAGGGGACTGACCACAGTTCCTGAACAGCACTCTTGTGCGACCGCAAAAGACAATTACTAAGGAGTAGGTAGTACAATACATTTGAAACGTACTGTATACAATAAATAATGTAGTGCAATGGTGGTACTAATTGGACTATTTGCTGGTAGTAGTGGTAGTGGTAGTAGTAGTAGTAGTAGTAGTATTGGGTCGACCTACAGGAAAGTAGTAAGCTGGCTACTCGAGTCTCTGTAAGATCGAATTAATATTGTTCAACCATCCAACTCTTTCTTTCACAAGGCTACTGCGATATTTTACCACTCTGATATTGTCGTTCTTTAGAATTTCACTCCCAGCTTGGATTTCATATTTTTTTTATGATTATTAGGTATTCTACGAACTTGATGCTTCCAAAAATGAATGAATCTTGTCTGCAATCTCATTTGCCGATTCCATCTGAAAAAAATGACGACCCGAAACCAAATGAACGTCTCGTTCGGAAACGTTAAAGTTGTCTTTGATGTACTGTCGTTGAGACGAAGGAATGGCTACCTCACCATCAGCCCATACAATCTGCATTGCAACCGCGGGCGTCTTTTTGCTATCTTTTCCAAGCGATACACAAATTTTCTGTGTTAAGTGTTCGCGCTCCTCTTTTGTTATAGGAAAAGATGTCATGATTTTATGAAACGACCTTAGACCTTGGTTGTGGTTGAGAAGCCATACCCAAGCCACGGCTTCGTCATGGGTACAGGCATTGCAGTCTTTGACACCTCGAAGGTACATAAAATGCCGAAAAACCCAAGGCGTCATGGTTTGACGCGCAATATATCCAATCATGGGCAGCGGAAAGAGGTTCATGGGAAACGGTTTCCGAAACGTTTCCAAATTGAGCAGTGTATCCAAAGCGGTAATACTGGCAACACGTTGCGAATTATCATTTTCACTTGCCCAAAGTGCCGCGATGGGTCCACCGATATCGTGAATAACGAGATGAAGCTTTTGGTCGTCGTTCTGGAAGAGATCCAAATCGGAATGATTCAAAATCTCGTCGAGAGCGCTGGCCAGAGACGGCCAGGAATATTCGTAATCAAGGGCCTTATCACTCAATCCCAACCCTGGTAGGTCCATAGCAACGGCACGAAAGCCGTATTTTTGAACGAGTGGCTCGAAGAGCTTGTGGTAGAGGTAGCTAGAAGCTGGAACACCATGTACCATAACAATTGTTTCTCTCCGATGTTCTACTTTGCCCAGCGGTCGTTCATCTCGAACAAACACTTTGTTTCCGTCTTTCAATGTAATAAATTTACCCTTTGCTCGGTGCTCTTGGACCAGGGCTGGTGTGTCCTTGGGAAGGAACCAGGCGTTGGAAACAAAGCAACCACAGCAACAGGAATTCGTGCTACTGCTGGAGCTGGAGCTTGAGGTGGCGGTATTATGATCCTTAGTCATGCTGGTTGTTGTGTTGTTTGTTGTTGTGGTGCTTTTTGATTCCCGGCTACTCGGGAGGCAGAACAAGGCAAAAGTTTGAACTGATATTCGCTGGAAGATGCCACTTCTTTACTGCAGGAGAGTAAATAAATCGTTGCTCCAATACAATAAATACTTTAATTCAAAAGCTTAGCTCTAAAAAGCGAATAGACTAGACTACTACTACTAATACTTAGTAGTGTGATAAATAGTATTATTATTTATTTGTCGTCACAAAACTTCGCTGAAAACCAAAATGACAATCAGTCGTTCTTTACGCGGCGTGATAGAAACACTATCCAGAGCTGTTTCAACCTTGCGGACATGCTGTGACGACCTTTTTCTGAAATACAACTTACTCGATAGTACCTGGTACCCTGGTACCAGGTACGTAACTTGTAGAGAGTACCGTACTACTCTGCAGCTAATACAATATCGAATAAAGAATGCGTGCAGACGAGAGGCTCCGAAAGCTAGAGAGACAGAGAGGGGAGGCAAGAGCAACAATGGCAGACAAACCAAAATGAGAAGGCGTGTTGTGCATGCTACTGTAGAGTACCTGGTACGGAGTAGTAAAGAGTAGCTAATACTAGTAGTAGCTAGTAGAGGCTACTAGTAGATGAGTAGTTTCCGATTCAATAGATCTAGTAGTTCATCAAGGATGAGGTAATAAGCATCTGGAAAGTTACTACTGTAGTACACCAGACTGAATTCGATTACCTAGTAGTAGAGTAGTAGCTATCATGTAGTAGCTACAGTAGTCTACTGTACAGTACTTGCTGTCTACGAGTATTCATTAAAGATTCAAGATTGAAAGATCTCATCTCAGAAAACGTACGCTTCCTTATGCTTCTCTTCTCATTATTTCTTCTTCGTATCTTGTTTAACCACTAAAATATTACCTAGTAATAAGAACTGCACTTTCGATCCTTCTCATAAATCAACAGCATCCTTGTTTTTGCACAATGGCGCCGCCTTCTGAACGCACCCGCTTGCTCGATCTCACGTTGAATCCCTCGAATGGGTCATCGTCAAAGCCAGCATCATTTCATCTTACAATAAATTTCTTCGTCGGTCTCCTAGGAGTGTTTGCCGGTGCAGTTCTAGTTTCCTTCTCCATTGTTCCTCGCCAGCAACAGCAGCAGCTGCTGCACGTAGCATCGGATGATTCGTATTACTTATCGTCCATTGATCTACTTGGAAAGAGTCACAAAGAACCAGAGCATGAGCATGAGCATGAGCATGAGCATGAGCATGAGCATGAGCATGAGCATGATCATGATCATGATGATCACGAAAACAGCAAAACTAGCCACGAAATAAATCACATTGTGCAAGTTGTCGACAAAGGCAATTGGATCGAGGACTACGCTGTTAGCCGCGCAGTGCTTGTGATCGAAGAGGAGAAGGAAGAAGGGGATGAACATGAAGATGAGGAAGAAGACGAGGATGAACATGAAGAAGAGGACGACGAAGGTGCTGCGTCTGCTCCTACTACGACAAGTACATCAGCAACTCTTTACGTATCAGGACAAACAGCTTTTAATGGAAAACATCTCGTTGGAGGAAAAGACATGGCTGGTCAATTTGCCGCAGCCATTGCCAATGTAGACCGTACGTTAGAACTGGCAGGCATGACCAAGTGTGATATGGTCAAACTTATCGTCTTTGTTACGAACATGGATGATGTGACGGCCGAATGGGAACAATACAAAAGTTGGTTGGCAGACTGTCCTATCAAACCTGCTAACACAGTCGTTGCTGTTGCTAGTCTGTTTCGGCCGGATGCATTGATTGAAATTGATGTGACGGCAGTCCATTAGAGTCTAACAGTATTATCACTTGAAACAGCAGAAGTATAAGCTGAATAGAATTGAACAATGAAAAACCCACAGTGCCTAATCGTTCTAAAAGCCCATCGCGTGTTTCTACTAAGTCAAGTGCATAAAAATCTTTCCCTTCCTTTAAATTTATTTTTTTGCTGAGAAACAATGGCCTAACATACCATTACAGTAGAGAAACACCGGCAAGAAACGAAAATCTAGCTCGAGATATCGTCCGCATCCGCTAACCGCACAGCAGGAGCTGGAGTGCCAGGCATTGGAGTTATCTTGGCGGGACCAGGTTTCATCGTCTCGGCAGGAGTCGGATGTACAGGCTGTCCCGAGTCGGGTCGGTCACGAGGGGTTCCACCAGCTTGCTTCTCTGACGAAGAATCATCCTTGTCGGGATGGGCGGCCATCGGAGATGTTTCGCTTTCCTTGTCGGCACTCGCGTCAAACTTGACCGCAGACAGAGGGCTCGCCCGGGAAGCGTCCCGTGATGGAGTTTCCTTTGCCGAGACGGTCTTGTTGTACGGCATCTTCACACTTTCGCTCGCGTCTGATTTGGTGGCAGAAGCAGTCGGGGATGTTCGTCTTGTTGCGCCAAGACTGGGTGTTGGTGGTGGATGATGATATTGATGATGCGGTGGTGGATACATGTACCCAGAAGGTGACACGTGAGGATGCATACCCATGGGCGAGTACCCCATGTGTCCATGCGGTGGACCCATCAACATGGGTCGCATGTAGGGGTGACGATGGCCCGAAGGACTGGGGTGCATCATGTAGTTGTGCATGGGAACTCGTCCGCCAGGAGTGGCGACGGGCGATGGCATTGGTCTCATACCATGAATTGCGGGTCGTGCGACAGGAGGTTTTCGGGCCGAGTTTTGTGTGCCCTTCCAAGCCTGCTCCGCAACTTTCATTGCAAGTTCCGCCCCACGCTGATCCTTGATTTTTCGACGCTTGTCGATCAGCTTTTGCGACCCTGCAAAGTTCATGCACTCAACACACTTGCACTTGGCTCCACACATGACCCCGGCTTGGAAGCACTCACAGTACTTTTTCAAACACTCAGAGCGCTTGCAACGACATCCCATGTTGTGACCATTCTGAGGAGAGGTTCCCACGGCAATAGCCCCTGACATACCTTTGTTGCCGATTCTGGGCTTAAACGCATTAGGGTTCTTTGCTCGGGTATCCTTCATAGCTTTTTCGCGAATGCTTGCCTACAAGATAATGAGCGACCGGTAAATGAAGGGTATGCGTTGAGTGTGTGGTTCCAAGAGAAATCAACAGCATCAAAAACAATTAAATTGAACTTACAAAGTCATCGTTGTTCTGACAATCGGAACAGTTGCAACCATCACAAACCAATTCAGCGGCAAAGCACTCGCAGTAGAGTTTCAGGCATTTGGACTTTTTGCAGTTGCAAGGAGTCCTTTTGAACGTTATATTTTCTTTTCCAGCTGAACGAGGAATCTTTTCTTCGCGAGCAGACTTGGCACTGTTTGGAATGGTACGCTTTTGGCCCGTCGATGGTCCCATGGCCTTGGAGTGCATCGGACTTGGGTCCAGCTTAATGGGAGTATTGAGCCGACGATAGCTGTGACCCGGTGGCAAGTGGTGGCGAGAGTACGACGAAGGTCCTGCTGGATTACCCAAAGGAGGATGCTGAGATCGCATTCTGCTGTTCCATCCATCCAGTGATTTTTTTAGAGTCGAGTTGCCTCCCAGCTCCAATCGCAGGGAACCTCCAGGAATTGGTTCTGGCGGTCCTTCCCACAGTTTTCTCGGTTTGGCGCTACTGGCATGTCCCAGAGGAGACGATGGAATGTCGTTTCCAGCTGCACCCTTGGGTTTCCGACTGCTGTCGGGATGCGTCGAAGTCAAAAAAGACACTGGCGGTCGATCATCACGGGGGTCCGAAGCAAGTGCTCGACGTTCCGATCGAAGCGGTGATCGAGAAACTCCTTGTAATCCACCAACACTGGAAATGTGGCTACGAGTCTTCTTGGCCGAAGAGGGAAAATGATCGTTCATGAACCCGGAAAAAGGCGAGTTGAGATTGGGCAGAGAAGATGGTTCTCCGTCTTCTGCAGCAGGATCCGAAAGGTCCATTTCGTGGTCCGAGTTGGATCTCGACAAAGAAAGATTCATGGTAGGAGTAGGAGCGTCCCCAAATCCAGAAGCAAACGGATTGCCCATGTTGGACAGCATAGGACCCATGGGTGAGTATTCCGCAGCCAAGGTTCCCCCAAGTGTACCTCCCGGTGTATCCATCATTCCAAAGCTACCAAAATTTCCGAGGGCAGGAGATCGAAACATGGGCGACTTCTGTCAAAAGAGAAACGATGACAAGAGTGAGATTGGACGAACGGATAAACGGGCGCTCCAAAATTTTGGTAACATTAATTTCATGACAACACTCGTTGTAGTACCTTTGTTTGACTCATTGGAGGAGATCGAAAGGGTGATCTTCGAAGCATTTTTTCGGGCGTCGCCGCTGCTCTGGCAGCAGCAGCCGATTCATCATCTTCGTCCATAGGAGAAGACCGTTGATGACGCCTGGGTGACCCTACAGGAGAAGGACGAAAGGCATCCTTGAGATTCGAGGCAGTGGCGGCATCTTCTTGTTCCTCTTCCAATAGTTCTGTTTCGTAGGCTTGTGGCGACGTCCATGGATCAGGTCCTCCTGTCGCAGCCATGTGGGGTGGGAGATGATACGGTGGATAGTACCCGCGGTGATGGGGATGCGTGTGGTGTGGATGGTATCCGGGGGGAGGGGGTGGATACGGATAATGATGCAGTGGAGGTGCCGAAGATGTATTTTTCTGGTTCGACGAGTGCGGTCCTCCCTGTGGCGGTGGTCCATACGGGTACATACTAGCATAGTGAGGATGATGGGGTACCGAATAGGGATACACTCCTCCGTAAGGGTATCCTGAAGATCCTTGTGGCGATTGGAGGATTCGTGGTTGCCTGCTGGTCGGGGATTTTCTGGGTGAGTCGGCGAAAGAACCAACTTCTTTGAGGGCGAGGTAATCAGCAGCAGCAGCAGCAGCAGCGCTACCTTCAGTATTATCATGCTGGGTGGACTCATCATGCAAGCTCTCGGGCTCCGGATAAGAAGTGCTATCGTTAGCATCGGCAGATTCAGCAATCTTTTCTTCGACATCCTTGTTTCCCTGGTCTTGATGGTCTGCCTTGTGGTTTTCCTTGTCGTTTTCTTTGTCGACGTGAGGACTGGAGGACAGAGATGATTTGGCATTGCCTGGCAGTGCGGACTTGGATCGAGTATTCATGTTATCCGTCTTGAGTGAGAAGAGAATCATGAGATCAACGAGACGATTGTTATAGTAAGTACAATAATGATTGGAAGTGCATTGGAGGAAAGATGAAAGATCATCATAACCAGCATATTACCAGGAACGGGCGCGGTGGAGGGAAAGGACAAAATGGGAATGCCCAGATGTTTGCGCCATAATAGAAAAAGTAGCCGTTGGTGTTGGTTGTGAAAGTTGGTTAAGTAAGGGCAAGGGAGGGTGATAGGTGGAGGTACACACATAGAGAAGAGTGAGAAATACATGGATCGATACGTCATGATCAGCATGTAAGTAGTGTTGTTGGAGGCAGTTCTCTAACGCTTGCTACGATTCAAACCACACAACGAGTACTGCTGGTGGCAGATCAAAGAATATCTCCAATTTCGGTTCACAATATTATTGAAATGCTCCTGCCAAACCGTCGACAGTCAATCACAAGACCATAATACTAGAATGCAAAAGTACAGAAAATGAACCTACCTGCATGGACCCATCTCTTTCTCCTCCAGCTCGTTTCGGTGGAGGTGAAGACAACATTCTAGAATGATATCCTGAATAATCATTTGCTGCTGATGCACTACTAGATTCTTGAAGTTCTTCTTTGGTGGGTGGACAAGTATTCTCATTTACAGATGCTGCAGCCTTGGTCGGTGTAACATCGTCCTGTTCGCTGGTATTATCCTGTTTGGTGTTTTCTTTCGTAGAAGTAGCAGCCATTGCTTCTCCCTCATCGTTGTCCATCTTTCAGGAATGAACACGTCGCTTGGCCGGGGATATGCTTGTTGTATTTCTGGGATATGCTGAGGATTGTTGTTATGGTGATACAAAGCGTTATGTGTCACGAAAAACTCCAAGTCTATGCAGTTGAGCCGAGAGTTCTACCAGTAGACTACTACAGTAAAAAGTGAAGCTAGATCAGTCAGCTATAGACGTTGCCACTTTGCGGTGGGGAGGGGGCGGGCGTATTCTCGTCCGCTTGGTTCTCTACAAGGATTCTTCTGCCGAATTTGTCTTTTCCCGAACTCAACGTTGTGTGTACGGGAAGAAAAGCCGATTGGCACTGGTTAGTGTTCTAGATAATATGTCGGTGTTATCTTTGATCTTTGCCACCAACAAGGGGGAAGAAAAAATTTGTTGGGAGAAACGACTGAGACTCGAAAGGAGGTGATGGGCAGGCAACACATTTGCAAGGCAGGCTACAGCTAAGTACCCGCGCAAAATACAACAGATCTGCGCCATCCTAGAAAGTCTCCCGCCACGAGTATGCCCGGAGAGGTGCAGGCAACTCCAAACGCTAAACAATGGATTGCCAGTGTGACTTTCGTCTAAGGTTTTGAAAAATTAGTTAGAGTCGTAAACGCCGGGTGATACAGAGGAATTTTAGCACACCATGAGCGTCCAAAGGATTGCTTGGCTACTACTACTACGTACTAACTAATGTAGCATGCAGTAGTAGTAGTAGTAGTACTGAGAGTACCACCAGTAGTAGTGATAACTCGAAGTGGGAGTAGAGAGAGTAGACTAGACCTAGTACAAAAAAGGTAAATACAAGAAGAAGTCAACTGTAGTCCTGTTCTGTACTCTGCTCCAGTCTTCACTGCTTAAGAATACATTTTTATTTTAACTCCGGACTACTGCAATTACTACGAGAGCTTCTCTCTTGATCACTAGACCTTTCGTTCGGCAGCAAAGAGTCCAATATTCACCTTTTGATCCGTGGGATCGCTGACACCCAAATCGTTCAGTAAGTTCTCGGCCCAACCACTTCGCTTCAACGTTGAACCAGACTTGAAGCGGTAGTCCATACGACGGCTCAAAAAGACGAGACACTGCTCTCTACCTGCCTTGGCGAACAAACCTTGACCAGAATGAATATCACCTTCGGGACCTACCAGCATAGTCTTGACTTGATCGGGAGCAATCATGTACAACGTATTCAGTTCACGCAAGGTATCCCAATGATCATGCTGGGTTCCCGCCAACATTGACACAGATCGCAAAGTATCAATGTCGCGGCCCAGCATAATAGCGCCGGTTTGAGAAACTTGGTAGTACTGCAACAGACGAGCGACTAAAATGTCGTACAATCGCATGGACAGTGCCGTCCAGAAACCAGAAAAGGACTGGGTTGTCAAGGCATTCTGAATCTGAACGAACTGGACACGAAGACAGTAGGCTAGAGACTGCACCGCGGGGCTGCTATTGTTATTATCCAAGTTCAAATTTCCTCCAATCGCATAAGGACCCTGGAAGATAATGTAAGAAAAGAGAAAGAATCAGGCAACCGCAAATATTTCCACGGCGGCTAGCTGGTTCGAAGCCAAGCCACTTCCCAACAAATATATATATAACAAAAACTTACTGCGGAAGTACCTGTGATATTGGCCAACATTCCCTTTGCACCAGTGGCCAACATACTTTCTCCACCAGTCACTAAAATCCAATGAATGTGGGCACTGATCGAATCCAGAGCCTTCATGATGGCAGCCTCTCCACGTCGTTCTAATTCCGAGTAAAATTCAAATCTGCAGTTGCGGGCCACCGCCATGGAGGCTGCATCGTCGCAGCGATCCAAAATCTCCCAAACATGGCCCGTATCGGGGCGCCCTTCGGCCCACATTTCTCGGTCAAATGCTTTCGCGGCCGAATGCAGCCGCTCGAGACTCACCCAGAATGCCTGTTCCACGCCCAAGTCGTGCGCAGGTTCGTCTTCGTCAAATGGCAATTGTGGGGGCTGCATGGGAGCCTTGGCTTTGCGACTGTCGCGTAGAATTTCCATAATGGGATACAAAAAGCCTTCCCCATAAAAGGCACACATCTGGCTGTAGATGCTGGTGACGACACGAGCTGTGGTTTCGCCACCCTTTTTCTTTCCCGATCCAAACATGAGACGAGCTCGGGCCAACGAATCAGCCGCGTGTACCAAGGGCTGTCGCAAGACGGCCTGTTTCAAAGGACCCGATAGCATAATCTGCAGTCCCTGTCTTGCCAAAGACGACTTATCCAACGGCAATACAGGCGCTCGGTATTCTTCCAAAATACCTTTCTCTGCCAACGTTGTATCGAGGCGCCGGGGAGGGGGCTGCTTGACCAGAGTACAGCCCGCTTTGTCCAAACTAGAGCAGCATTCGTGGTGCAAGAGACGCAGTTCCAAGTTGATGTATCCCTGGCGATGAGTATTGCTCAGTGACAATTCTTGCGAGGTCAGAAATCCCTTGAGAGATTCGACCGCAATTCGTGCCAAAGCCTGCGATCGTCGGCTCATGGAATCGATTCCCTTGGAATCTCCCTTTTCCGCGCTAGTTAAACTGGATCGATCCTTGAGAATCATCTTTTCGGCTGCATCCTTCAGCAACGTAAACAAACCAGCGGCTTTCTCGTGGATAATGACAAAAGTATCCAATTTCTTGGCTCCCGCATCAAAGTCGCCCCGCTGGTCGATACTTGCCAGGATGTCATTGATGCGTGCCTGCAAACCTTGGGTAGGATCACTAATCACTCGCTGGAGAAGGGCCCTGGCTACCACAAGAGGCATTGGTTCATTTCCTTCCAAGGGATCTGCACGTGTCTGATCCGATCCAAAAACGTGGGCAATGAGTTCGAATTCCGCCGAGCAAACATCGCTGACGCGATGAAATAAGCTCGACAAGGTCTTGCGCGTGGCATCCATATCAAACGCTTCATCCCCCAATTTATGTCGCGGTGATTTTTTATTGTCTTTCTTTTCGAAGAGTTCTGGAAATCGGGATGTAATGACCATGTCCACGTAACGCTTGTGCAAGTTGCGCCCCGAGTCAAACATGAGCAACGCCTCCGCCAGAGCCTGCAATTCACGCCAATCGATCGAACCGGGTCGTGGTTTGAGCGAAAAATCGTAGGATCCACCCTGTGCATAAATTTCCGAAAACGAGTGCAAGAGTCGACGTTCCAGAGCATCACTGGTTCTCGTGATGAGTTTTGCCGTCCAATCAAATCGTTCTGCGGGAGACTGATCTCCCGCAGTGGACGCCACCGCCACAGCTCCCTGTGTTTGGTTCGACGACGCACCAGTGGCATTGCCGCGCGATCGCACCACGGCTCGCAATTGCTTCAGGGCCCGAGCCGCTTCGAGGGACTGTTCGGGCCTCACAAAGAGTGGATCCATCCGACATGCATTGGGATCAATGTTCCCTCGGACCTCCTCTTCAACCTTGATAGGGTCTCCCGAGCGAATTTCCTGTTCCGCCAACGTCTCGAGTACCAACCATCTTCGAATGAGTTTGGACGTCGCCTCGCACTGTCGACGCTTGTTTTCGGCAAATTCCAGTTGATGTCCAATTTGCAGTGCCGCACGACCATTAACTTGAAACTGATCTTGTATTTCTTCACACTTTGTCAAGGCGGTACGTAAAAATAATTCGTGGGCTTCCAATCGGATGGAATATGATTCTTCTTGCCACAACACTTGTTGCGCCGCTGCTTGACACTGTTTGGTGGTCATTTCAACCAGCTGCTGGCACATATCACTTGCATCGGCGAGCATGACCGACATGTCATCGTGTTCTTCGCTGGTCCCTTCCAACAGTTGATCCAAAACCATGGCAGGATCCATAGTATCCGGCAGTGGATAAACGACTTGTTGAACATCTTGATCTTTTTTCTTGTCCTTTTTCTTCTTCTTGGCATCCTTGGCCTCTTTCATTGCCTTGGCTTTGGCCCTGGCCCCTTCCGCCGCCTTCTCTGCGTACGTCTTGGGAACGGGACAGTAAACAAACAGCTCGAGGGCTTTCTGCCACCTCGCCAATTGCAACTGCGATCGTTCGGCCGGCGTTAGTTCCATTTCGAGTTTGCGCGTGGATTCATCTTGCAGTTCATTCCAAATGGATTGAGCATCCGTTTGTAGTTGATCTATAATGGTGTTACGTTCCTCTAGTACCTCCTTGCCCTTTGTATATACGGGATCATTTTCCAAGCGGTACGTTCGAATGCGTCTCAAGTCCTGTTCCAGGGCTGCCTTGACCCGTCCCCGGTGCAATGACACGTCTTCTTCTGCGGCATTTAACAGCGTTCTGAGTGTCGCACCGGTCGGAGCTGCCGCACTGGATACCAGTGGCGTGGAATGCGGTGCCGCTTGTCCGGCGGCAATCATTTTCTGTTGGGCCGTCACGGCAGCCGTGGCTACCTGTTCGGCCTGTCGTTGCAATGAGGACATCATCTTTGGCAAGTGGTAATAGATGGGTTCGGCTGTCAAAGGATTGTACTGGTACGATTTGGGAATGTAATCATAAACGGTCATTTCGCCCTTTTTCTTGCGACCGAGGCCAGCAGCAGCAGCAGCGCTAGTGCTGGTGCCGGGTGGACCACCGCCTGGCACTGTCAAATAGTTATTAGTACTACCACTCATACGAATGTGGTTGGCATGACTGTAGGCACTGTTGTTGGCACCCAGTTCGCTGACGGAATCTCCAAACAAAGAACTGCCCGCATCGACCGAAGGACTGTCGTTGGTAGTACTGGACTGAAGATAGCCTTCGGCGGATTCGTCCGAACTTCCACCACCGCCGCTACCCATCGCAATAGCTGCCGCACTTCGACGTTGCACCATTATTTGTGAACTTCGATTGAGTGTGTTTTTGTTGAAAAAGAGAGAACGACTCGATGAGAGTAGCACAACTATAGCAATTCCAGAAAGAAGGTTGATGCTGTTGCTACCAGACTTCTGTTGATGCTTGATTACTGCTGCATTTGTTGTTGCTGTCGTTGTTGGAAGCAGTTGGAGGCGGCCGCTTACTCGCTCGCTCGCTTGTGACATGACACCCGGGCATAATCATTCAAGTAATTATCATCATCTGTCTATGCTTTCATCATCTTCTTCTATCGTCTATGATTACTCGTGACCAAAGCAAACGTCAGCGTGACCCAAGAGAAAACCATCAATCGACATCAGAAAAATCTTTTTTTTTGTTCCTTCCTGCTTCCTGCCTACCTCCACAAATCGACAAAGACAAAACAACAACAACAAAAAGTATTATTAATTATTACTATCATTACAAATTACAACAACCATCCACATTATCTTCCAATAACAACAGCAGTAATAAATAATAAAAAGATGTTTTCTTCTCTGGCTACGTCCATTGTTGCTCGTCGAGCAGCAACGGCAACGACAACTTTTGGAACAACATCAACAGCATTGCTTCGTCGTCGTCAGCATCGATTCTTGGCGACTTCAGCCTTTCCGGCACCTCGGTTGTTCGATTACGAAACTGTTACAGCCAATTTGTCCGTCACGGATGCCATTGGTGCCGTTGAAAAAGCGTTTGGTGCATTGGCCAAAGGCAAAGTCGATGTACCCATGCCCATGCACATTGGTATCGAAGAAACGGCCGAAGCTGGTCCCGGCGATTGTCACATCAAGGGAGGATACGTGGCCGGTACCAAAACATTTACCGTCAAATTGGCATGCGTATCCTTTTACAAAAATGTTGACAAAGGATTGCCACCAGGATCCGGTGTCTTCATCGTTGTCGATGCCGTCACAGGAGCTCCACTTGCCGTAATGCAGGAAAATCGGTTCATGACGGATCTCCGAACGGGAGCAGCAGGTGCCGTGTCGCTGAAATATACGACAGATGCCTCGAAACCATTGACCGTGGGATTTATAGGATGTGGTGCCATTGCAAGGAACATGGCGCGAGCCGCGGCTGCAGTGCGTCCCGACATGACAGGAGTAGCCTTTGCCCACGACGGAGCCGAGGAATTTGCAGCTGAAATGAGTGCCGAATTGGGCATTTCCTTTACAGTTGCTTCCAGTGCCGAAGATCTCTGTGCCAAATCTAATTGCATTTATACGCAAACACCGGGGGCCTCCACGGTACTGGAACTAGACATGCTGAAACCAGGAACAACCATTATTGCTTCGGGTAGTGATCAACCCACCAAACAGGAAATCCCCAACGATGTGCTAAAAGCGAGCAAATATATTAGCGATCTTACCGGTCAAACCAGTCGTGTGGGAGAACTACGAGGAGCCTTGCAGGCAGGTGTCATGACCGAAGCGGATGTTTACGCCGAGTTGGGGGACCTTGTCAACGGCACCAAGGCGGGACGAGAAGGCGACGAACTCATTGTGGTGGATTTAACAGGAACGGGTGCACAGGATGCTGCCATTGGTCAAGTGGCGTGGGATAAGTTGAGCAAGCTCTGAATGAACGATTGCTGAGCTTTCTCTTCTTGATTGTTTGCCAGGTTCCATGTACTCGAATAGTAAATAATTTGAATTCATTACATGCGACAGTTCAAAGAATACGTTGTTGTGGTTGCGACGCAGGACATTATAGAAGTTATCTAGTAGTTGCTTACGCACAGTTGAATCCACATTTAAAAAAAAACACACCATCGTGGCTGTAACACAGAACAGTGCTACAGCTATCCACTGGAGCGCGGGTCCTTACGCAAAATACAGTACTGTACTAACAGTAGAGATCTTTGAAACGCAAACCTGCCACAGCAACGTGTATACATTGTTTACGATTACAAAAATTACACTTTTGGTGTGAGCATTCCAGAACCACTTGTGGGAATATGGGGTATGCGAGTATGGAAACGAAGCACTCCATGTCCTTCATCCTGCTCAATGACGCCCAAAATTCTGGCACCATTACCCCAGTACGCTTTTCCACCTCCCGCGGAGCTCTTGCGTTCGCGCAAATTCTGCAACTCGGCACGAATACTTTCTGGCAAGACTTTGCAGCTCTTGGCCAGATGAATGGTTGCCATATTCTGAGCGGCTTGGTACAGTCCGTGCAATTTGGCAGGAAAGTACACGGCGGCACGAGCACGATGGCGAGCCATGGTACCGGCGCAGTGTCGACATCGGATTCCAACTTGACCCAACACTATAGGCTTGTTACGTCCCTGGGCGTTGGTATCGACATCTTCTGGGCGGGCCTCAAATATTTCAATCTGTTTCCGTACCAAACACTGATACGGCGAGAGACTATCATCATCACAAGTCGTGTACATTATTACAGGTGGGCGACCCGTAAGGCCAGAAGCTGAACCGGAATTAACAGTTTGTCCAACTTGTCCAGATGACAAGACGTGTTGGGGGAGTGACGCTTGGTTAGCGTACATATTTTGAAATTGTTGCATGGGGTCTTGGCCACCACCTTTGCCTCCAGGAGTTGAGGGACTACCTCCTCCTAGGAAAGCGTGCGAGTGGACCATGGGGTATCCGGGTGGTGCATAGGGAAAGCCGGGCGGTGGGTATGGATACCCTGGAGGCGGGGGTGCCCAGTATGGTACGTATCCTGCCGGTGGGGAGTATCCCAGTTGTGGTGGCGCCGGATAAAAGGCAGGCGGAGGATATCCTGGATACGCGGGATATCCATAGGGAGGAGGTGGTGGGTGTCCATAAGGACTAACAGGAGGTTGACCTGCATTCATTGCATTCATTCCTAGCTGTTGAAGATTTACGCCTTGTTGTGGCGTCATATTCACTTGGCTCATTTGGCCTTGTTGTTGTTGTTGTTGTTGTTGTTGTTGTTGCTGCATAAGTTGTTGATGATTCATCTGACCTTGTTGCTGCATACCTTGTTGGATATTCATACCTTGTTGGGGGGTTGAATTCAACTGGCCCTGCTGCTGCATGCCCTGTTGGGCATTCATTTGACTGTTTTGCTGCTGCAACCCTTGCTGGGGTGTTAAAATCATCATCTGTTGTTGTTGTTGTTGCTGCTGCATGCTTTGTTGAAGGTTCATAGCTGGTTGGACAACGCCTCCAGCTGGTGGAGTCTGAAGATTGTTTTTCGCTCTCTGATTCGAATGGTTGTCATTAGTCGCCTGATGGTTGTTGAAATTCTTGGTTGGGGTTTCAGGCGCTTTCTGGTCTTCCTTTGTGCTAGTGCCGTTTTCGCTGCTGCTGTTATCTTCCTCACTTATACTTGATTTTACTGGTAAAGTACACGCAAAAAAGGATTGAAGATCAGTCACTCAGTCGATGAAAACGAGCAAAGCAGGAAATTTTCTAACACCACCAGCATCCAATCGTAACGATAACGCTTACCTGACTTGTCTTTTACTCCTTCGTTTCTTAATCCAGCGAGGAGCGACATTGCTGGGATGGACGGCGTACCATCTTTCTCTCCATCTATCTGCCGCTCGTCTTCCTTGTTATCATTCTTGATACTGACTTGTTGGTTTTTTTCAAAATTAGCATTCCCTGCAGTTAGTCTCATTTGAGATCCATCGGTGATTACCAATTCCGAAGCATTGTTTAACTCGCTCACTTCTTTCAAGTTGAGCTTTCTTTTCTTTGCCGAATCCATCGACCAGCTTTGGTTTTATGTTTGATATCCAGCTATTGGATACGCTTTGCAGAGCAGCACGAGCTGTGGACGTTTAAGTAGACTAGACTACTCGAGTAGTAGTAGATGTTTGCATAGTACACGTAGCTACTAGTAGTAAAAGTAGCTAGTAAAAGTAGCAGTACTAGTAGTAGTAGGGTCTTTAAAAATATGCTCGTACTCATCACGGCAGGAGATCACTTTTTTTTAGTACCGACTGGCAAAAACCCTTTATAATTTTTACAAGGCGAGCGCGTCCAGCTTCCTTGGCTATTGACGAAGGACCTCGGTCGTCGTACGTACGGAGTATAAACACCTGGATCCCCAATTTATGCCAGGCAACGCACATACCCTGGTACTCGTGAATCCAAGAATTAGTGCTGCTGGTGCTGCTGCTGCCAAAGTCCAGCCTTAACCACAGGCCTCCAAACTTGCTTGGTATCCTCCGGGAAATCAGCCTTCTTGCGCATCCGCGTCTCTTTTCTTCTGGCACTATCATCATTATTTCATCATCAGTTGCAGCAACGAACAGAGCCTTCTTCGGCGGGTGTCTACATTGTTTGCTTGCATATCTTGGGCGGTGCAGCTAGCCCATCCTCTGTCTTGGGAGTGACAACTAACTTAAAGACTAGCATACATTTAACGAAATAATAAACTATACTTATTGGTATCTATTTTCTTATACAAATCGCAAAAATGGATGAAAAAAGGTAATCATAAATCATAGTCCCCCCAATCGCAGATAAAGAGGGGACAGGCTAGCATAGCTGACTGCTTCCAGCATTCAGGATGAATAATTATTTAGCTAAACAGTCAGATGCTGCAAAGCAGTTTCCACTTCTTGCTGCTGCTGCTGCTGCTGCTGCTCATGATTGTAGTTCGCGACTGCAGCAGCTGGAAGTTCGAAAGGGTTTCGCCACAAAGAGGACGAGGTATCCGTGCTGTCTGGTGGGCTACGTTCTCTTACTCCTCCATGCTTTCGGGCCTGCAGCCTGTATGGGTGGGGTGTCAAGACAGTGGAGGAGGAGCCAGATAATAATGGCAAGTATTCCTGTCGTCGTCGTCGTTTGTGAACAAACGGTTTGTTCTTTTCGATCGATCGTAAGCTGAAAAGCGGAGGAGGAACATCGGATGGTTCTAATGAGTAGGCATCATAGTCGTAACTCACAGTAGTCGTTGTCGTTGGTGATTCCTCATCGAGGGGAACTAGAATGTCCACAAAGTGACCCCAGGGTGAACCAGGAGAGGCAACTGCATTCATGGGAGAGGATCGAGGACTGCGAGACTCGCTAGTAACAGCTGAAATTCCTTCATCATCCTCGGTATCTACCATGTCCACGAGACAGACACTGGGTGGCTTTCGTCTCAGAGTGGCTCGAGAGCGTTTCAGGCCACAACTTCTGGTGTTATCGGTGGCAGGGGTACTAGTAACGTCATCACTGGAAGTAGACATACTTGGTGATGCATGGTGACCGTTTGCCGTCCAACAAGTCGACAATGAATCACTACTGCTACTAAAGGATGACGAGGAACAGTGTCCTTCTTCAAAGGACACCTTACGAGGGGTCTCCAGCAGCGTCGATTGGGGAATCCCATCAAACAACGAAATCTGTGACTGTGACTTCTGCTGATTATGCGGAAGAAGAGAGTCATGGTGAATAGTACTATGATTGTGTGCTGCGACAGTCTTGGACTGGAGAGCACGGCTGCGACGTGCCGAAGGAATTATCTTGGGCATGGCTTAATAGGTTGATGTTTCAATCAACTCTTTCTTTCAGATAATAGCACAAAAGATAGATGTTGATAGCAAGGAGTCAAACAGTCAAACAGTCAAACAAGAATGGGGGGAGTTGACAACTTGCAGGTTTGTGGGTAGACAACCCTTGACACGCTTCTTCGTTTGTCGTTTGTCCTACGGTAGTAGTGATAACTCACAGTAACGACCACAGCAAGAAACAATATTCGGTACCAGGTATGGTACCTGGTACCAGCTACTACGATAATATATTTGATTTAAGGTATGCAACAAGTGATTCTCGTTTGAACGAAGGCAGCTGAGGTGTTCATGTGATCGATACGGTACTCAGTACCGGTAATGGTATTCAGTAGCTGCTGGTACAATATTCAACGAAGTAAAGGAGTATGGGGGAATCATTGTGCGAACTAATGTGATATATTTTATTTAGTTAGTTGAAGAACGACGTCATTCCCGATGAATCCCCGAAAATCGCCATCAACCTCTGAAGTCATCTTTTCAGTACTAGCTAGGCTAGTAGTAGTAGACTAGTACTACTGGGAGCCTCTCCAGAATCTCAAATTGACACCTCCTTTTCAGAGCACTCCGTGACGCAACTGGAACTTGTTGACATCTACTAGCTAGACTAGGTCTAGTGCTATGGTACCAGTACATCGCATGCGACAATAACCGTCAACGCTAATACTAGTCTAGTAGTATGCATTTGAATATGAGGAGTGTGTGAACATACGGCTAATCATGATACGTTACCAGGTACTCTCCGCAAAAAGATAGTACAAGCAATACCAGGTATGCCTGATGGTGAAACCCTTTTGGCTACCGTAGTTCTTTTGCAAGGCTCCTGAAGCACATAAAGTTCGTCTAGTACTACCGGTACTACTTCTACTACTACTACTACTAGTAGTAGTACTAGTAGAGTAGTAGTAGTGATGGTGTCACATTAACATCGAAAGTAGGCTTTTATTATCACTCTTACATTCAAGTACGGTAATACTTTTACTACTGTATGCGAATGTGGTTGGTACTACTGTACCTACCTGGTAGCAATTACTACTTTAGTACCGTGGTACCAGGTACTAACATCATCTCTAGTACTGTACTACTAGTAGTACTACCATGTACCGTGGTGTACCAGTAGGCCGTACTGGTAAAGAAAACATTAAAGAACAATATAATATAACGTCAGTCAATGTGTTTGTTCTGACAATAATGTCTGTAAATTATCATGATCAAAGAATGACCAAAATTCGAACCCTGAATCCAATAATTCAAGGGGAAATGCCTCGTGGAATGGCCGCTGCAAAGAAGAGGAACAAATACAACGTCATTTTTCATTAACCAGCTTGACACATCAAAGAGCATTTCAACAACACTGTACAAAGATCCTTCGAACAATAGCTCATTTTAGTGTTCATGCTTACTTTGACGCGTTTCATAGATACCATGGTACTACCTACTACTACTAGTCTACTACTTTACGTAATAAGTACTCCGAGTATTTTTTTATTTTTCATGTTGTTGCTCTACGCCTCTACGCCTCTTGGTCGGAAAATGGCACGCTTGATTAGTTTTCAATCTTTTTAGCCCTGGGATTAGAATTTAGAATTGATCGCATTTTTTGTCCTTGTCGCCATTGCTTCCACGAAAGAGCAACTTCAGCCAGGTGTTCTGCAGCCCATGTGATCCTAAGCTGTTTGTAATTTTCATGAATTATACATTGCGGTTTCCTTCAGTGGTGCAAATAAATAACATACATGTACTACTAGTAAAGTATTTGCGTTGCAGATCCTTTCATCGAACGACCACGCCTGATTCCATCTTTCGGTTTCAATACCTTGTTCCCTCCGCCTTGTGAACCACATTGCCTTCTTTGCTACAGACTCTTCGTCACTTACGCTAGCCTTGCATTAGGAATCGGAGCTCGAACGGAACTAATGTTCGTATTACGTACTTCGATTCCACTGGATTCACCTCGGTTTTCTTGGCGCTCATCGACGGAAATCGTTGAAAAGACACGGCGAAAGCGGACATGGGTTGGTTCACGTCACGTTTTTCGTGCCTGTCGCATTTTTAAATTTCTTCCGCGATTTTGGTTTTATTTGAAGCACTATGTCATGCTTCCGCTTCTTGCCTCTGGGAAAAAATGATCGTCATTTACATTTCTTGAGAGAAAGAGTCATCATTGTAAAAAGATCGACAAGTCCATCCAGTCCAGCAACGACGGCTGATATAGGAAGAGGAGGAAAATTGTTCTACTCTTTTGAAGAAGTGGTCTTTGCTTCTAAAGAAGTAGTGACAGAAACACCACCAGTGAGAGAAGCTTTCCTGTCAAGCATCTTGGTGGCCAGCGGTGATCAGTTCGCAGTGAGAGCAATACAGAATGATATCAGAAGGAAGCTACGTGGCGAGTAGCTTCGGCTGCCATTATCGATTTTAGGACTATTTCTGGCTCATTTATTCTGTGAGCTGAGTGAATAGCTCAGATTCCTCTGAAGCTCTCATTCACTGTCGAGAAATACGCTACTGTTTTCACTGTTTCCTTTAGCTTTCGTCTATGAATTCTGTACGTTGGCGATCATTTTCGCGGTGTTTTTCTTTCCTGCAGCTTTGGCGTGTCACTTCTTGCAAGGTAAGAGCTGAAAACTTGGTTGGCAAAGATTTTAGGAAGGAGCTAGAGTGGTAGGAGTACCATAGACTAGCTCTTTTAACCCTGAAATTGAAAAGGTGAATCAATAACACCGAGTAGGAATTGATGATAGCCATTTTCCACTCCAGGACGATCTTGTCTCTTGACTTGTCGTGGTGGCGAGATAATAACAATATTATATTATCAGTCAGAAATA
>Ga0100402_1000889_pt1 | contig 34796 bp, 20 predicted proteins | sample CryGeyme20150102_FD_80419 | JGI IMG/M metagenome (GOLD analysis project Ga0100402, IMG submission 80419) | Groundwater microbial communities from Crystal Geyser aquifers in Utah, USA - Crystal Geyser metaG 2015-0102 | ecosystem: Environmental > Aquatic > Deep subsurface > Groundwater | place...
GAGAGAACAGACTTAGTCCAATTTGAACGAGAATAGCACTCCGACTAAATTTTTTATCAAAATATTTGATCGAAGACATGGTTTATTCTTGGTTAGTGACTGATTTCGACCAAATTTTGAGGCTAAAGTTATTCTAATCCCTATTCTGTCAAGTTAGTGGATGCTCTATGAACCTAATATGAAAGAAAAACTGTTCAGTTTTTTATAGTATTATCACTGAACCCAGCTGCTGCGTCTCAGGTTCTTTCTGTACTGCACTATTGTTTGAGCTTGTCACTGAAAACTCCTCCTCTCGAATCGCGTCGATTTCTTCCTTTTCCTCTTCGCGGACATTATCATACCGCAGAGAACCCTTGGCTTTGTCGGCATCAATGCCACAGGCGCCAACTACGTGCGTAGCAATCTTTTTTTCGCCTTCGGTTTTCTTATCGTCGTTAAAGATAATATCTTCCAAGTCTTCTTCCAGTGCCGTCGCCCAATCGTCCATGTAGTCGTCGCCTGTTTTTAGGGCATCTCTAAAGTCAGATGCCAAGTGCTTGATTGTTTTGACACCCGTCGTGCTCACTTTCTTGCCACCCTTTATACCTTGCTTAACAAGTGTGACACCCTTCTTCGATACCCAATTGTCTTTGGCGAATGCCAACATCTGACGTTGTTTGGAGCTACTTCTCTTTTCTTTGCCCTCCTGTTTTTGCTGTTGTGCGGATTCATCGACAATTGCAACTCCGTCCTTGACCTTGATTCTATTTGGATTGCGATTTCTTCGTCGAGCCTCAAATTGTTCTCGGATATCTTTTACATCGTCGGGGTCTGTTTTGGTCCGACGAAGCGATGATCGGTTCGATGAAGGGCGAACCCGTGGAGTAAAGATGTAGGGTTGTGAACACGACTGCTTCGGCATTGAGGGAGGTGACAGAGACAACCGGGAAACTTTATCATTGCCATCATCAAGCGCATCTTCTGGCACAGTAGGCGGTGGAACCAATTTCATGTTCGGAGAACAAATGATGACTTCCGAAGACGAATCTTGAAGTTTTATGTTTTGCGATTGCAATGCATCTTCTTCGAAGATCTCGGGACCGTATTCGTCCAATCTACAGTTCTCACTCATCATTTTGTCAGAAATAACAGAACTTCTAGGTCCTCTATCATCGACGTTGAATGATTGTCCGGAGTTTGCAGACAAAGCACTCGATGCACTGTGTCGCAGATGCTTTGAATTTGTCTTACTATGCGTCGAAGAAGGTAGACTGGTGGTTCGACCCAGCTTAACAGTCACTGTTTGTTTGAAAGCACGCCAACCGCTCAGACGCTGTTCTGTTTGATTTCCCTCAACACTTCCGGTATTACTGGTTTGCATGACGTGGCCAGCAGAATCATAGGACACACTGCTATTGAATCTTTCTGCCAAGGCTTTGTTGATGGTCGAGGCTGCTTCGTTGTGCTCTATATTCGATGCGGAGCTATGCAATCTCGGAATGACTGCCCTTCTGTTAGGGCTGCCACCATTCAATTGAGCACTGCTGTCCATTTTACTTTGGCTGCTGCCGATCAATGAACCATAGAGATCCTCCATGGCGTAAGAGTCCTCTTCGCCAAAAGAGTCTTCATCAACATTCTCGCCATCATCACCCCTGTCGTTTCTTTCCACATCGGCCGGCGGATGGTCAGGATTGAAACGGTGCAAAGTCGACTCGGTGAGAGTCATGACAGTTGCTGTCTGGCCTTCAGCTGCTGTCAATGTATTGTACGGCCCATTACCCGACGCGTTATTGGATGCACAATCAGTATTTTCTGATTCTTGTTGATCGTCGTTTGAATTCGACATGATCGTCATGAGAGCACTGCTGGATCCCCGACCATCCCCATGTGTTCCCAACGTCGAAGCCTGGTTTTGCTGTGCATGCCTTTGTTCGAGTTCCTCTGCTCGCTTCTGAAGAGTCTTTGCACGTTGCTTCTCACGTCGAATTTGCAAAATCTTTGGTCGAATGTAGACAAAAAAATTAAGCAAACCCTGAAGCGGCACAAAAATCGCAGATAACAGAACCCAATGATAATACGCAATACCTTCGCTGGTAACTGACTGTTGAATGCGGGTCAGAGACGGGAAGAACCAAGCCATATAGAAGGATAGCAGGTACAACAGAGCTTGAGACGTTACCAATTTGGATTTTTCCGAATGTTGTTTCTTTCGTCGTTTTGGTCTACGAACTCTCAACTTTTCAGCTAATTTTTGTGCTCTGCTAGTCCTTTTCACTTCGTCAACCGCTGGGGAATGAGTTCGTCCAACATACTTTTCGGTTCCCAGCACCGGTGGCAAACCCTTTCCAGATGTAGGTAAAGCAGACTTGATGATGGAACTATCCTGAGCTTCGAGAGCATCACTACCTGAAGGATCCACAGTATTAGGCTGCATTGGATGTTCAGAATCATATTCTATTGACTGGCTTTTTTGCAATTTCCGTTTCTGTGCTGGTGTGTAGGCTGGTATGGTAGCACGTGGTGGTTTGCTAATGTCCGTACGTTTATCACGAACTGATGAATTGCCAAGACTACCCCAACTGCCAGTGATTTTTTGGACACTCTTGGACGTAACCTCGTACGTCTTCTTGGTGGCATTGACGGTTGTCTTGGTCGTTTTTTTGGCAACCCACGTGGTTGCTTTTGTCGTTTTTTTGATAATTTTGGAGGGAGTGGCGGTTGCGTACATGAGTTTTTGTCTCCATTTATTAGCCACCTGATCCTGCTTTTGAAAGGCAGAGTACACTTGGTACAGTGCGACCGTGGCAACCAGGATGCACGACCACAGTGGCAAAAAGAAAAAGAACCACCGAAAGACACTGGCATTATCTCCTCTTGTACACGGGACGATCATTACAGCATCCTCTGCAGCTGTACTACTGTTGCTGTCGTTCTGCTGGCCTGGTTGGGAAATATTTTCGTCCTCCATTTCCCAGGATTCTGTACACCCAACAGGACTGGAAGCAATCCAACACTGCCATCCCGCTGGATTGTACAATTCAAACGCTAGTGCCACGGCGGCTGTTCCCATTCCTACAAGTACCGCAACGGTGTGGATGAAATATTCATATTTGACTTGAACAATGCGCTGTTCGGTCCATCCGTACTTGATGACCAGCATAAAATAAATGGCCAATGCTGCATTGTACAGTACCGTGGCAATACTGAGTTGACTGAAAAATCCTTGGGCACTGCAGGTGTGTTGATTGCCCCCGGCTCCGGCGGCAATATCTGTACCCTCCGGCATGGGCAACGTCGTAAAGAACCAGGCCATCAACGCCAATAGATCCATCACGTTCATACCAAAGATGATGCGATGGTACGTGTTTCTTTGCTTTAACCGACTGATGTCGTACAAAATGTAGCAGGAACCCATGATACTTAACAGAGATGTTAATTTGGGAACATAGGACAGGACTTGCAGTTGTTCATAACTTGCCTCGTTCCAGGGAAATTGACCTCCCATCCTGTACACGAAAGGGCTAACCTAGTAAGTACGTAATGCTCTGATTCCTCCTCCTCCTCCTCCTGCTGCTGCTGCTGCTGCTTCGGTTGGCAGAATAGGGAGGGTGTCGGCTCTTCAGGTCTGGCGGAATTGAAAATGACCTTACACCCCACCCCACCCCTGGCCGAAGCAACCTTGTGGTTTCGTCCTGAACTCTTTTTAGAAACCCACCAACCAACTAGACTAGACTTTTACTGTAGATAATAACAAATCATGTGTGCGCTTGTTTTTGGTTTGCAGTTATACACTTATTATTAAGATGAATTGTATTATTGGCAGCCGTGTTACTGTAGCTTCGCTGGGGGCATAGTACTGTACAGTTCTCTTCCAGTTCGCTTTGCTGCAATGGATATATCAACTGAATCGATTATCTATTTTCCACTTCCTATCATACTGCACAGAGTAATGAAAACGACGTTTCAGCAAAGGAATGGTCACGTATGCTGAAAGGTATGCCTGACAACCCTAAACATTATTGTATTTTTTAAGGGTACCAATAACCACCACATTTCCCACTACAGTAGGTCTCTAGCCTAGACCCCTTTACTAGTAGTTGTCTTTTGATGCGAGATGCGAGCACTTCCGAGGGACTTCCAATTCATCAAGCTAAGATAGCAAAGATGGTGAGACCCCCCTCCCCCACTCCACCCAGTACCAAAAGCTTGCGGACACCAATAGCGCTAGGACAAAGCTGGTGCGCGTGCTATGCAAGAAGGCTAGGAAAGAACATTGTAGCGCGAACTTGCATGTACAAGGCAAGAGGGAGCGGTCGCGTCAAAGTGACATCTACGAAGACTCTAAGGAGTCTACTCCTTCAGCGGTAAAGAACTATTATTCTCGTGTAAATTACAGAATTATGTAAAATGATGATACTCCAACACCCCACTACTCATTATAGAGAATGTGTAGAGTACTACGGTATCTACTGGTAGTAGCTAGTAATGGAAGTCGATGACACACTTACTGAACTGTCGCTATGGATCGCACATCGGTCCCGTCGTGCAACTTCATGAGCTTTCCCTTCAGAAGGACCTCAATGTTCCGATATTGTGATTTCACGAGTCCTGGAAAAGACGACGCGTCCGACGGTAAGCGCAACGACTGTTCCTTTAGATGATACACGTCCAACAACAGTTGTTGAAGGAGATGATGGCTAACGGTCTTGTTTTGTTTCTTTGTCACAATTGGCTGACATGTGTCGTAGTAGACAGCACAAAATGCCAAAACGAACTTGTCACAAAAACTACGAACGTAGCATCTCGGTAATACCAAATTGGCGGCAGCAATGGTTGTCGTGTACGTATCCATGATATCACAAATTTCTTGTACGTACGGACTCTCTTCATAGTTGTCACTGATAGTGCTATCATCTTTGTTGTCGTTATTGTTGTTGCGACGAAGTAGAATTCCTTTACGAGCAACTGCTGCAGGTTTGGCTTTTGCAAATACTTGCGGTCCCATCTTTTCCAAACATGGTTGGAGTTGCTGGATCAATCCCGATACCAACACGGACATGGCTTTTGCAATAACGTCTTGAAAAGCTTCCACTACCGATTCAGACAAGACTGGTTTGTTGTGGTTGTTGTTGTGGTTGGTGGTGGTGTTGAGCGGGTACGATTCCATGAGAGTTTCTTCCAAGGCCTGGACTTGACTCGTACAATAATCACAAGTCCCAATGACGTGACACACTTGACCTATATCTTCGGTAGTTTCCACATACCGATTATACGTGTTGGATGATTTGCCATTGCGTTGTAATCGAGTCAAAAGTCCATTCGTTCGACTGGATGAACTAGCTGACGAGGAGATGGGAGTTGCATTCGCAAACGACATTGTCATGGTCTTCGTCGTTTTTGTATTTGGCAAACGTTGTTTCATGTAATCTGCATACTCTTTCAACGCCTTCGGCAGTACCACTTGCATTAGTATGAGTGCTACTGCATCGGGAGAACACGATGACAAACGTTCGAGACGTTGCAAACTTTGCTGTATAGTCAAAAACAGATTCTTGGAGGACACGTAGGCACAGCAATCACTACCAACTCGTTCCGTGGCAGGAATCAATGTGTGTTGATCATTTAACATTGTATCTTGGATAAACCGCTGAAAGGTATCGTATTCGTGCGCTAAGAATCTTCGTACGACCGGATCCGATGGAATTGTAATCTCTTTCGGAGGAGGAGCAGCAGCAGCAGCAGCAGCAGCAGCAGAAGTATTGTCGTTGGATTCCCCATACCAGGGTTGTTGTTGTGATACAATGTAAAGGTACGGGTCCATGGTCAATTTGGTTTGCAAGAACCTTTGGGCATCTTCTTCTTCCAATTGATGACTGGAACTACCATTCATACTGACCACAATATGGCCCGGTTCCAAGTAGGAATGTGCGAGCCAATCTTGATTATTACTACCATCGTCATTATCATCATCATTTCGATCGATCACCGGCGATGGTGCCAGGGACAATCGTCCATGCTGATAATGACGACAAAAGTTCAATGCCATGGGAAGACAGGTATGTGCTTGGGGTTGTACGAAGAAACTACCCCGCAGTGCATTGCAAAATTGTACCTGTTCTTTTATCGAAGGAGTAGTAGTAGTATCAGTAGCAGCTGCAGCAGCAGCAGTGGGTGGTGGTGGAGGTGGTGCCATCTTGCGAAAGCGCATGGTGACGACACCATTCAATTGCTGCTGTACTTTGATACAGTCAACAATTTGACGAGGATGAAAAACGACTGTTGCTGCTGTTTTTGTTCTTCTGCTGTTGCTATTACCACCACCACAACCACTGCTAAGAACTTCAATCAATTCATCTCCAATAGTAATGGGAGAATGTAACCAAAAAATTTCAGTTACATAAACACAACCATTTGGTGATACTTGAAATGTTACGGGTAATTCACCACCACCACCACTACCACCACTAGTACCACTCGAACGATAAAAGGTAACACTAATATCCTGGGGTTGCAACAATAGTTTTGGTCCGCTTTCAACAGCAACTGTCATTTTTATTGTGTTGGTGTTCTTGTTCTTATTGGTGTTTTGCTTGTGCGTTGATAAAATAATGGTATGGAGTTGAGTTGATATTTGAAAAAGTAAGTACCGTAGGGGCGCTTTCAACCTGACGGATAATTCGAATGATGCCAGCGCTCGGCTCAAAGTTAGTGATTTTTCTAATCTTGGTCTTTCTTATTCTCTTTCTGGTCTCGTTTTATATCAGGTTAAAACAGTAATATAACATGTTGGTCTTGTTTTTCAAGATACTTTCAGACAACCAGAGGATCTGGCAAACAAATAATATTGTACTCTATTTATTACTATTAAGTTTGATTTTTTTTAGATCAATCTTAATTAGCGCGAAAGAAAATGTGTGCGACAAAATCTTTTAGTGGGTTACTGGCTTCGTAGTAGGGTAGTACAGTAAATCTTAACAACAAGAGGTACTATACTTCAAAACCTCAAAAGATTTAATAATCCAGTTCTTTCAGTAAAAACACAAAGAAAAACTGGCTGCGAAAGCAAAAGGCCCAGGTCTGCCCGCCATAATTAGTTCGCTACTGGTATTACCATCATTTATTATTCTTTCAAGTAACGTTATGATGATGTTACATGTTAGTACCACATTCACAAAGATTTGCAAGGACCACATCACGAACACAGAAAGGTCCGCCAAACCCCCTACTTTTAACCCTACTTACAATACTCTTGCTTTCAACACATTTCAACACGTGTCAACAAATTTCAACACATTTCAACAGATTTCAACAAATTTGATCGTCCCCGACATCGTCTGTACGATAGGTAGCTACTACCACTAGCCCGAAAGTCGTATTTGCCGTGACATTGCTCTTTCCACCCTCAATATAAATTTTAGACTGCGAATCTTGCATCAATGCCTGCAACAAATCAAAGGAAGCACGATCTCCCCACTGAATATCATCCAGAAAGAGGATCATTGGTCCAAACTGACAGAGGGTTCAAAAAGCGAAGAAACGCAAATTTGAACCTGTTCTTGGCCTCGTTGTATCCAACGAGAGTTGATTCTCGAGAAGCCGAGTAATCCAGAAAACTCTCGTTCATAATTTGTGTCAAATAAGGAAAGTGCAAAAGACTGTTGTCAGGACCTGCAACAAGTCCTCTCCAACATCTGCTCGAAGACGATCTTGAACCTCCTGAAACGTAAAGGCCCATTTACTAGAACAGGTGTACCCAACGGACGATGAACGACGAGATTCAGCATCATCGCTTCTGGAAGATTTGCTGCTCAAAGTTGTGCTGTCTCGGTAATCGTCATTGTTCCCGGCTGGGAGATTAGCTTGGTTTTCTCTCGCCTGATGTGCAAGAAGCGCATCGACTAATTCACTGCAGGCTTCGGTAAAAACGGAATAAGGTTCATCGGTGACAATTTGCTGATCAAACTTTCCCCCAACAAAAAATCCAGCCCTACGAAGGGCAGCGGGTATCAACACCTTGGTGACCAAGGCTGACTTGCCCACTCCCGGTGCTCCCTCTACCAGCAGCAATTGCCGGTCGATTTGTTTGTTATAAGCTTTGGTAAAAGCATCCTCCAAGACTTGCGCTTCTACGTCGCGACCATAGATAACGTCATCTTTGAAGCGGAGTTTGGCCATGGACAGCTCATTCTTTGCCTTGTCTAGCGACATCCGAATCCTGGATGTGCAAGGCTTGATAATTGATAGCCTGCCGTGAGATCTAACAGCGCTGGCGGTAGAACCTCTCATCGATGCTAAATAGGAGACCGTCCTTGAAGGTGCCGTCAAAGTAGACACTTCATTGTCTTCGACCTCCTCGGAAAACATCTTTTCTATAGTAGGATATCTTCTAGTGAGGTACTCCGGAGTATGATAAGAATGTAATAAATAGCAGAATGAGGTTATTACTAGCTAGTACTAGTAGTTAATATTTGCTACAGAAGTACTAGCATAACAATACTAGTAGTCAGACTTTTCACTGCTGCTGAACAAACATCGTACACTATTTAACTACCATTAGCAGAACCGAACTGTAAAACGTCTAACTGATTCAAGGAGTCATTATGGTGTAGCTACGAGTGGTAGAGTACTGGCAAACGCTGGTACCACTCCTAATTAGAGAGGTAGACAAACGCATTAGATTTGCAACACTGCCTTTTTCATGAATATTTTGAAACGTGCACAAATGTCACATGAGACATGGCAAAGAAGGGAATGCAAGAATGAAATCGACCGAGGTCCCTAATTATTCAGTTGATTTTTTTAGCTTTGCTTTTAAAAATTTAGAATTCCATTTTGACTCGTTTTTGCTCACAAAATGAGAACCAATGACACCCAAGGCAACCTATCCACAACAAAGAATAAGAAAACCATTGGGCAATGGCTATCTACAACGCCTTCACCGGCTTGAAAAGGAAGCAATCCAGGTATAATACCCCAAGGAAGAAACGTCGGACGGCCAGCTCTACAGTAGCTTCTCGTATGTACGCGGCACAGTCGGTGGACGCCTTCTACATGTACATGAAGGCAGCCTACATGAGCCTCATGGTTTTCTTGGTCTCTGTTTCCGGAAGGTGTCCCCCAGGAACTGATAAAGACTTATTCATGAGAGTCACTGGAGCCATGTCTGCTCACTACTTTTCGCAAGTAGTGAACATGATCAAACTGGAGTCCTTATTGCTTGACATGCACAACTCGGAGGATGACATCCCCTTCTCCAAGGGGCTTGTTCGTATTCGCTTGGAGAGCTTTGCAGACGACAATGAGTGCGAGTCCATGACCCGGTTTACAAGAGGCGAGATACAGATGATCCTGAATAGCCTGGATATGCCTGAATATTTCCGAATGAGATACAACCCCAACAACTACAAAGCCTACTACAAGTTTCATTCCCAAGAGCTATTTATCTATATGTTAAGGAAGATGTGCACTGGTCGTTCGCACAAAGACTTGGCTGATGCAGAGTTTGGTGGCTGCTCCGGAAGATGGGGTAGGGGATATTCATACATGGTAAAGATACTTGATGGAAAGTGGTACAGAGCCATTGGACCTGCAGGCCTTCGCTTGTGGGTTCATCTATTCCCTGAGTTTGCAGAGTCCATCCGAGAGTATATTCACAGGAAGAAGGCAAGAGTGGACCAGCAAGGTAATATTACTTTTAGGGGTATCACTGAGACTGTCATTCCGGCAGGCGAATTCAACATATTCAGTTTCACAGACTGTACAGTCTATGAGTGCTGTCGTCCTGGATCAGGACCTGCAGCTAATGAAGATGGATCACAAAGACGAGATGGGTGGTATATACGACAACGCGCTTTCTATGATGGATACCACAGGGGCATGGAGGCTTGTGTGAAGGTTCTTACCATTTGCCTACCAAATGGATTGACATGTGCAGTGTACGGTCCGGCAGCAAAAGATGGTTTTTGTAGGCTACTGTAGCTGTAGTACTCAAGTTTCAACAAGTTGTGACAAGTGCGCTTTTTGGATTGCTTATTTGCTGTGTAAAAGCTAGTGAAAAATTAAGCACTTTTACTATAGAAAAATCAGTGCAAAAAAGAGGGAATCCTAAATTCAAGAAACATTGGAAGCTCTACATGTATTTCCACAGCATTTTTGTACTACATATCGATTGGACCGGCCTCAGATTTCGAGAAGAAATCCCTACCAAATTTAACGCAGTCTCTCTCATGTAAGGGTCGGCTCAATTTTCATGACATCATTTGTAAAAACTTTGGGCGCTTGCCGCGTCACAACTTGACTTAAGATTCAAAATGAGGGCTATGTTGCAAATCTAATGCGTTTGTCTACCTCTCTATTCGCAGCCTTCACTCAATCTATTAGGTACGGTAGCAAGCACACATGACACTAGACTAATTGCTTGTGTTGGGTATCACTAAATTATGCCCCCAGCTACGAGGACAAAAAATAAATAATAGGATCTGCTTTCTTAATCTCAAGTTTGTCTGGTTTGTAAAAAGGTGGTCTAAAAATATAGTTGCAACATAATCTCTAAAATTTAGTTTTTTCTAATCCAGAGAATGGCAGTGTCAACAACACACTTGTTCAAATCAAGTGCTAACGTCGAAGAAAGGTCTACCTGAAACTGTATTTGGGAGTATAGTGTATGGTAGGCGGATGGCTTTGTTCAAGGGGTTTTGACTCCTAGGATTGGCGTAACAATAAATTCATAGTTCAGCGTCTACAGACAGTCATCTACTCATGTTGCTATGAAGCCTGCAGGGACAGATCATTGCCTAAATCACAGCCTTTTTATATTTTTATGCTGCATCATCTTGAAGAGAAAATGTTTTCTCATTGACATACCTTCTTTGGAGACATTCTCGAAACGTTTTTCCGAATCGTTCGTTGGCTTGTTCTACATTCGGAATCAAATACATTCGATCGAGGCGACCTAGCTCACAAACACAACCAGTTTCGAATTTGTCATGCATTTCCTTGGGAATAAATTGCTTTGCCATGGACAAGAGCAGGTTCTTGAACATAGACGTATGGAAATGCTTTATTGAGATCAGTTGTAAAGGGTAAGCAATAAGAAGTTCCGTCCAGATTTTTACAAAGAATTTGTTTCCAAAGTTTTCCGTCATGTTAAATCCCTCACATTCCGCCATGGTTGAGATTCCAGCACGCGTGGCTTCGAAATCAGGATTCGCGGCCTGAAGTAGGTAGTACATACAGCAATAGAAAGAGATCAAGGCTCGGTCATTTGAACTGTGGGATTTGAAACTGAGCTTGGTGGAATCAACTACGTACGTAAAATGTCCCTCCTGGTCGTCGTGATAAAAACAAAGGAAATATCTTGGAAACAACTTCATGACCTCGTGTAAGGTTCTTTGAGCATGCCCTAACGTGTCAATCACCTTGTATTCTTGTCGAAAAGCTTGAAGTATTTGTGCTCGTTCGACAACGTCCTGCAAACCAGTCAAACTTCTCGACTGCAGTGTCACCACTGCCAATTGGGCATACCAAAAATCAGAAAGGTTGTCCAATTCAGGTTCTTCCTCAATGGCTTGCTTAATAGATAATGCCCATAGTCGCTCTTCCACTGTCAAATGCATACGTGATGGTTCGTGCGCGTCATTTTCAACTCGACGAGGAGGACGATCGGCTTCTTCCTCATTGTCTGCTTGGTTAAGATTGGGATTGTTGCCAATAGCGTCATATACGTGGAGGGCAGCAGCAAGTCCATTTCCCTCGTTATCCGCCACCACGTGCACCACATTGCTATCATCATCATCATCATCATCAGGTAAAGGTATTATTATATTCTCTGCTTCTTCATTATCGATGTCATTGTCATCTTCAATAATTGCTGGAGGAGGGTGAATTGCATCCATGTTTTTGTTTAACACTCGTCAACAAAAAAGTGGATCAATCGGCAATACTACGACTAGCAGCTAGCTAGCAGTACCTAGTAGTAGTTTTGAAGCTAAGAAATAATACTAGTAGTCTAATACCTGGTGGTAGATGCTAAGCTCCATAAAGAGGGGTTCTTGATATTATTACTTGCAGCTTGCAGGTACTAATCCTTTATTGTCATCATTTCAATGAATCTATCAATGGATGCAGCGGAAAGTTCGGATATTTGCATTTTCCAGAGAGCTTTTTAAACCTTTTGGGGCCGTACTATAGGGTACCGGGGGCTGCTACTACTAGCGCTACTGCTACTCATCACCGAAAGAAGACTCATCAGATGGTATCATGTCGCATGCGACATGATTCTATGGTGTTCCTTTTCTACCGTAGAAAATTGCAAGCACTACAGCACCTGGTACCTGGTAGTACCAGTTCTGGTACCTGGTACCAGTAGGACAAAAAGCAAAATGACTCGTAAAATTTTAGAACTGGAAATGGGGCACACGACGACCAAGGAGTTGGTGGCTCCTAGAGTGGAGAAAGATAACTGATGGGACTTCTCCCTACCCCTTCTTGGCAAAGATTGCTGCTTCATAGTACTGTACCAGCTAATTCTATTCTTTGTGAGATAACAAAATCTTGTCATTTCGGTACTAGTATTCCACCCATTTGAAAAGGTTGACTTAAATTGAGAGACATCTTCTTCTCTGACAACCTTTACTATGTTACATCAAAAAATAATATACTATTGTTGGTGCTATTGAATCTTAAATCTGTGCTCGTTTATGTACCACTCGTAGTCTTTTCAATATTACCTGGTATGGACTTAGTCCTCTCTGCTTTGTACGGTATCCATAGATAATGATAAGCTGAATCTTGCTCCAAAATAATGGAGTTTTCGGCAGCCCCATGCTTCTCTTTTTGCTTAAATAATAACTAAATTAGCATGTTTAGTAGCACATTTTTAATACCGAAACGTGTTGAGGTCACGCATCATAGCACTGTGATGTATCTTTTTGGCAACCAATCGCGGCTGCCATGCGAAAGAAGCATGCCAGGACAAAAATAAGTAAATATTATTTGAGTTTTCGTAATATTGAAGTTATTCGGGAATTGATGCGGTAGTGTAGTAGTAGTGGTGATGTGAATAATATACATTATGTGAATTGTCTTGGCATTCAGGTATGTTGTTCAACAATACTACGTATTAGTAGTAGTCAATAATCGCGCACCATTTATATATCCTACAAGAGAATCAACATAGCAATTTAACTTCTCTATTTTGGGGAAAGGAAAAATGAATTTCTACAATTGGTTGTGTCCACTTCTGTTTTATGTTGGCCTCGTCGAGGCATTCATAGAAGGCGTCGCTGTCGCGAAGAATAGTACTGCGGACGATTATGTTGCCATGACAAGTAATAGTAGTAATGGTACCATGTACACGCATTCTGGGTGCTACGAAATGACTGCTGCTGTGACCAACAGCTCGATGAATGAAAATGTGACCAATAGTTCTGGATTGAACGACTTATTTTTCAGTGATGCCGCAACAACTGTCGGCAGAAGCAGTAGTAGCAACAGCAGCAGTAGCAGCGTTGGCTGTCTAGAAGAAATGGATACTTCGGGAGAGTACACAGATACCAACGAAGGTTTGACTTCTGTTGAACCAACACCAAATCTTCGATCGCCGCTCACGAGACGTCCCACTCTAACTCCTGCGAATCGTCCTTCTATACGAGATTTTGCCACCTTTCCAACGGTAAGCCCTACAATCAGTCCAACGGTATATCCCACAATCAGTCCTACAACGACTCCTACTGTCAGTCCTACAAATTCGCCAACAACACCGGCACCGTCTACGCAAATTCCTTCGAGCAGTCCGTCTGATGCACCTACCGAATTGGATTTGTGCAAGCTTCCCGAAGGATACGACGAATTTTCGTTGATTGCCATTAATGATGCTCTGATAGAAGCCAACGTATTATACAAGGGCATTGCGGTGGGAGCCATGTTCCGAACCAAGGGCAACCAGAAACGGTACTCGGTTCTCAATACCAAGAGCTACATTCATTTGCGAGAAATGTTTTCCCCAGTCGATTTTTTGGGAGGAGTGGAGTACGGTTCGGCCGTAAAGGTCGACATTATGCGAGCTCAACTGGAATTCATAGCGAGTAATGCCAAGAGTTCGGAAACGGCCGAGTACAAAGTGCTAGTCATTCCCGCTGGTGGTCTCATCAGTATGGATGATTATGGCGTTGCCGGAGATGGGACCAAAACGTTGGTGATCTTTAACACCAATCAGCCGGTTACAATTCTCGCATCCAGTATCGTTCCTAGTATTTTGGCGCCCTTTGCCAAAGTTACCTTGACCAACAATACCAACAACGTTGATGGATTTATCGTGGCAGAAACATTGGAAACAGTTAATATTGCTGGTACTCGTTTTCATGGCAAGGCATTTCAAGGAAAGATTGATTGTCTGCTAGCTGGTGAAACCCATCCACCCAATCAGTGGACACCACTGCCAACACCATTTCCAACAACACCTGCACCTACATCCTTGGCACCTTCTCCCCGACCTTCCTTGCCAATTATTCCTGTAGTGGAAGCTGAAGCGCAGGATGACGACTTTTGGCAAGGTCTTGGTCGATGTCAAGGAGACTGCGACGATGACACTGACTGGTAAGAAAGAAGAAAAGACGTTATAAAACTTGTTATTTTGGACCCATTTTTGGTATTTCCACGACTCAAAAAAATCTCTCTCTTTTGCTGGTTTGTTTTTTGTTTTTGTATATCAGTGCCGGCATAATGCAATGTTTTCGACGCGAAGCTGGTGATCCTGCACCGTATGGATGCGCCTATCCCAGCTTTGCGGAAGACGATGGCAGCGCCTTGAGTGCCGAGACGGATACAAGCGATTATTGCATTGAAATGGATCTATGGGATCCCAATTTGTTTCGATTGAGATTGTATTGGGAAGAAGGGTATTTTTGGCAGGAAGACACCGACGAACAGTTCTTTTGGTAAGACAAGACGAGCGAAGGGCTGTTCAGTTTTTTTTTGAATCCGCGCTTATTTTTTACTTAACAAACTTTCTTTTGGTAATTTTTTTAAAAGTATGGCACACTCCATGGCTGATGACTGGGGCAGTTGTTTTTACGGAGCAGCGAATTCACGTGAATGTGAAAAAGATACCATTTACATGGACGTTTGCAGTGCAGATTATCGACAGTTATTTTCCTTTATTGAAATTACCAAAGACGACTATTTCAATGTCACGCCCGGAGAATTTATGATTGCAGCGGGAAACAAGCCTCATCTATGCCTACATACGGGACGACCGCGATTGCAAGAGTGCAATCCTAAATTGCCTGGACAGCGATGGATTGCCATGGACCAAGGTAGACGAAGTGCCACCAATCAACGCAGATTCGAACTCTCCAAAGTAGGAAAAGAGGACCGATGCTTGACACAACATCACCATCCACGAGCAAAGGAAGTATTGGACATGATCGATTGTGTCAGCGAACGACTAGCTGACACTACCTACTGGCAGAAATTTTAGGTTAGAATAATTATATTTAAAACGCTGCATGCTTGCACAAAGCTCGGATCTTTCTCCTGCTCAGGTACAATCTCAGCTCTGAATTTGCTTTGAAACATCAGAGGAAAGCTTGAGAACATCATTACAAGTAGTCTAGTAGTCTCTAGTTTTGCAAAATTTAGTTGATGACATAGAGTAGTACGAGTAAAAAACTGTGACTCAAAAGAGGGCCGGGTCGGCGATAAGAACCTCAATATTACGGGTGCTGGCCGGCGATGACGATGAAGTCCACTACTAGCTACTAGTTGTAGCTAGTGGAGTACCTGGTAGTATTAGTACTAGCTAGCTACTACTACTAAAGCAGCAGTACTACTCCGAGTACTGCTAGTACTAGAACTTGAGTACTCTAGCTAGTACCTAGCAGCTGCCCGTTATCCTTATTCCCATCAACCATTCATTTTTGTTTTCTCACCAGTGGTGATATGTTTTTAAAACGCTTGACGATACAATTTGTCTATAACACGGATAGCCAAGACCAATAAAAGTCCCACTTGCAGCATGATGAATTGTATACGGCAACAAAACAGCGACACACCATATCTGTTATTGCTGCATTTATTAGTTGCATCATGTTTTCGGGAAACTTTGGCCTTTTCTTGCAGTTTGCATCCAGCAATAATGATATCTACGGCACCAGACAATACAGCGACACTGCTGACTGCGTCATATTATCGCCCACGACAAACTACTTCGATCTTCTCTTCATTCGAATCCAACGACAGCTCCAATCCCGAAGATGAAAGCATTTTATGTGATTTGCAAACCCTACTCAAGTTAACGGGTGTTTTATCGACGGGAGGATCGGCCAAGGTAATGATCCAAAATGGCGAAGTACAGCTCAATGGAAGCATTGAGAAAAGACGTGCCAAAAAATTATATCCCGGCGATGTTGTGACCTTTCAGGGTATCCGTACGAATGTTAGTGAAGTCATTCGTGACAAAGACTATCAGTACAAACCCAAAGTCAAGAAATTAAAGCCCAAACCAACCGTCGATGAATTTGGTCGTCTTGAATTTGGTGGTCGTTATCGCAGTGAAGAGTGGAGAGCGGAACGCAAACAAAAGAAAGTTAAAAAGAAGAAAGTGCAACACCACAAAGGAAAAGATGGAATATTGACGGGTGATGGAAGGCGAAAACAAGGCACAGCGGAGGAGGTGGCTACCAATCAAGCGAATCAAATACAAGAGTTTCTACAGGAAAAAAAATAATATACCCTAAATAAAGTTTTCTCGGACGGAATTAGGTTTTTGACCATTCATTTCTTTTTCCAACTAAGTTAGAAAGTATATGCATGCGCACCAATTTTTTTTAAATTCTTTTCAATGCCAATCGCGCCCCCCAAAAGCTTGCTTTCATAATGCTAAATCCCAATCGTTGGTTGCTGCTATTTTGCGATAACATGTAGCTATTACTGCGTGCTTGTCGGCACGAGAAAAGCGTAAATGCCATCCATGACACTGTTTTTCCTTATCATTATTTGGGAATACTGCCAACCGTATTGAGATTTGACAGACGACTGACAGACAGCAAACGTAACCACGTGCCCTCTAATTTCAAGATCTTTCGAGAAAATCTATTCGAGAAATTCTTGTTGCAGAGCAAATGACTAATAGTAGTCTACTAGTAGCAGTCTACTAGCTAGTAGAGAGTAGTAGTCTACCACTCCACAACCTTGGCTCCATCTCTCTGCGACACCCCCTACAGTCTATCGTCACCTTCTGCTTTGCGAATTCAGGTGATTGATCACGTTCATCAGATTGTATCTTCCTCTGCATTCTCCGCATCTCTTTCAAGAAGAGTTCTGACGGCCATCAACAAAGAACATAATCTTTTCCTGTTTGGTGGCTACTATCGGAGTTTTGTGCAGTTCTCATATATCGTCTTTTGCATTCTCGTCAACTTCTACCATGGTTTTTTGTATCGATTCGATGGATACAGCAGATTGGAGAGCTCTTAAGTTAACGACAATCATTTCCGCCATTGTTGCCACTATTACTGCCATCATCTATCACGTCATATTAGAAGAAGGAGTATGGGCCAATTATGAAAGTTCCAGTTGTACATTTTGTGAAAACAATCATGTTTGTAATCCAGAGAACTTAGCCGTTCGTCCTCCTGTTCATCAACCAGTGAACAGTTGGACCAATTTGGCCTACTTTATAGTAGGTTTGTGGCCACTGATGCATCGTATCAGTTTAGATCGGATCATTTTTTGTGTGGCATGTACCTATTTGTTTATTGGAAGTTTTGGGTTTCATGCATCCTCGACGACCATTTGGTCTCGATTAGACGTCGCAGCTATGTACACGCTCCTACTGACGGTGGGTTGTCACGGTGTTCATGCCTTGACGGGATTATCGTGGTGGTTCATGATTCCTGGTCTTATTGTCTTTGCCGTCATCTTGCCAGCGTACGTTTTCCCAAACGGACTTTTAATAATGGGACCATCAGAAATGATGACAATCTTTCTGTGTATATTGATAGGCTTGACAGTACCGTTGGTGGTGGCTCGTATCTATGTTATTTGTCAGCAACAACAAGACGAAGAAGAGCCATCATCACCAGTCTCCCAAAAAAAGTCCGTGCTTACCATTGGTATCGAAGATTGTGTTGTTGACACGACAACTACAAACAACAACCATGCCTCCTTACACCTACCCCCTTCGACAACAACAAGGAAAGCGGTAGTACCCAAAAAATGGATGCAGATTGTTTCTTTGCTTGCAGTAGCTATCTTTCCGGCTGTGCTGTTTGGAATTGCCTACTTTATTTGGCGCAAAGATACGACCAAAGAATGGTGCAATCCAACGAGTGCACTACAAGGTCATGGTGTATGGCATGTTATGACAGCTTTTGCAGCCTACTTTCCTTGGAAATTCTTTGATGATAACAAGTATTTGATGACCGAAATCTGGCTTGGTCGTAGTACTCGTCGTCGTAGTAGTAGTGAATCGAGCAGCAATGCAACAACAGCAACAACGGAACCAAAAGAAGTCGAAACAGAGAACACTTACAACAATGATACTACAGTTGAGAAAGAGAATACCCTTGTTTGGACAACACTGACTAATGGGCTTCTTCTACCAGACGATGAGAATGATAGCAATGCATTGAGTAGAAAAGAAGAAGATGATAATGATATGATTGCATGAGAGAAAATAGAAAATATGAAATCAATGTTTCCTTCTATTTTCCCCTTGTCGACCAGCTTGGTGGGTCGTACCGCTACAAAACATAATGAGTACAACCTACCTGGTACCTGGTACATCATGGCTGTTCGGAAAACCAGGGGCGGAAAGGAGAACATTATTTTATTCGACTGTTTGAAACCATCAACTTCACGAGAGTACTGGTACAGGATTCGAATGTAAAGAATAGAAGAGGACAGAAAATGACATTTTACAGATTTTCCTGCGCGTACTTTATTTTTCCTTGCATGTTTGTCTGTTGAAGGTTGAAGGAAATGTACGTATTGCAGTACTGCCTACCTGAGTACCAGGTACCTGGTACTAGCTACCAGGTAGTAGACTGTGATGTTGTGGTTTAGTACTGGTGCCCGTACTACTATCTGGTACTATAGAGAGTGCAAGCACATGTACCAAATACAGTACTCTACAAATAGTAGTACGTACGGTAGAGTTTCAAAGGCGAACTGTATTCTGCAAACTTTCTCCCTTTTCATCAACGTAATTTTTTTCGTCTTCTTTCGACGTTTTCGTATTAGTTGTGTATTATTATTTTTACCAGGTACTATTAGCTAACCTTGGCAGTAAGAATTTCTGCTGGCTGGCGTGATTATCAAAATCCCTTCAAACTGTTTTCGGTGCAATCAAAAATATTTGCAGTTGCTTCGGCTGCGCTGTGGAGTGAAAGTCAAAAATAATGACGAAAAATAAAGCACAGCAAGAACACTACTAGTAACAACTAACAACACATAACACCAGCCTAACTCTCGCAGCAAACATTCCATAAACAGAAAGAAAACGAGGATCGGTATAGCTTGGAGCTTTATCAACATCGATTTACATGCTATCAAGAGAGTCCAGCACGAGCACGTAGTATACTCTCTAATTTTTGAAAAAGAAGAATACCAAAAAAAGGCAAACAATTCTCAATTCTTTCATTCTTTATTTGAAGTCTTTCACACTGGAAACACACGCACACGCACACCTACGCGACAATCTTCAAAATAGTTTATTCCGTGACAATAAAAAAGCAATAGTAAACGGCAAAAAGCGCGGGAAGCAACCATTCAAGATGGAATTGTCCACAGCAGCAACAGCAGCAGCAACAACACGACCCAAACTGAACCAAAAAAGACAATCGTCAACCAATCTCATGAATGTTTCTTCGTCGCGACACATTACTTCTGCGTGTGGTCAAGACGACGATACTCCATGGTGTCTACCAGTATTACCACCACTGTTGACGAGCACAGGTGAAAAAGAAATTCTATACCAAACCAACAAAATAGTGGATGGTTTCTTGCAGCAAATAGCTACCAACAACAAAGATACCAAGAGTACTGACCAAACTTCCATGGTAGCTTTGGTAGGACCAGTAGATGATGACAACAAAACAGCTCTTGCATCTATATCGTGTCCTTGTCCTTTACATCATCATCATCATCAACAACAACAACAACAACCAACGTCATCGTTATTATCGTCATACCAAAAAGTTTTGTGGTTACATGCATCGAGCGAAATAGCATTACGTGCAAGTTATTGCGATGCTTTGATCGCATACGCACCAGAAATTACCAAAACCATCATCACCACAACCACCACTACTACTACCTCGTGCAAACCATCAACACAACAACAACAACAACAACAACAACAAGAAAAGCAAGAATCTGTATCGACCTTGCAATTAGCCAAGATGGTATTACAACACGTGCTCATTCTAGACGACAATGATCAAGAAAATCATTGGCAAATTATTTATGATAATGTAACAGTGGAACCATCTGTCTTCTTTTCGCAGTGGGCTATTCCATCGACTGCTATATCTACTGTACTAACGACGTGTCGTAACGACTATTTACATTGGAAACAACATCGGTACAGTGCCATTGCTATAGAAAAAGAAGAACAAGCGGCTGCAACTTCTGCTGCTACTACTGTTTTTTGGAATGCAGTAATGGTAACAAAGAATGATCAAGACAAGAACGAATATGATGATAATACGGAGGAAGGAACGGTTGCAGAGCTTGTGAATCTGTTGCAACGGTCACCCTTAGCTCTGACGTTGCTGGCACAAGCCAATTATCAACATGGTCATCATTTTGTCAACAACAACAACAACAACAACAACACGACGAACCGTTCGTGGGAGGAATGGTTGCAAGAACTGCAACATTTTAAAACCGATTATAACAACAGCAGCAACAAAAACTATAACAACTCGTCGTCATTGGAATGGTTTTGGAATTGGATCATAAAGCGGTTGTGGCAATATCATTCTAATCTGGTTGACTTATTGTCGGTACTGTACCATGAAATGATACCAGCAGAATTGTTAAATCATGATGATTTCACCCAGGTGTTGCCTGACTTACAAAGTGCACATATACTGCAACCACAATCTGCTTATATGTCGTCTAACGACGATGATGATGCGATTGCAACCAAATATTATTCCGTACCATTTGAATTACACCAACATATGCACGCAACCAGTACCGTGGTGGATGCCATTCCAATTGCGTTGCGTGTTTTGCAACCTTATTACGACTTGTTGTCGTCATCTTCTTCCGAATGCCAACCTCGATATGCCCTGCCTTTGGCATGGTTGCCTCACTTGCAAACTCTCTTGATGCACATGGAAGAGGCAGAACAAGGCATTATCAATGGTTACAGTGTATCATATGCCCAGCTTTTGCTCCAAACGGGTATTCTCTGTCAGAAACAAGCACATGATACCAGTCGAGCGGTCAAGTATTATCAAAAGGGAATTGCACTTTTAACGAATACAGCAGCACAGGACAGCAGCCGTAATGGTGCTACAGTGACGCGACGGTTGCTATATTATCGGTTGGCTGCATGGACGCGCAGCAAAGGAAACTATTCTCAAGCCAAGGAGTATTCGTTGCTAGCTCTCGAGGGATATGGTTTTGTGTGGAAGGATGTTATGACAGCTCCAGAACGACAGACCCTGGGTGCAGCTTACGAATTTGTGCAGCAAGACCTGACCAGTGGAAACCAGAGCAACAAGGATTGGAATATTGTGAGTCAATTGTTTCATACTTGTGGACACGCTTCTCGGCAGAAAACAGCAGAGGACCCGCCAAACAATAGCGAAGCGCGAATCTTTTTTGAGTACGAGCTTGCTGTTAAGCGTGCGTGGTACAAAAACGGCAAACCGCACGAGCGAGTGGCACGAACATTGAACAATTTAGGAAGCGTCTGTCGGGATGCTGGTGATTTGATTGCCGCTCGTGATTACAGTCAAGAATGTCTTGACATGCAGATGGCGTTGAGTGGTGGTGGCACACTGCAAGACAGTCTGGAAACGGCCACAACACTGAATAATCTTGGATCGCTTTCATACAGTCTGTGTTCTTTTCAAGAAGCTCAGGGCTTTTTTGAACGAGCCTTGGCCATGAAACATGCATGCTATCGGCAAGAAAACGTCGATGCCAATTCACCCATTCTGAATTTGGACGTGGGCGAGACCCTGTACAACCTCGGAATGTTGCAGGATCATTTTTCAAACTACGACAAAGCGCAGGGGTACTATTTGAAGTCCTTGGAATGCAAAATGGCTGTGTACGGAAACGCTGCCAAAAATGCCGATCTAGCAACGACTCTTTCGTCGCTGGGACTTTCGGCTATGAATCATGGACACTACAAACAATCCGAGATCTACTACAACAATGCGTTGGATATGCAAAACGAGTTTTACAAGGGAAACGGAAATATGGAAACAGTACGGACCTTGCATGGGCTTGGCATTCTCAATTATCACCTGCAGCGCATTGAACCAAGCCGCCGCTTTCACCGTCAAGCTTTGGAAATGCAACATGAGATTGAAGCGCGCGAACGAAGCCACAGACCCGTGAAAGCTGCGCATTTGACGGATCCTCGAACGGCCAACCTCAGCCAAGTGTAAGTAGTTTAAGTGTCACATTATTGCGTATTGATCCTCTGAATCAGTCAGCTCATCGCGAACGCCTTCTTTTTCAGCCTGCAATCACTCGGCAATCTTTCTCATAATCTTGGTTCTTACGACGAGGCTCGTGATTTTTACGAGCAAGGTTTGAAACTGTACTCACAAGTGTCAACAGATCAAACAATGGATATTTTGCAAGACTTGTCGTCTGCATCAAACTATGACGCTGCCAGGATCTTTTATGAGAGAGCTTTGAAGATGAAATATGATGTCTACGGCAAGGGTGCGAATAATACGGATCTCGCATTTACTTTGCGCAGTCTTGCTCTATTGAACAATAACTCGGGACGCTCAGCTGAAGCCGAAGACTGCTACGTCAAGGCACTGGATATGTTTCAACACTTTTACGGCAGCAAGGACGCTGAGAACACTGAAATTGCGGCAATTCTGGATGGACTTGGCACAGTTAAATTTAAGCAAGGACAGTACAGTGAGTCGCGAGAATTCCTGGTGCGGGCCCTAGCCATGAAAGAATTTGTATACGGCGGGCCACAGGCAACGAATGATGACGTGGCATCAAGTCATGTCATTTTGGGCACTCTTGCCCATACTGTTGGTGACTACGAAACAGCTAGACACCATCTTGAGACGGCGTTTGAGATGCAACAGGAGATTTACGGCCATGTTGGGGAAGAAGACCAAAATATCGAGCGAGGTGTCACAGCGAACTGTCTAGCTAATCTCTACAGGGATCTCGGTGAAATCGAAAAGGCAGAGGCGCTGTATATGAGGTCGGTGGCATACATGGGAAAGGATGCAGAAAATCCTTATCTGGCTGCTGTCCTTACAGATTTCGGCGAGCACTACCGTCTCATAGGCGACTACGAGAAAGCTGATAAATGTCTCAATCGGGCGGCAAGACTTCAAAGAAAGATTTACGGCGATGGAGCTGAAAATTCCGAGATTGCATTTACCATGGCGAGTCTAGGTAAATTGAAGCTAGATGAAGGTCGATTAGATGAAGCCGAGCACGATTTGGAGCGCGCATTAGAAATGCAGCGGGCTGCGGCTGATAAAGACGGTGAAATTGCCGAAACACTTTACAGTCTTGGAAACCTTTCGCGACACAAAGGTGATTTGTTATCCGCAAAATCTCGATTGGAAGAAGCCAGGGTGATGCGTAAAAGTATCCACGGAAATTCAAAGACCGTTGAAATGGCTCGCAACCTTGCATGTCTTGAAATTGTATACGAAGAGCTGAAGGATGATAAAAACGCACAATCTTGCAAAGAGGAGCTGTCCGCCTTGATCAACCAAGCGCCTGTACTTCAAAAAGCCCGTCGCGGGGACTCAGGGACAGCTCGGTGTTTCGCTGAGTTTTTGAAACCTAAGACATCTGAACATGCTAACGTTAAAAAATCTGCTCTGAAAACGGAACTATGGGATTTTGATGACGACCAAGAAGACTGGATCGAGGTTGGTCATTCGGACTCGGACGAATCAAACGACGGCGCCCACTTGGTTGACAAAGACCATTCTGCGCCAAAAGAGGAAACGACTTCTTATGACATTCGAAAAGAAATTCTTCCTGATAGGATTTGCCTAGAAAAGAATGAAAATAAGGTCCAGATTGTCCCATTGCATGATACAGACGAGCAGCTTGAAAATGAGAGCAGTACTGAAGCCGGATATGATCTAAAAGAACCCTCGCTGTCTAGCGAAGAGAATGGTCAGCTACATGGCGAGTCACCAACTACCAACATTGCGGCTACTACTGCATCGAATCCCAGCAAAAACAAAAAAGCGTTTGAAGGCGACCAGGATGATGTCAACCACGAGAGGTCAATGCTTGAACAGACATCATTGAGTATCGACAAAGCTACAGACCTACTTTCAAATGTGGATAAAAGTGCAGCGGTTTTTGCCTTTAACCTTGACGAACGAGACCAAGTTGCAAGCAACTTAATGAAAGCCGATGGCCAGTGTCCAGAGCAAAAGGTGAGATCAATGGCTGCGGGCAAGCCACAACCGGAAGAAATCCGAAATAAGGATCTACTCTTGAGAGTGGATGATGAGGAAGTTATGGGCATGCCAGGACCAGCGGCTTTGCTGAATGCTGTTGGCGTTGAAGCGCAGCCTGAAGAAAAAGTTATTGGCGCTCTGGACAATGGCTGTATGGGGCATTCTGCAGATGCACCTGGAGTGAAAAATGCTGCTACAGATTTTGGAGAAGACGTGGTTGAGCAATCAGCTCTAGTTGTTGGAGACATCAGAAATAAGGAGATGCCTTCGATGGTGGATGACGAGGAAGACTTGGACATGCAAAGACCAGGGGAATTGATAAATGTTGGTGGCATCAGAGAGCAGCCAAAAGATACCGGTGTTAATGCTACGGAGGTTGCAAAAGTGGTGCATTCTACAGAAGCACCTGAAGTAAAAGCTTCTGCAGATTTCGGAGAAGATATCATTGAGGAATCAATTGAAGCCGCAGGAAATATTAAGGAAGATTCTGTTGAGTATAGTATCGGAAAGAAAATTCCGAACATGGAGTCTGGAGAGGATGTCAATATTGAGCGATCGGTTGACTCGACAGAAGCACACATGCCGGACAATCTGAGTGATCAGGAGTCAACGCACATCCAGGACACTGACGCTGCTGGTCCTTACGTCGATCAGAGGACCGACGTCCAGCGAGATACCACACGAAGACCGACGAGTCCAAGTGCACAAGCAGTGAACCCAGGCAAACAGGAGTGTTCGAATGGTAGCCTTCGCATACAAAGCAATGGGAAAACAACAAACACTGCGGATACCCGGCAAAGACCATCCTGTCACCGGGAGGAAGAGGGAGCGCCAGAAATGGACTGGACAAATAAAGAACTCGTCAAACGCTTAAGCCAGCGATATCTCAAAGAAAGTAGTTCGAACGAGAAGCGCGCAAACAAACGCCAGCTCTCCACGCCGTCTAATTCCGAAAATGAATCGTCGTCTTTTAAAGTAATAGGCAGCGCCGCAGCTATTACTAGGAGCGAGCAGACGACTGGTGAAACTTCAAAAGAAATTCAGAAGCCAAAAAACGGCTTTGAGGCTTCTGCTGATACTCAGATACTCGTACCTTCTAAGGATACTCGAATATCGTCCAAAAAAAATTCTGAAAAGAACCAAGGCGCCGATGATTCCAAGAAGTCCAAAATTCCGAAATTAAAGACGAAAGAATTAGGCAAGCAGCCAGAAGGAGGGTCATTGCAAGTCACGGACATGCCATCCCGCTCGAAGAGTGAATCAGTGGAACTTGCAGGTTGCGGCTGCTGGCCTTTCATGAGGCTATTTAAGGCGTAAGAAAATCAATAAATATTGTGATTCGCTTAAGACTTACTGAGTAGTAAGGTACTTCGTGTGAAGTACTACTAGTATTTAATTCTGAGTACTGGTATCGTTTGATCGTTGTCGTCTTGAAATCCCAGATTGCAGATTCTTTTGATTCTATTCGTATACTCTGCGAGAGCAGACAGCCGTTGAGGATGTTGGAAGACCCTGCCTACAACGGAGTGGACCAATCTATTAATTGGCAGAAAACAAGCTCTGAAATAGCGGTACTAGGAGATGCTGCTTCGTGCCTTTCATATCAAAGCCTGGTAGTTCGGCCAGTGACCACAAGAGAGGAAAACCATTGTTGACCCACTCTTGAAGATTCGCATTCGGGTCGTAGACTATGTTTCGTCCGAGGAAGTATCACGAATGAGACACGTTGGTTGTTTGCTTTGGATTTTGGCTAGTAGAAGTAGAAGTGACTAGTTGCTTGTAATGAGTAGCTACAGTAACTAGTTACCAGGTACCAGGTAGCCATCATGGCTCATGAAGTAGTACTATGGTATTACTCCAAGCGAGCGTAAGTTCGGTAGTCACTGGCAAAGAGTCATTTTGCAATAATTATTATTAACAGGGTAGTTGTTCTCAGAACAGACATAAATAATTATCGTAGTGGTCGTAAATTAAAAGATATGTGTTTGAGTCATATCTGTCTGGGCAGTATTTTTCGGTCAGTAGTTCAGCAGACCATCGTGAATGCCTTCCGAAAAGATGCTTCCTCCTGCTCTCTTGTCAAGAAATTTGTGCATGGATAGAATTGATCACCTCACAATTTCAATTTGATGCAAATTTTCTTTCCATAGCTATAAACAGCAGCAGCATAAAATTTATTTTAAACATGACATTCACGAACGCTTCCTCTTACTTTGAAACTGTTTCGGAAGTCACCTTAAGCTGGGATAAAATCAAACGGATTCCTTCCTACGACGAGCACTTTGGTGTGGCGCTCTTTACAAGGTGCGTTCGTTCAATTTGTACCGCTCTGAACATCTGGTGCCTTTCTTTTGCAGAATTCATAATCTCATTTACAGTTTTTATTAATATCATTTTTTAACAGAATGTTCGAACTTGCTCCAGATGAGTGGAATGTCTTTTCGTGGGGGCCCGAAGACTTTCAGAACAAGACCCCCGTCTTTCTTGAATATAGCAAAACTTTCGTCCGCATGCTCGACATGGCTATTGATATGCTTGGTCCTGATATGGAGATTGTGGAAGATGAATTGTACCAACTTGGTACTATGCACAAGAGGTACGGTGTGACTCCCAGAAAGTTTGAATTGATGGGTCAAGCTTTGGTGGACACCTTGCAGAAGATTCTTGGTAAGCGCTCCTTTACTGATCGCACCGGAGAGGCTTGGAATGAAATCTATGGTTTCATGTCCATGACCATGATTCAGGGCGCTGCTAGTATGTAAGCAGACCTTGATTTTAAGCGACAACGATTCTTCCTTCCGTCCTTCTGGCATCTAAGAAAATTTACAAATTAGCCCACTCGCTGGTTTGTATTAGTAACAATCTTTTCATAATACATCCGAAAATTCAAGAAGCTGAATTGTGATCATTTTTTATTTGCAAAATCCCAATGATACACATGCTTATTTGGGTTGCACATAATACTACTACTACTACTTAGCTACGGTATTAGTATTGAAACGGTAGAATAGCAGCCACACGAAAAAGAAGTTACAATAAAACCATGCATAGCTGGTAGTGGCTAGCAGCTACTCTACTACTCTATTAGATACCATGTGGTAGCTACTCTTCTGATATTATTACCATAGCATCTAATGACTTCCTAATGAGTACAATATGGTACCAGTACTTTGGATTTCAGACCATTGGTGATGACGAAATCAGATTAATCACGAGTCCATCATCTTGTTTGCAATGCATTTTTTCCAGTAGGAAAATGGTGACGGCAGTCACGGTTGAAGCTTGTTGTCATCATCAAGAACTGCTTGACACCTTTTCTTAGCCTTCGCACTTAAATAAATAATGGTCGCTTCCTATTGTTGATGAGAAGATGATGAGATGATTCTGGTATCTCTTTGATAGCTCACAATTGTTTTTGGTTTCTTCCAACTAGTTTGGAGACATCATCACGTAGACAAGCACATCTTGCATCTTTAGACTTCTCTACACAAAATGACGATGGTCTCGTTGGATGAAATCTTGTCTCCCGGTAAGGTTGAGACTGCCTTTTTAGACGGTTTGGAATTTGCCAGTGTTACAATTCTGGTCACTCTTCTGCTGGAGATGATCTCGTGGAAAACCGCCTGTGCAGCCTACAAACACAATCGCAAGCTTTACTTGCAGGCGGTTTGTTTGAACTTTTTGAATCATTATGCCTACGGAATTCCCGTTTACATGACGGCCGCATTGCTGTTCATCCGCGACGATGACGTCAACCGCACGCCTTTCACTGTGGCAGGTCAAGTGGTGGCTATTCTCCTCGTTCACAGCATTTGTTACTACGAGGCCCACAAAACATTTCACAGTTGTCCGGGATACTACAAGTACCACAAGTTTCATCACCGCTTCAATACCTACGTACCTCCCATGTCGGCCAATGCTGTCGGCTTTGTAGAGTACCTGGTAGCCTACGTGTTACCCTTTGCGGTGGCCGGAGGAATTGTGAGACCTTACGTTACATCAATTCGCTGGGCTGTTTATATTGTTAGTGTGACTAATTTGTCCATTCATACACCCAAAATTGAGGCCTGGAGTGAACGCCACATACCAGCCTGGTGGGTATCGACACACGATCATTTGGAACATCACCGCAAATTGAACGTTCATTACGCGGCTCCGACTATGAATATCGATTGGGCAGTTAACGCAATGGTAGATGCATGGACGAAGAAGCAGCAACAGGACACGACAGGAGCTGTGACATCTCCACCTTCGCCTTCGCCTTCTTCGTCCAGTAGTGCGGTCAGTAGTAAGTAGAGACTAGAGCAATAACGACTGTGTGAAGTCGCACTGAATTAGCAGTGCATCATTAGAAAAATAGCCTCTCATTGATTCACACATGCATATGTATTTAAGACTTTTTAGTTTCATGTCGAAATTCCTAGTCGTTGCAAGAATTGGATCCCTACCAGTTCCATCAATCGATTTGCCTCACGTTGTACCACCGGCTTTACCCTGCGGCGTTGTAAACTACACGACTGCAGCATGGCTGTTGTGGTTTCTAATAGTGTGGTCGATAACACACTGGAACAATCGATAATGACACGAGCAGCTTCTAGGGAAACCATGTCCATAGAGGAAGAGGACGGAGATGAATGCAATTGAGATTCCAAAAAGGATTCGTAATTGGTGGTGGTGAAAGTTCGTGATGATGTTCCTGTTCCTGTTTTGTTTCCCTCTACTAGCTGACCATGAGTATAACGGATCCACAATATCCTGGTAAGTGGACAACAAGACAGCGCAGCAGTAGAATATACCTTTTCTAGAAGAGTTCCGTACGCCTCTTCCTTGCTTTTGTTTTCTCGGTAACATACCAATCTCAACCACAGGAGTAATTGCAAGGCCTGATATTGAACCAACGAGTCATTATTGTTGTTACATCCGTGCTTCTTCGAAGAAGTAGAAGAAGAAGAGGAGGATAGGACTGTTTCCATCAACGATATAAGATTGGGCAACGATAACATGAGTACTTCTTGTGGTGGATGTTCTTGTAAAATCCTGTAGGCTGCGACCAAAAAAGCACTTGTCATTTTCGCCGTTGTCGTCGATTGTTGTTTGGTTCTACTAGTAAAGTGATTGCTCATTTTTGATAATAATTGCTTGGCAATATTCTCGAGGGTAGTACAGATATCATTGGAATTGGTAACCATCATCACAAGTGGTAGCAAACGACACGCATATGGAGAAGGCGTGTAGGTGTCGGTGTTGGTCAAAATTATATCCATCATGAGTTCTCGTCCTATCTTGCTCTTGTGATCGTTGCTTTCGTCGTTACTCGACAATAAGAACGCCTCCAACACAAATTCTTGCCAGACAAAATATAGCATGCGTTCTAAACAACGATCAGCTTGCGTCGGTTTATATTCTTCTTCTTCTGCTTGTTGTGTGCGCAATTGTTGATGTGCTGTCATGGTAACACCGTACGTGTATGTCAATTCCGTCGTCGAAAAAACATTCTGTTGTTGCTGCTGTTGCTGCTGCTGCTGCTGCTGCTGCTGTAATGTAGATTTATGGTGTAACATGATCAAGCGCATAAGAACTGCCACACACAACAATGGTCGATGTTTCACAATGAGTGGTTGGCGTAGCAGGCCCATTTCTTCCAATAGTAGTTGCTTATTCGTCCAACCAAAGGGCAAGCCTTTGGTAATATGCTTGTTTTGAAGGTGTTGCAATTCTTGATCCAAGGCTACTGCTGCCCGATAAGCATCTACGGCAGTAGCATCCATGTAGACTTCATCCTGGTCATCTTCTTCTTGTGATGTTGTATCTGCTATTGTTCCTCCTCCTTCTCCTGTTATTCCCATTAAAATATTCATCACCGAAGTACATACACTTTGTGTTGGACGACGGTCATTGTAGAAGTGACTGGCGATAACATGGTGGGGGCCGTCCGATAACGGATGAGGATGGTCCCGAGAAGAGCTGTCGTCAATAGTACTAATGTCATCGAAGTTATCACTATCTGTATCTTCATCTACCCTACTTGTAGTGCTGTCCATCTTTTACAGTTTATAAGGAGTGCTTCTTTATCTTGCTCCGGAGGGGCACCACCAAATAGCAATAGTGTGTTGATGTAGAAGTGGGTACTACCGTACTACCAGGTAGGCACTAGTATAATGTTCGATATTCGATATTAGATTAACCGTAGTAGTCTACTACTAGTAGTAGTCTAGTAGTAGTAGTTGTAGTAGGTAGTCCACTACTAGTACTGTAGTTGTCACTGATAGTTTGTGTCCTTTATCTCGGTCATTTTCATCAATATCCACAGAGATTTATTGTTGCTGGAGAAGAAGTCCCGCCCGTTCATGACCAAAAATATTGACATCAGTATGCACGTTTCAATGTCAACAAACATACTGTCCCAAATCGAGTATTATTATTTTTACTCTTGATACCTATCAATGCACTCAAAATGACGTTTGTGAGATTGTAAAAAAAAGCACACTTGCAATTTTCATACTGCTGCTGCTGAGCAGCCATCCATGATGAGAACGTACAGAGAGTACCATGGAACAACAGCCAGTGCCAGCATATCTTTCCTACAACAACAAAATAAAAGATTAGTACGACAAGCCAGTACAATTTGATATTACTTCTCTTTTGCCACCTAGCTAGCTAGCTAGCTATAGTACAAGCACTATTACAGCCAAGAAAACATATTTGGGAGACAAAAAAGCCGAGGCGGATTGGCATTTTTACCATGAAATCAAGCGTCCTACAACGATTACAACTTCCGCGTATTCTGTTTGTACTGCTTTTGATACAGCAGCGACAACAGACTAGTAATACTGTTGTGGATGCCTTTTCTTCGTTTTCTTTTTTCTCCTCTTCCTCCTCCACCTCCGCCTCACGATACAATCATGTTGTTCGAAAATCATCAAGATTAAATGGTTGGCATGGATCAAGTAACTATTTGGAAGAGTTGAGCCAAAGCAAAAGTGATGGGAACTTTGCAAAAGTAAATCAAGAACCAGAAGCGTGGGGAGGCACCGTTCTGACCAAAGAACGACCGTCACTTCCACAACAGCAACAGCAACATCCAGAAGAAGAGGTTGACGAATGGGCCTACTTGGCGGCAGCCTACAATAACCACCAACATGAGCATGCCGCAGCTCCTACTTCCATCTCGACGGGTAGTACTAATAACGCATATTACCAATCTGCACCCGCCACTGCTGCTGCTACAGTAGAAGAAGAACAACAACAGCAAGCCGCACCATCAACGCCGCCGATGGCGGCTTTTGCATCACCCCAAGATTACACATTGCAACGAAATTACCCCCATCTCAATGGTCAAGCCTTTCAAGAAGAAGAAATGCAATCAATCTCTTCATTGGATAATAATGTGCACGATGATGTCAATGATAAGGTACAACAAGAAGAAAGGGAAGACGAATTTTTACGTACAGTATCGTCGGAAATTCGCGTCAAGAAATTTTTAGGTCAGAATACTCATCCCATTACGGATATTCCTCTGGGATTGGCCGCTTCTCGATTCATCGATACTATCGAAGATGCTCTGGTACACATGCGACGAGTACCGTACAAGATTGGAATTGCTGATCTACCCGATTTTAGTACCAAGAATCGTCCAACCGTTGTAGTACTGGGAACAGGATGGGCTGCACATGCCTTTAGCAAGGTTGCCTGTACTTTCGATTTGAAATTGATTGTTGTATCACCCGTGAATCATTTTGTACGTATCAATTTTTCTTCTTCGGCTGCATTCGAATCGCAATAGCTGAATGTGCCTGGACACCATAATTGTGCCTGGACACCATAATTCTTACGTTCTCTCCTTTTTCTTTTTGTCCCTCGATTCACCACAGGTCTTCACTCCCATGTTGGCTGGAGCTGCTGTTGGAACGGTTGAATACAGAAGCATGACAGAACCTATTCGCGTCTCGAATCCTACCATTGACAATTATATTGAAGGCAAAGCCGTCGCCGTGGACGTGGATAATCGAAGAGTCACCGTGGAACTAACCTCCCTATCGACCATTACTCCTACGAATATTGATAATGTCGGAGGTACTCATCATCCCAATCCGAATCGTCCCAATCCATCCCAGATCACTCTGGATTATGATTATTTAATTTGTGCTCCTGGAACCAAAGTTCGAAGCAGTATCGTACCCGGAGCAGAAGAACACTGTTTTAATCTGAAAACGAGCATTGATTCCAAAAAACTCCGAACTGGGATTGGTGAAGCTCTGGAATATGCAAGTCGTCCCGATGTTCAAGGAAACGACGACCCCTTTGTGGTTGCAGAGCGACGTCGTCGGGTCCGCTTTTGTATTATTGGTGGAGGAGCCACAGGAGTTGAACTAGCTGGTGAACTGAATGATTTTTTGAAAGATATTTGTCGTCCCCGCAAAGGTGCCTTTCATCGATTGGCAGATGATGTTTCCGTAATGCTTGTACACGGTGGGGACACCTTGGTTCCACAGTTTGATCCGGAATTGAGACCGTATGCATTGGAAGCGCTGCAACAAGCGGGCGTAGAAGTGCGATTGAATACTCGCACCACCGAAGTCACACCTACTACGATTAAGCTGAAGCGAAAAGGTGACAATACAGTCGAAGAAGAAATACCAGTAGGTTTGACAGTATGGGCAGCAGGTAACGAGCCTGTGCCATTTGTAAAAACTTTGCTGTCGCAGCTTCCTGAGCGTGCTGTCGGACCCGGAGGACGAGTCAATGTTGATGGCTGGCTTAGAGTTCCTACACATACACCTGAGAGCTTTGGATCTATTCTCGTGGTCGGAGACGCGGCCTACCTAAAAGCGAACCCCAAAGATGAACACTCGGGTCTTCCTCAAACGGCGCAAGTAGCAGGCCAGCAGGGAGCTTTCGCTGCTCGCCTTCTAAATCGCGATTACGATTTGCAGGAGACTCCGCCAAAGCTCCGCTACAGAGGCTTGGACGAGTTTTCCAAGCTACGAATTTATCTGCTCGTGCGCGGTCTAGATACTGCTCCAGATTTTATTTTTTTGAATTTGGGATTACTATGTTACGTCGGGGAAGGCAAAGCTCTTACGCAAGTCATGCTTGGAGATGTTCCAATATTAAACCGAGCTGGAAGAATTGCCTTCCAATTGTGGCGATCGGTCTACCTCGGAAAGCAAGCAAGTACACGCAATCGAGCGCTTGTCGTGTTCGATTGGTTCAAGAGTGAAATATTTGGTCGAGATATTACACGATTGTAGAGGCTCAATGGAATTTGCAAAAGGTAGGTGCAGCTTCCACTCAGTCTAAGCCATCAAATAATTTGGTTTTTAGAGGTAAAACAAGGCCTCCTGAAATTTTTATGGTTGATGAAATATGTTTCAAACTTCCATCCTAGTTGACTACTAGCATTCAGTTTTGGAATGAGGTCCAAAGGAGCCCTGAAACTTGAAATTGATATGGATCTTCCAATGAATTTGCTTCCAGCAATATTACTAGTACAGTCTCAAGAACATTCGAAACACCGCAATCGTACCGAAAAGAGAAAGAAACCATCGAATGGGGTGGCAGGTCAGCCATACGCAAGCTGACGAAGGAGATTTCTCGAACGCTCGCTACGAAGGGAGCAACTTCAACCACAAACGTTGTTGTGGAGGGATTCATTCACGAGCTACGCGACTATATCTGGAAGGAGAAAACATTGAACACACGCACACAATTTTTCCTCTCGTCTAGTCAGAAACAAGGGCGAAGAAGAATGATTTTACCGGCCTATTTAAGTCTCCTATTTAAACTTTCTGCAGACGGTATTAAAGCACGTGAGAACAGTTCTTGCGTTGTTCTCTGCGGCAGTGCTCCGCAAACTAGTACTATAGTACTACTAGCTGCTCCTCTACTCCGCAGTTATTTAATAACGGCTATCAGTTGTGTCCTGCTTAGCAGTTTCATAGAGGTGCGCCGTTTCGATCGATCAAGTGTTGGCGAATACCAGGCACACACTATTGGGCATAAATGCCTCTGTGAAAAAAAAAACTGATTCACGGGGATCACAACACTGCCCCCCCCCCCCCCCCCCCCCCCCGGTGCCCAAAAAGCAACCTTTCCCCCCCCCCCGGGGGGGTGGAAATAAAAACAAACAAACCCCCCCCCCCCGTTTTCCAAAAAAAA
>Ga0100402_1000891_pt1 | contig 34753 bp, 54 predicted proteins | sample CryGeyme20150102_FD_80419 | JGI IMG/M metagenome (GOLD analysis project Ga0100402, IMG submission 80419) | Groundwater microbial communities from Crystal Geyser aquifers in Utah, USA - Crystal Geyser metaG 2015-0102 | ecosystem: Environmental > Aquatic > Deep subsurface > Groundwater | place...
AGCCGGAGCGGGAGCGGGAGCCGGAGCGGGAGCCGGAGCCGGAGCCGGAGCGGGAGCTGGAGCTGGAGCTGGAGCTGGAGCCGGAGCTGGAGCAGGAGCGGGAGCAAATGAACCAGGCATTGAAACGTGTGGGGCAGCGTATCACGCGGTTGCGTGAGATGAATCCGCATGTGTCGGCTTTGCGAGAACTAGAAGAAGAGATACATTGCCAGACTTTGCGCATAGCCTCGGTTTTTTCTAAAAGAGAAACGAGCAGTAGCGAAGATGAAAGTTGTTGTTGTGCGGTGATGTGATTTTAAAAGGAAGTTCTTGAAATTGAGGAATATTAATTATGAAAGTATTTGATAGTCAAATTGACTTAACCGCGCACTTTGAGGGTTTTTGCCTAAGAGCTTACAAATGCCCTGCTGATGTTTGGACAATTGGATTTGGGGAAACCAATCCGGATGGCAAACCTGTAGGTCAAAATATGGTGTGCACTCTAGAGCAAGCAACTAAATGGTTGCAAATGCGTTTAAGTCGTTTAACATTACATTTTGAAGATAAATATAACACTGAAACCTTAGCTCAAGGTCGAGCTTTAGCAGATTTTGCTTATAATTTGGGAGAAAACGCATTTCCAACACTTTTAAAATATCTTAAAGCTGGAGACGTTCAGTCAGCAAGTCATGAATTTTTAGATGGATTTTATGTTAATAAAAAGCCATTGCTGGGGTTGCTGCTGAGGCGCATATCAAACTATCACACGTTTATCACTGGCGAATACAAAGCATGGGAAAAAGGCGATCTAATTACACCAGAAATTAAATCAATTTTGGTGCTTAAAAATGGGCATAATGACCTGGCTTTAGAAATGATAAATAAACTTGAGGTTGCTCGGAGGGTTGGGCTGTGAATATTGTAAATTTTGAAAATAATGGATTGATTGACAAAAGAGCCATTACAGTGATGGGGGTTTCGTCTAAAAGCGGCGGCGCAATTGGATATTTTGGAACTGGCTTAAAATATGCAATCTCGACAATACTTAGAAATGGCATGACTATTACAATTTATCGAGGACTAGAAAAGCTAGAATTTACAAAGCAAAAAGAAAAAATACGAGATCATGAATTTGATATTATTTTAATGAATGGTCAAGAACTGGGTTTTACTACTCAGCTGGGGCGAAATTGGGAAACCTGGCAAGCCTTCAGGGAGCTGTATAGTAATTGCATAGATGAAAATGGGAAAATTTTTGAAGGGGATGCGTATCCTGAAGATTTAACAACATTAATCAGGGTTGAGGGTGAGGAATTTTTTAAACAATACACCCTGAAAGATAATATTTTTATTTCTCCAAGCCAAGTTCCAGATGAAATTTTCAACAGCTGTGAGGTTTACTTTAATTCAACTGGGATTTTTTACAGAAAGGTAAGGGTGAAAGATAAGGTCAAGCTATTATTTAGGTATAATATTTTATCAAATATTGATCTAACCGAAGATCGCACTGCAAAATATGATTTTCAAATTGCGTGGGTCATAAGGGACGCTGCGTGCTTGTCAAATAATAAATGGTTTATTGAGAAAATGGTCACTAAAAATCAGGGGTACTTTGAAGATCAGATAGAATTTTGTGGAGCAGGCAAACCATCCATATAATTTTTAGAAACTGTTTACTTTTTAAGACAAAACAAAAGAACTGAATTAAAAGAAAGCGCGTGGAATCTTTATAAAATACACGCCCCGATGTCTGTAGAAAAGCCATTAAGATTAACAGAATACGAAAAAACCATGCTTGAAAAAGCCGTTGATGTTTGCAAAAAACTTGGATTTCATCCTAATGAATTTGAAATTAATACATTTGAAACGTTAGGTTCTGCTGTCGCGATAGCGCAGCGAAAACCCTACAAAAAAATATTGTTATCTCAGGATGCTTACACAAAGGGCGTTCAATTTTTAGCTAGAGCTTTAGCGGAAGAGTATATACATTTAAAATATGATGTAGACGATTGTACACGAGAAATGCAAAACTTCATTTTTGACAAAATGTTTTATTTTGGAGCTCAATTAAAAGGAATAGAAGTATGATAATAGAAGAATTCGAGGCGCTGGAGAAATTACAATGACAGAACATCAAAAGAAACTGATGAAGAAGTTGAACGAGCTTGCAGCAATCCTTGGTTATTACCAGGGTGCATTGAAAGGTGCCTATTTCGATAATGACGAAACTTTAACTAAGATTGCACTTAAAGAAAACGATATCAACAAAGTTTTACTTAACATGCAGGATTTAATTTTGGAGTAAAGATGTTTAAAAAATACATACATTTAGAGAGACTGACGAGCGAAGAAGTACAGGGTTTGCAGGACGAAGCTTGTTTTATCGTGCCAAAACTAGACGGGGCTAATGCTTCAATTTGGTGGGAGGGGGCTAGAGTCTGCTGTGGCTCGCGTAATAACCAGCTCGGAGAGCACAACACTCTGCAAGGGTTTTACGGATGGGTTCAGGAAAACAATCTTAACCTTACAGAATTCTTTGCAAGGTACCCATATTGTACAATTTATGGAGAGTGGCTAGTTCCGCATACGGTACAGGGGTATATTCCTGAGGCGTGGAGAAACTTTTATGCTTTTGATATCTTACTAGAAGACGGAGTATTTTGGGAGCATCATCTTATTGATGCGGTGTTGGGGCGCTTTGGAATTTCAACTGTTCCTATACTAGGCACTACAATGCAGACGACACCCCACCAGGCTTGGGAATCGTGCACATGGTTACTGAAGGAAGGCCATAGACACGAAGGGGTGGTTATCAAACGTGCCAACTTTGTCAACCCGTATGGACGAACTACTTACGCCAAGTATGTTCCTCAATCTTTGAAGCAAGTTGCAAAGGAGAGAAAGGCTAGAAAACTTCAAGCGTATACGGACGGAATAGAAAATGCAGTTGTTCATGAATTTTTAACTGAACACTTACTAGATAAAGAAATTGCTAAAGTTAAATTAGAGCGTGGGTTTACTACACTTGACCCGAAATTGATTGGAGAAACCTTGGGAAGGGTTTGGCACGCACTTATCACTGAAGAAATTTGGGATATTTTGAAGAAGTTTAAAAATCCTATGCTTGATTTTAGAGTGTTACGTAGTCTAGTAAATCAAAAAGTAAAAGATAAATTTGAAAGGGGCAATTAATATGAAGTGGTTTAGGAAGAAAGAATTGTGGTATCGAGTATATTTTACGTACTACGTACGAGACGAAATAGAAAACGCACACTGCGATATGGCTTTTGGCCAAAAAATGGATACCACAACTATACAAAAAGCTACTGACCGCTTGCTGAAGGCGTGCACAGCACACCCTAGATTTGAAACTAGGCCTCCCTATAAGATCACTATTAATTCCTGGAGCCCATTCTATGAAAACTAACACAAATTTTTGGATTGAAAAAGAAGGTTGTTACAGGGGCTTGAAATACACTGTAAAAGCTTGCTCACGTGGCTATCGTTGTGGATATGTTAACGTTCCCTTAGAACTGCAAGGGGTAGACCCCGAAATTCTAGATGGGTTAAGGGTTCACGGAGGGGTGACGTTTAATCAAGAAGGCGTTATAGGTTTTGATTGTCATCATTCCTGGGATGCGCTAGATATGGATATAATGGGAGAACTGGAAAAACAAACGCATCGTGAATGTTATGACAGTTACTTGTTCCCAGAGGCTAGGGTTAGATATTGCGAATATGTGGAGCAGGAATGTAAGGGGCTTATAGATCAATTATTGGAAACAGTAGGTGGACGTAGGGGGATAGAACGTGAAAGTAAAATTTAAATGCTTCAAGTGTAAAAAAGTAATGGAGGGAGTGTCTCCTAAAAACGAATCTTCACGTACTGACACTATCTGGGCCAACCTTGGTTCTTATGGGAAAGGGCCGTGGGAAAAAACTCAACACTATACTGGAGGCTACTCTATTACATGTCCACGTTGCAACTTAAAAAACCCGATTAGATCAACGCCCATAATTACTGAAATGCACCATGGCGAACAATATGAACTTACCTGTTTAGGAGGGTCGATAGATTATGAGTATTATAGGCGCGCCATCGGCTAAGATTCAGAGTGTGAAACGTATTCGCATGATCAATTAGATTTAACATTTTCAGTCGCTGCTAAAACACGAAATACTTAATAGGCTTAAACAAACAGGAGAGAGATGGGTAAATTTGAAAATTTGACACTATACATTTTAGTACTACTATACAACAGTTCTTTAGTTTTTGGGACTGCTTACATTGTATTTTGGAGGGACAAAGCGGATGGTGGTTTTTATTGGCAATACTTTTCGCAGAGGTTACGGGCCAAGACGATAAAAATCATATTAAAGCTAAAAAGGAAAAACAAAATGAGTGAAATTCTATATTGTCCAAAGTGTAAAAATAAACTAGAATGTTATTGGTTATTTGATGGATCAATATCAAGTTATTACATAAGCATGGGTGATTGTTACACATGTGAACGACCTTATTTTCAAATAGACTGCTTGACCGAAAATCAACTATCAAGAAAAACTGAAGAGTTGGAAAGCATTTCACTAAACGAATCTGAAGCTATAAATTTTTTTCAAATGCTAGAGCGAGAACCGATGGCAAACGAAACCATGCAACAAGCATTTAAGCGGTTTTTAAAACGCAAATCTGGGAACGACATTGATATCGGTGCCAAAAATAAAGAGGAATGGATTAACTGTTCGGATCGACAACCTGCAAAATACCAGCATATTATAGGTCGCAGTATTATGTCGGGAAATGTAGAAGACGGTTTTTACATAAAAGAGGAGGTTCTGTGCAACACTCAAGGCAAGTGGCATTTTGACCTGTGGAAACCTGCACGCACCGACAGGCATGTCGCCTCGTTAAGACCTGATAAATCCTTGGCAGTTGAAAAGAGTAAGCTTATATAAATATAAAAAAGGAAATAATCATGAATGTAAAAACATTTTTACCGTGGGAAGAAATAGAAGACGTAGCACAAAAGCAAATTGAAAATATGTCTTTTCTGCCTATCTTAAATGGTAAAATTGCTATCATGCCTGATTGCCATTTCGGCAAAGGTGCGACAGTAGGAAGCGTGATACCTACATATAAGGCTATTATTCCTGCTGCGGTTGGGGTTGATATTGGCTGCGGAATGGAAGCGGTTAAGCTGCCTATTAAGGCCAGCGATTTGAGTCAGAAGCAGTTAAACTCTATCTTCCAAAGCATGAGCACTTTAATTCCATTAGGAGCGGGAGGGAGACATCAAGGTACGAACGGCATCTTAGATGTCTATCACAATGAATTAATGAGGGTTGCAACTCCACAGCTGCAAGAAAGTATCGCGGCATTATCCCCTTATGACATTAGACTTCAACTAGGTACGCTTGGCTCCGGTAATCATTTTATTGAGCTTTGCGCTGACGAAAGTGATGATCTGTGGCTAATGCTTCATTCTGGTAGTCGGCATATCGGCAACAAGATTGGCACTAACTACATGGAAAAGGCTAAAGAACGGTGCTTAGAACTTGGCTTGCCCGATTCTGACTTGTCTTTTTTGAGCAAGGGGGATGAGCATTTTTCAGAATACTGTGAAGCTTTGAAATGGGCACAGTATTACGCTCGCTTGAATCGTAAAGTCATGATGAAAATATGTTTTAACATTCTGCAAAAGCATCAGATTTTAGTAACACCTTACTTGGATCAAGAATACGAAACGGCAATAAGTTGTCACCATAACTATGTAGAATTTTTAACTGAGGATTCTTTTATTACCCGCAAGGGTGCGATTGCGGCTTATAGCGGCCAGATGGGTATTATCCCTGGCTCAATGGGCACTAAAAGCTATATTGTTAGGGGCAAAGGGAATTCTGAGTCTTTAAACTCAGCAAGTCATGGTGCAGGAAGGCGCATGAGTCGGAACGAAGCAAAGAGAACCTACACTGTTGAAGACCTAGAAAGTCAAACGCGCGGTGTGGTATGCAGAAAAGATAAAGGGATTCTTGATGAAATACCATCCAGTTACAAAAATATTGATACCGTTATTGAGCGTCAAAAAGATTTGATTGAAGTAGTGCATACGTTAAAACAGATTTTAAATGTCAAAGGTTAATTGCTTGGGGCATAAATGTTAAATCAATCGAAATAATCAAAAAGAACTTTTGGGGGAATGATGAACCATCTTAAATTTAGAGCTTGGCATAAAGAGTATAAACAAATGGCTGCCGTATTTAGTTTATATCTAGACCAAAAAACCCGTGGTGTAGATGTTTGTTATGATAACTTGCAAGCCTATTGGCCAGAAGAAGAAATAATCCTTATGCAATCAACGGGACTTAGGGACTCATAATCCTTTGGTCGAAGGTTCAAATCCTTCTGGGCCCACCATTTCAGAGCACCTAAAAATTTATGGGGTTATGTTGGGGTTATGTTTTATTTGATTTAACCCAGTTTTGCAAAGCTTGTAATTTAATCTGACAATTTCCGTAAAGCCTCAAAACTTCAATATCATGATTGACAACATCGCCCATACTCGCGCCCTCTTTTAAATAAGGCACATCATCACATGGTTGCAGTAAATTAGAGGGTGGCAGTAATTTGATTGATACGCTCTGCTGCGGCGTTAATGTTGAGCACCCCGCCAGCAGGCACGCTACAGCTGTCAAACACAGGCTCTTTAATAATATGAATTTGGACATTCTTTTTTACCTCATTTATTGCTTCGTCATTTTGATTTATTTTAGACTCTGTGGCATCGGCAAGCTGCTGACTTTGAGTTTGAGCCTCATTGATTACATGCACAGTTTGGACGTAGGTATCGTGATAAGTGCTTTTAATCCTCCATGCGTGCACTTGCCAGCCTGCTATAAACGCTGCCATTAAAACAACGATATAAAGCGCAGGCTTAAACTTTAGTAACGCTATCATTTTTATCGTCCTTGGCCGCAATGCGCTTTTCAATTGCTATTTTGGTAGCCAACGTTATAACCCCACCAAGCAATGTCAGGGTTGGCATGTCAAACGTTTTAGTTGTAATCACAAACCAAACATAGCAAACCGAGCTACATAAAATATAAATCAGGCCCCCCACGATAAATAATAACCGTGAAGAGCTTGGCATTTTGGTTTTGTCATCAATAAAGAAATCTTGCCATTTCATTAATGCAACCTCGTTCTAATCCACTTTATATTATCATTCATCTCGCCCACTTGCGCCTGAATCCCTGAAACCTGCGCTTGCATTTGAGCAAGCCCAAGTTGGAGAGAATCAACTTTTTCAGTCATGTACGTAAATACCCCTATAATTACTAGGGGTAGAAGCGCAACAATCAAAGGATGTTTAAAGTTCATTTCTTTAGTTGATGATTTCATATCCCACATCCGAGACGTCCGTTGCCTGTAGAGCTGTTGCATCTGCCGGCTGTACGGAGTTAACCACAAAGCTAGTATCGGCTACTACTGTGCCCACTACAAGGTTACCAGTTGCGGCCGCCCCAGTCGCGCCGATCGATTCGCGAGTTAAGATAATGATTGAATTGGCAGTGACAGCAGTTGTACTTACTGTGCAAGTTCCAGCGACCAAGGTACATGTACCTACAGAGGCATCGGCACCAGTTGGAATCTCAAGTTTATTACCAGCAGTCCCAAGAACTAAATTACCGTTTGTTGCGGTGATATTACCCAGAGTTGCAGTGAGCGTGCCAGTTGAAGTTACGCCGTTTGCTAAAATTGTATTAACATCAAGTAAGCCTGTTGCAGTTATGTTCTGAATTCCCGTCATATTTCCCGAGCTATCAACCTTCACGGGTGATGCAATCATTGCGCCCGTATTTGAGCTATTTTGAGGCACCATCACAGATTGAGCAGCGGTACTTCCGTTCAAGTACATATAGTTCCCTGCAAACGCCAAAGATGGCATTAAAACCAGTCCAGCTAGCATTTTTTTCCACATATTTTTGTTGATTTTCACGATTTCACTCCTTTTTTGTTTAAAATTAACTTCCAACACTCACTCTGCGCCAAACTGCCGCCACAGCATCCCACTGAAGGGTCAAAGTTTGACCTGGGCTAATGGGGGCCCCTGCAACTGGAGGGCCGGCGCTACTAAGAAGAGTAAGTGAAGTTGAACTGCCGATATTGCAAATTCTTATTTCCCGGTCTGCTACCTCAAGCGTTGCTTCGAGCGTGACATTAATGGGGGTAGCGCCACTGTCAATACGAACGCATGGCACAGCGGTATATGTTGTAGGAGTTGGGGTTGTAGACACTGTAATCAAAGTGCTTGAGATTGAAACTGCATCTGTCGTAGTTATATTCTGACTTTTTAGTCCCGTGAATTTATTAAACTCAAAAAGTCTAGCTACAGGATTATAATCAAAAATTACATTAGTTGTTAAATCAAACGCACTACCCGGGGCTTCTACCGCTACCCAATGCTTATCAGCGGTTCTTAAACTTAAAGTATAAAGACTTCCTGAGCCGGCACCAGTTGGTGCATTGGGTATATTCCACAAAAAAATAGGACTTCCAGCAGAATCATTAACTGCAACAGCTCCTAAATATGCATGTGAATTAACATCAGTTCCAATATTGTTTACAACACAACTTACTGGAGTTGGAGAGGTGGCGGAAATTTGAAATGTTCTAGTTGCTATAGCCAAACTGTTATTTGTAGAGTGGCCCGATATATTTGCTACATTATCTATATCATTATTATCAATATCAACATCTTGAGTAGCTGGATATTGACTCCAGTCTTCTGAACTTGCTGGTGCTCTTACTGGCATAATCAGCCCTCCTGCTTAACGATTCCAGCGGTCATCAATCCTGCTGGTCTCACTAAAAAGTAAATTGTTAATGGGCCCGTCCCTGAATTGATGAACACACGCGATGCATCAAAAGGCTCATTAGATAAAAAAGTATTATCTGATTCAGTTGATCCAGTTATATAAGCATCATCAAAAATTGCCTCTACGTCAAAATACTTAGATTTTGCAAGATGTTGAACTTTATAATTGACGGTTGTACCGCCTGGTACAATTCCGACCATTTCCACTTTAAAGCCGTCAGTCTGCTTAGAGTGATAACACCATGGGCTATACGTGGCAGCTGCATTTCCAACTTCTAAAGTTCCTGCGCCTGCATTTGCTTGAGAAATCCAGTAAATACGTCTAAATGGTAACTCTAAATTATCTGTCGTAGCATTTGGGCCATTAATTTCCTGCTCTGTTTCAGCTCCATTTAAGTCAACGCCGTTAACTGTGTAGGTATTAAGCGATTCATCTCCACCGGCATTAAAACTTTCAAAAGCCGGATTGGCGATTAAAATTTCTGTAGCGCTGGCGAGAGCCGCTGAAACAATGTCCATTGGTGTATCTGCCGTGGGAGCAGCCGCAGCTGCGATGGCATCATCATCACCCGCAATACCAATCTGTACGGTGCTTGCGCTCGTAGCGTCCGGGGTAACTGAGGTAACGCGCCAGTATTGCGCTGTAGTAGTCACTGTGTTTGCGTTTGGGCCGGCTAGAGTTTCGGTAACCACGTTGCCATCAAAATCAACCCCAACAATGGTAAAGTTGATGGCTGATAAGTTAGCGCCAGACGTTAAGGTAACCTCTTCAACCGTTGGGAGCTGTGCAACAGTCAAATCTGCCAAGGCCCCGTTTAAAGGGATATAACCAGCGGGATAAGTGGCAGATGCAACGATGCTATCCGCGTCCGCGGCATCTAGACTTATTTTTATGTCTTGTTGCCAGACATTGTTTTTTAAATTATACGCCATGCTCGTGCTCCTAATAGTAGATAATTTTGTTTACGTAAACGTTGTTTGGGTTTGATTGGTTGCCGCCGTCTTCAGATGTCTCCAAAGGTGTGTCGTAATTTCCGCCCGCCGTTTGATCTCCTCCTGATTGTCCTGAGCCTGGCTCTAGATAATAATCATGATTATGTCTTAAATTCTGATTCTGTTGTTGCGATCCGACATTGTCAGCAGTGGCGCCCCCGGTATACATAGCATAGCGTGTTGCATAATCAGGATCGCGCCCATAAATGCCGTTTATGATTAAAGCTGTAGCGCCAGCAGTCGTTTGGATTAAACAAACCGCATCGTCATCACCATCAATACCTGCTTCAACACCCGTAGTCGCAACTGCCCCATGTGGGGTTATCGAGGTAATTGCGCTCCAGGTTTTCGTTGATGTCACTGTATTGGCGTTCGGGCCTGCCAAGTCTTCAGTATCCGGATCGCCATTTTCGTCAAGACCAACAATTGCAAAAGTTATTGCAGAATGGTTGGCCGTTGAGGTCAAAGTTAATGCTTGCACAGCAGGCAATACCGCTGTAGCTCCAAAGTTAGGCATTCTTGAGATTAGACCTCTTACGTCTGGCACTCTGAAGTGAGCAATTTTTAATTGACTCTCAACCCGAGCACCCATTTCCGCATTGGTTTCGTCACCCTCAAATACTACTTTGATTATTTTTTTGCCAGTTAACGCAACACTAGATGTGTCAATAAAAGTTCTGTTTTTAAGGCTAAAAACCACGGCATATTCGGTGCTGGGGGAGTTAATAAAAAAGTAACTGCCATCCGTGATTGCAGATGCTGCTGGAATAACAATCTCAGCCTCTCCTTTTGTTGAAGAGCTTCCCACGCTGGCTTGAGTATATGTGAAGCCGGAAGTTCCAGCGCCCCCAGCTACAACCGTTCCATCACTAAAACAGGTTGCCGTCACTGTGGCAGTTGATAAAGATGCGGTAAACCCTTCCGGGCCTGTGCCCCACTCTTCAACCAAATTAACTTGAGCCAAATTATAAAAATCATGAGAGTAACGTGGATAGCCATTACAAAGCAATGCAGTCGGCGGCGGGGTATTCGTAGGCCACTCTTCCATTTTGCCTGCCAAAGGCACCCATGTCATGACGCCTGATATCAGTAAAAGCTCATAGTTGCCGTCTGCTGGATTATAATTTGACACAGGCAGGCTAGCTAAAATTGGAAATTCAGAGCCAATGGCCTCTAGTTTAGATTGCCATGCAGGCTTGTATTGATAAACTGGGGCTTGAGCTCCAAAGTATAATCCCAAATTAGTAAAAGAAATATTGCAAGCCGCGTTAAAAGGCAACCGATAAATAATCGCTGTATATCCATCGTTATTAGTACCTAGGCTTTTCCCGCTAGCATTGGGAACTTGAAAAGTAAAGTCATAAGCTTCTTCTTGAGGTGTTAAAGCTTGCGTTCCAATTGGAGTAACAACTTCTGCACTTGGAGTTCCTCCCGTTCCAAAGTTTTGAACAAATAGGATGCCAAGTGTATTAGAAGTTGCGCTTACAGCGCTTAAAGCAGCCGTCATTTGTGTATTGGAATAGGCAAAAGGGTCACTTAAATAAACGATATAGTCTTTTGTAGTTTCTGAAGTTCCTGGGCCTGTACAGGTATAATTAATCTGATATTGAGGGTATGCAGGAATATCTGACTGACCTATTGTTAACTGCTCAACTGTTAATGTGTCTGTAGCCGATGTATTGCTCTTTATAAAATCATGTCCTGGCACGATATTTTCTATTGAGGCTGGAACTGGGCTATATTCTAGAATTAACGCATCATTGACTTGGCCATTTGGAATTTGGTTGGTTATCTCTTGATCTGGAATAACAGGAGATCCGCTATCTGATGCAGGAAAAGGATCAAATGAGCGAACCGTCACCCCTAGACTGTTTGTAATAACTACTCGATATGGTTCATCGTCTGTGCCATAGATAGGGTAATTATCGTCTTGGGCTCCAGTAACATCAAATTCAATTGGATTTGGCCACGGGGTTGTCAACAAACTATCTTTATAAACGGTTTTTAGTTCTGTCGGATTTTCAGATCTATAAAAATAGATGAAACCCCCATCGTTAGGCTCTCCGATCAGATCGTTGACAGTCCAAACAGGGTTATAAAATAAAATAGCTTGAGGGGTGGTTGACATTTAGTTATTCCCGCTGTTTAATAGATAATTAATTAATGATGGATTTGAAAGGCTTTTTAATGCTTTGGTTGTTATTTTGGTTCCTACTCCCGATTTTTTGGTTTCATTGGCTTGACTTATAGCCTGCTTTATCAAGGAATTTCTCTCTTTTGGGTTGGTGTAAGCTTCCAAAATTTTGGGGTTTGACCTCAGTTCATTAAGAGCATTCCTCCCTTTTATATAAGCTCCCGTTCCAGCCGCCATTGCAGCAGCGGGAGCAAATGAGTGTCCAGCAATTACTCCAGCCCCCAACCCCAAAGCCGTTGGAATAGACATCGCAATTTCTTGTAAATATTTGGTGTTTTTAGCGCCAGTTTCTGGATTCTTTAATAATGGCCGATATTCTTTTGTTAAATCGTTAAGAATGCTTAATTTCTTGAAAGTTGCATGATCACTTTCATCTAAAGTATGTTTTAATAAAGGTGCATTGTTCAAGCGTTCGTATGCTTTTGAGATCATGTCAGGCTTGCCAATCATTTCGCCTGTTCCAAAGTCGCTTTTAATTGCATTCTTAAAACCCAATCCGAGCAGTAGTTTTTTCATGCCGGGGTTCATATGATCAACGGCCTTGAGAATCTCTGGATCAGTGCTATTCAGCTTTCTAAAAAGGTTGGCTTGTTCATCTGAATTGACAATATCCGAAACGCGCTTATTAGCTTCATAGGGCTTAACTTCATTTTTATAGTATTCAGACCGTCTTTTCCAAAGTGGCAGTAGATCTGGATGGTCTTTTAATGATGCAGCCATGTCATCATCGAGCGCATAATATATTTTGCCCAGCTCTCCAATAGCCTCGGGGTCTCTCTTGTCAATCGATGCTCTTTTAAGTTTTCCAACCTGCTCGCCTACATATGACCTTAGATTCTTCAAGTCATCATAATTAGTTCTATACTTAACAGGAGCGCCAGTTGCAATATCCACACTTATTGGAGACCCTCCCCGACTGATATTCTCAACAAGCTTTTTCAAGCTCGGGTTACTCGATAGGAAGTGTACGCCCCCTTTCATCTCTGTTTCTTTTAAGCTGTCGAGGATGTCAGTTGCAGCCTGTCGGCTTATAGCTCTGTTTGTTGTGTCGATCTGCTTTTTGCTAGCCGCATTCGCCAGTTCATCATCAAGCTTTATAAACTCGTTTTTGTGCATTCCGTAGTTTTCTTTTATATGCTTTAAGAGAGCCTCACTGCCCGAGGCCTCATCATAACCCTGGCTAAGCTCGTCAGCCATTTTATTGGCTATTTGATTAGTCTTGCTTACAGCTTCTTGCATTCTGGCTGGAACTTGTGAGCCATATGTATTGAAACCTTTTTTATATTTTTGAGCGCTTTTTACGTCACCAACAAGAGCCCCAAGATCAAAGGGTATTTCTTCACCAACTGCTTTTAACTTTTGAGCGGCCTGATCTGGTGTGAGCACTCCGCTATACGCATCGGCGGATTCTCTCTCTGTTTTGTTTAACATTCTTTTTGCAGCCATACTCTTTGCCAGATCTGCGACACCTTTTCCAGTCATGCTTGCCAACTTTCCGACTCCGGCCATCCCTGCTGGCAACATAGCTCCTACAGCTGCATCCTCAAGCACATTCCCTTCGGGATTTTTTCCACCATAGCCAACACCATACAAAGCCCCAAGACCACCTCCGGCTAACAATGCGTTTATACCCTTTGCACCCTTCAGCGCAGCCCCTCCTGGAGCTAAGAGAGCCCCAGGCAGCGACAGCGCTTCAGCCAACATGGGATCAGGTGCTTTAGCTGCTAAAGAATCCACGTCATACTGTCCAAAGCGCTCCGCAGGCATTCCTGAAACTTTCCCAAGACCCTGACTGAGCCTATTCTGAAGCCCGAGGGCAAATTGATATGAAGGGTCAGCTACTCCGGCGGCTGTATCTGTGGCAAAATCTTTTAGCCCTCCGCCTATAGTTGAAAGAGCATCTCCCACCGGATTATTCATGAGAGCCTCGGCAGCATTCCAAGCTTTATCTTTGAATGACTGTTCTTTTGGAGTCGGAGTTCCTAACAATTCATCTAAACTTGGGCGTTTAGTTGGAGGGCCAAGAAGTTCTGAAAGTGGTATTTGAGCCATTACTTGACTCCTTTTGCTTTCATGGCAGCCACAACTTGTTCAGGGGTAATTCCCGCTTGGCTTGCATAAGCGTCAATGTCAGATTTGCTATAGCCACCGTACCCTTCTTGCGATTCTACTTGGTCAGTATTATCTTTAGCCCCTTCCTTACTTCCTGTGATGCTAGGAGCTTTGTAGTCTTCGAGCGCACTAACCTCAGCACCCAATAGGGTTTGCAGTTCATTAAAACGATCCATTATTATTTTGGGGTTTTGTTGAATTTGATCCCACGTATTTTTGAAGCCTATTATCCCCTGAAGTTGCGCATTGATTTCAGGTGTAACGGATGCGCCCCATGTTTTTCTGAGCTGATCTGCTAAAGTTGGTAGAACTGTGGTGGCAAACGTCTTGTATTTGTCATATTCTGGGGAAGTTGGACGGCCCAGGGCGGCATTTGCCATATCAGCTTTTAAGTTTAGGGCGCCTTGCGGGCCACTATAATACTGCATGATAGGAATATATCGAGGCATTACGGTTTCAAAGCCCTTGTCAATCATGTCATAGCCAGCAAGCTTATTAAGAATTGCAGATGTAGTTCCTTGCTTTGTCTGCCATTTATCAACAGAATCGGCTAAATTGGTATTCCCATATTTCATAGCTATATTGGCAGCTGCCTCTGCTTTAACGGCGGCAGGAGCCCCCATAGTGAGAGTGCTTCCGACTGCCTGAGAAAGCATTTCAGGAGAAATAACCCCCTTAACGTCTGGATTATTCATCAGGTAATCAATAAAGCTTCCTTTCGCACCGCCCTTTTCATAATAATTGCCTCTTTGCTCATTTTCGTGGGCTCGCGCTAGCTGCTCTTTGGTTTTTGCTTTGTATTGGTCTTCTTGGGTTTTGTATAGCTCGGGAGCGCTTTGGCCGCTTCCAGTTTGAACTGTATTGCTTAAATTCGGATCCTGAACAATTGAGCCAGATCTAATAGCTTGAGCTGTTGGATCATTAGGCATGCCAGGTCGATACAAACTATTTATTGTTAACGCAGTCTGAAGTGCTTTTTTTTGATTTTCTGATACGTTGGGGTTATTAAGTGCTGTTAATATTTGACCGTATTGACCGCTTCCATACTGGGCTTCATTCTGCGCTTTTGTAGCATTTGCTTGACCCTGGAGCAGACTATTTTTAATTTGTTCAGGCATGGCTCTGGTTTTCATAAAGCTTTGAAGTAAAGCATTTCCCTGGCCGAGCGCTTGGGGCAAAGTGTGTTGTTGAATTAAAGTAGGTACTCCGCCAGCCATGTTATAATCCTGCAAACCAATTTAAAGCATTTTTTCCTGTATTTGTTCCGGCAAACGCATCAAATCCAAGGCCAAGGAGATCATTCATACCACCGCCTTGAGCCATGCTTTGTTGCATTTTAGCTACGCCCATATTTCCATAGAGATCAGCAATTTTATTCCCTTGATTCATATATGAACTTAAAAGTGCATTGCTAGAATTATATCCCTGACCCATTAAAGCCCCTTGGGCGGAGCCATACTTATCGCCAATGCCTAGAATATTATTTAAATAGTTCTGTTGATCGCCTTTCACGAGGTCATTCATGTATTTGCCCACGCCCATTTGCTGAGCAGGAGTTCCAACAGTTCCCCCTGCAGCGGCTGCTTGATTCATAGCTTTTAAGCCGTACTCTTGATTCATTTTTGCAGCTGGCGACATTTCCCAGTTAGACATTGTCTTGTTGTACCAATCTCCAGGATCGGCATACTGACTATAAAAGTCTTCATAATTGTTGAGGGCGTTTTTGCCAGCTTCGTTATATGGCTCTAAATAAGCGCGACCCTGATCATAATTGGAGTTTACAGAATCAATGCCCTTTTGAATTTCTCCTTGCATGTCCCCGTAACCGCTTTGAGCACCCCCGCTAATCAAGTCTGTAACGCTGTCAAATAGTCCCATTTTTTAGATTCCTAAGAGGTGATAACGTTTTTCCAGCCAGCAGCTTTTAAACATATAATTTCGTCAGTTTCCCCATTGTAAGTAATGGCCCCCTTCGGACTAGTGGGGAGGCTGGAGAGCTCGGAATTATTAATGGTTGGAGCCAATATAATTTGTGGAGTAAAGTTATTTTCAAAAAAATTGAATAGTTGGCGATAAAATTGTAACCAATCTGGGGTTAATCGACCCTCTCTATCGACCATCGGAGAATCAACTGGGGGCCTTAAATTAAATTTAGCTGTCATGGGCTCACCACTGCATATTTCATTGAACCACCCATAATTACGGAATCTACAGCATTCCAACACTTGAACATAAAGACGAAAGATTGAGCAATCCCCATTTCATAAAAAATAGTCTGACCGTGAGACTTTCCTATTTTCCCTAGATTTGCTTGGCGTGCTTTTGTCCACGTGGTAGCTCTGTCAAATGAAACCTGCATTTCAATAGTGGGGTTTGCATCATTTCCATTTTGCAATCCAACTCCGCGAATAACTAAAAGCTCGATCATCGCCATTCGCAATACCTTTAAAGCTGGATGGGTAAAGCATTTAGTAATCCTCATCCTTAAAATGTTATTCGCGTCATACTGGTAGTAATCTGAGTCCAAAATGAATAATTGGCCCGAACTGTAGCTTAGGGTATAATGATTATTATTGAAGTAAGCTACCGACTGCATTAAATGACGACTTCCATGGTCTTGAAAATCTGTGTCAAAGTCTGATTCACCCAATAGAGACCAGCACAAAGATAAATCCTGTGTTTTTTCAAATGTAGTATAGTCAAAAAGGAATGTGATATTGCCACTTGTAAAACTTAATTGATAAAAAATGTGGCCATCTTTTTTAAAAATCTGACCTGTGGCGTCAGAAGGATCACTGATTTCGCCAATTTGTCGATCTACTTCATAAGTGCTTATTTTAAGTGGAGGGCCGCCATTTGTAAGGCGAACCCCTCCAACGCCATTAATATCACGAGCAAGCCAAAATAACCTATCAAAGCCCTCAGCCACACTTCCAGGTGCAGCGCAACCATATTCATAAAGAGCGTTGTTGTCCCTCGAAAAAGGAAATAATGCGCCCCCTGAATTAAACCATGTTTCAGTTGAAGTGGTTCCCATAAATAAAACCAGACCTTTTATAACTCCCACCGCTACGCCTGTCCCCGCCTTGCGTGAAATATTCCCAATATTGGCCAGCGGCCACGTTAAAAAGTCATTTATTTCTGATAGACCAAATTGCCTAGAATCACCATAAAAACCGATCCCATATCCATCTAGATAGCCAAGCGATATACAACCAGCAGGAAAATTTTCAACAGAGCTAATGTCAGTCCACACCCCTGTGGTTTCTGTGTAAACCCACCCTCCTACACCATCTACAAATAAAACTTGATTTGCATTGTTTGCAATAATGCTGACATTTCCCGTCTTAGTGGATAAATTGCCAATAATGGTAAAATTGAGGGAAGAATCGAACCTATATACATGTTGAGAAACTACGCAGTACATGTGCTCTTGGTTCTTATATGTGAACTGAGCGCGCCCTTTTGCACCACTTTGAAAGTTAAGGATAGGCCTCATTCCTGGAGTTGGAAGCAACACGGGCACCGCATCTTTGGCACTCCCTACGCTTATATACATGTTGTAGGTGATTTCAGGATTAACCTGTGATCTCAAATCTTGGCCAAACCCACCTACAAGTGGAAATGGCACCTCTGGCATTTCTCTAAGTTGTGCCGACATAATTATATCGATCCATAAATTGAGGCAAGCCCAATTGCATTGTTTGTTGAATTTAAAAGCGCTGGCGTATTAATGATGCCTACATCGAGCTCTGGAGCGCTAAAAACGTCATTCCTCGCCTTTTCAAGCGACATTTCGTCAACGTCTGTCCAGGTTGTTCCAACGTACTGACCAGCAATTTCCTTGGCGCACACATAGCGCAGATACTTTAAATAATATTCTGGAACATTGGTAATGTCTTGATACTGTACAAATTTAGAAATTTCTTGCTTACCATACACTTTGCATGGCAAAGCCAAGTTGGGAATTTGATAGAAAGACAAGATGGCTTGTGTTAAATTTCTCTTAAACAGCACCTCGCCAGGTATGGCATCATAAGGCTGCGGAAAAGTAGTACTGCCGAGCCTCAATTTTCTTGTTTCGGGAGACAAGCTATAGTTAACGCCATCCCAAAGGATATGAACAAACTCCACCTCGGTGAAGGGTTCTGTAGTCACGTCCGATTCGGTAAGCCCAAACGTGTAATCTTGCTGCGCAGGAACCATTGTAAAGTCCACTTCGGTAAAATAAGCGCATGTATTACCACTGCGATTCAAACTGGATATCTCTTCATTTAAATAATAGAGCGCCTCCGCTTCATAAGCTGCACGCAGGTTTTCTTCAGAAAAGACAAAACCCACTTTCTTAAAAGCATATGCTATTAATTCTTCAACTTTCATCGTTGGCGCTCCAATTAATTAGCGATAACGCATATCGCGTTTTGCATCACGTGAAAGCTCACGAGCGGCAGTTTTATCGCGTCTTGCATCTCGTGAAAGACGCTTTTCGCGATCCCAGCCAGCTGAAGATCCGCGCTCTGCGTTATCTAGGCCGACTTTAATGGGAAAGCTAATAGACCGGGGTGCGTCTGACCCGTTACGACTATGATCAATTTTCACTTTGATTCTCCTTTTTTAATTTCTTAGATGAAGGCTCTTTTTTTTCAACACTCTTGGCCTCTACGCTCTCTGCCGGAATTCTTTTGCGGGTATAGCCCAGGCTGAGCAGAAAACTTACGTCCTCTGCACAACCAGCTAATTCTGCTCTTCCGGTTTTTGGTTCAAATAACATTTGCATGTCTGTACCCCTTATGCCTGACTATATAAACGCATTGCGTATTGGTCATGCCATGCAAAGCCACAGAGCACGTCCAAACGATACAAGTTGGCTGATTCATTAATGTCTGCAGCAGCAGCCAAACGAATAGCAATGTTGTATTTTTCGTCATACTTGACAAAGCACTCTGGGGTTTTTAGTTTTGGCAACGGAGGACAAACGATATCTAAGCCACTACGTGTAAATGCAATGTTAGGGGTATTTGACGCAATGCGGGTGATTGCTGCGCCCATCCCTGGCCTGCTATCCACATTTTGCAAGGTGCTTGTAGAATCCCAATTGATAGATGGAGAAACGGTAACCGTAGCCAAACCACCACCATCTGCATCTACGTTGCTTTGAACAACAAATGTCATTAGGTTTCCGGTGCTCGTGTAGCGTAATGGAGCGACTGAGTACACATCTTCGATGCTGATAACATCCCCAGCTAATAAAACGCCTGTTGCTCCAGGAGTAAATCCACTTAAGCTTAGAGTTGTGGCGCCATTTAAAGGCTGTGCTGCAACTACAGGCGATCCAGCAAGACTGCCTGCGGTAAAGCTATCAATAACCTCATCTTCGTAGATATCAAAGCCAGCAAAGCGACCTAACTTGCCATCCAGGATAATGTCTTCGTTAAACTGAGTATTGAAGGTATTATATAAAGAGCTGTTTAATGCAGCCGCATCTGGCGTGCCTACCACCAAACAACGATCTGCTTTTGACATTTGCAGTTTTGTCATTTTTCCTTGAGCTGTAAACAAGGCGCTTTGATCTAATGCAGACGATGTTGAACCAGTTGCATAATTCACCTGCGCAAGCGCAGCGGCATAGATATCTGCATTCATTTTTGCGTTGATAGCATCAATTGCAGGGTTAACAACCTGATCTGTAAAACTATCAAGATCGTACCCCTCTTCCAGCGTAGTCATATCAACCATCGTATGGTATTGATGAGCCAAAGATACTTCTTGTACCGCATCGCTAATACCTTGGACAGTCGCACTTTGACCGTCTCCAGCTTTCAGGCGATTTCTCTTTCTGATCTTAACTGTTTCACCAGGAACGTATGATTTTTGGGTAAAGTCCCCATTTAAACCACGTGAACCTTGATTAATAAACGCATTACTTGCAACAAATCGTGCAAGCATGGTTTCCGAAACTAACTCACTAGTAATTAAACCGTTAGCCATCTTTATCTCTCCTTTTTCTATTTACGCCGTCGGTTGACGTGCCTGAATAATTCGTCATATGACATTTGAGAAGTGCTTTTTGAGGCGCTTCCCGTGTTGTTTACGGAGACAGGTGGTGTTGGGGCTGCTGAGGCTACTTTCCTGTGTTTTTTAGCCATAAATGCTTGGTAAAATTCGTTTGCTTTTACGATTCTCATTGTTTTTGAAAGCGTGCTAATTTCATCAAGCAAGTTCGGGTTATATTTCACCAGGTTGTATGCAAATTCATCCGGATTAGGAATGTCATGCATAAACTCAACAACTTCTGGCGGCAGGTTAATGTCTTCTTGAAATACCACATCGAAATCATCAAATTTTTTATAGCCTTTTTTCAGCTTAGCGTTAAAGTCATTGCGCTTTCTTTCAAGATCCGCATTTCTTTGCATTTCTTGTCTGCTGCGCTCTTCATCCATATAAGTTTGCCTAACCACTTGTCTGACTATTTCTAAAGGGTCAGAGGGCTGCTCAGGATTGCTGGGCTGAGATGGAGCTTGTCTATTGCTAGACTCTCTCTCAAGCTTAAGCTTCAACATTTCCTGCTCAATTTCAGCGCGCTTTTCACGCTCCCTTTGCGCCTTTGCTTGCTCACGTTCCAGACGTGCTTTTACCCATGGCTCAAGTTGAGATTTAGTTTCGCTTTCAGGGTCGTCATATACCTTAAATTCCACTGATGGCGTGCTATTAACTTTTGCCTCAGGCTCAGCCTGCTCACTCTTTTTTTGAGTTACTTCTGGAGCCGCTTCGCTTTTAACTTCTGGTTTTGTTTGCTCCTGATTTACCGCTTGAGCTGGCGTTTTTTCTGTATTGTCTGTTTTTGACATGGTTTTTATCTCCTATTTACCGGTAGTGGCCGTTAGAACCGCCATGACCCTGGCGTGTGGGGGCTGCAAGAGCCGTGTTTGATTTATGAATTTCGTGCATGGCATTGAGAGCCGCTGATTGCATTTCTGCATTTGCTTTTACAATGTCTTTTTCAAGGCTTATTTGGTCGCCTTGTTTAGTAGCCTGTACTCTTTCCAGCTCTATTTGATTTTTAAGGCCAGATAGGTAGTTTTTAACCTCGTCATCTCTAGCTCGCTGCTCTAGGTCTTTTTCTTGAAGCTGAATTTTTTTATCTTCAATCTCATTTTTTTGCATCTGAGCTTGAACTTGAGGCGGAGGAGGCTGTTGTTGCTGCTGTTGTTGTTCCTGTTGGAATTGCTGCATTTCTTCCGGGCTCATTTCTCCCGCTTGCATCAAGACTGGTTTCGGCACAAAAGCCTTAACACGCTTGACAAGCTGATTAGTGTTTGGAAGATCAATGTTTTCGGCAATCATGTCTGCCATGGCTGGCACAAATTCCTGAGGTAATAAGCCTGCGAACTGGGTTAGCTTCATGTACTCAATTTGTTTTTGAGCGCTAAACATTGGGCCCGCTGAAAGTTCAACACGCATTTTTTTGCGTGAAATTTGGTTTTTGTAATAAGCCTGCTCAGCCTCATACTGCCCATTATTATTTTGCTGGAGTCCGACAAACTCGTTAATGGTCGAAACCATTGGCTCACCCTTCTTATCTCGAGTGATAACGTCACGCTCGGTGTCATAAATGGCCGGCAACATGTCTAGGGCTACAAAGGCAACAGTGACAATCCCTGTGCAGAGATTATTAAGCTGCAGATAACTGCCCATATTGTCTTGAACGATTCGATGCAAAAGCGCAGCGCCTGACACCTCATTTCCTGGCTGCCCTTGAGATGCGTCATGCCTTCCCAAAATATTCTGTATGTCACCACCCAAAAACTGCTGCATGTTCAAAAGATCTGGGCTAATCTGAGATGGAGCAACTTTCGTGGGCAACTGGCCATTTTTATCACGCTTAGCCAGTAAAATTCCGGCTTGCTCTTCAGGGTTCTGCCACATTTGCTTAATACCCTGTCCTTGCATGTTTTCAGGTGTGCCGATCCACTGCTCGCGGCGGAAGTTTTTAATTTGTTGAATAATTTGGTTTTTTGTATAGTTGAGAGCTCGCTGGCTGTCGTGAGCAAACTGACAAAAGCTTTTTATCTCTTGTTGCCCATGTCTAAAGCTGCTATCACCGTCAACGTATACAAGCGGCAAAACGGTTCCTGGCCAGTCTTTTTCTTCAATAATCTGATTACGCAACAGTTTGTAATATTTTATCTTTGAAACTTTGTCTCTTTTCTCTGCGATGATTTCTGGATATTGAGGCTCTGGCGGCTCGGGCTGCCCATTCAATGAGGATAAATATAGCTGCTGGGTATATTCTTGCTGTATTTTTTCCACCAAAGGCCCGTACTCTGCTTTGGTGCATGTTTCACCGCTCTTGAGCAAATATACGGTTGTCATTTTTTCTTCTTTGACCCAATGCTCAGCAATCACAATGTAGTCAGAAGGTTTTGTATAAAATGATCCTGAAGCACCCATTACGTCCCAGGAAAAACCTGATGGTGACTTTATATCTGGATAATCCTTTTCAAAATCTTCTTTTGGCATTGCCACATGTCTGCCACAGAAGCGCCCAAGAACTTTGTTATCGTCTTCAGCGTCATAATCCCAATAGCAAAGCGTTGGGTCTTCTTCCTGTGAGATTTTGATTACTTGTTCAAATGACATTCCTGATTCGTACTCAGGGTGAACGCGATAGGCTCCATAGCCTCCTGCGAGCTGATTAAAAAATACCTTATAAGTTTTTTGAGGCAAGTTTGAGTCGTAAAAAATCCCTCTCAAAATCCCTTCATTCAAGTCAACTTCCCACTGCTCCACATTTTTAGACGCGGGCATTACTACTACGTCAGGCGTGTTTTGAAGCTGCTCACCCATTATGCTTTTCACAAATGAGTGCAGCACATTAAAGTTTAAACGGGTATTACGCTCCCGACCTTGCCATGATGCGCCTCTATTTTCATCCTGATACCCCAATACAAAATCTAAATTATTGCGATATTTGCGCTTGTTCTTGTCCCAATATGATCCTGCCTTGTCTATTTGTTTAATGCAGTCTTCAAGAACTTTTGTGTTTTTATCGATAGCCATTATCTGATCCCCTCGGCTTTGCGCATAAACATTGAAATGTCAATGTCTTCATCTTCGGGAAATTCAGCAAAATCGATTGAGCGACCATCTGGACTTTTGACTTTATCTAAGATGCGCGAATCTGAATCGAGCATGTCGTCATGTACGGAGACTGGGAAGCAGTAATACTCCTCATCTCTAAAAACTTGATTTAAGTCTTGTCGTACGCCTTGATAGTCTGTGTAATAGCACTCTGAAGGCTGATATACTCGGCCATTTTTATAAAGGGGAATTAAACGTCTAATTCTGTCGAGCTTCGTTAGCCTTCCGCCGAGCTCAAAGATTTCAAAATGATAGTTGAGCTTGTCCATCTGCTCTTCAATGTAGTAGATGTCTGAATCTTTGCCGTAGCGTTCATATCCCACTCTCAAAGGCTTATATTTTTTATGCAGTCTGAAAAGAGCTTCTGCCCGCTCTCCTAGATCTAATCTGTCGCGCACACGATCTAAAATATAATAGTTCCGATCTGCTCCCAGGCCATAAACTGTAAAAGAGCTATAATCTGAGCCCTCTTTTTTTGCATTTGCTGGATCAATTAAAATATAACGATTCATGCCAGACCAATCAGAAACTTTAGCGGTTTTAAGCCACTCGAGCTTAAAGCCTGCTGACTCGTCTTTTGTGGGGTCTTGCATCATTTGACATGCATATTCATACGGGCCCATATTTCTAAGTTTCTTCTCAAGCTCTTTTTTGCTCTTTAAAACTGGCTTGTCTGTCAGTGATCCGTCTGAGGTGGGGCCATATTTGCGGACTGTCACAGCTTTACGCTTGATCATTTCAGCGTAAGGGTCGTTAAGGTGATATCTCGTGCCTATATAGCGCGTGAATCCTCCCTCGGTTCCTAGATTTGTTGAAACTCCCCACGCCTCGATCACTTTGCGAATCATGTAGGGCGAGCGGATATGATCTTTAGTGACCAAGTCGTCATATACGGACACTAAGAAGTGTTTAGATGTTGGCTGACCTTCTACAACCCCCCACGCTTCAATTGTGGCTTCTTTCGGGTTTGACTTACGCTTTACCACCAATCCCGCGTCTTCAGACCACTTTGGTGCATACTTCCCAGGGTTGTCGTAAAGAACATCGCAAAATGCGGTCTTTAATAGTTCGTTTGATTCAAACTCACGCTTTATTTGAGTTAAAAATGCTTTTGCAATTGGGCGCGTGCAGCTAAAAATTACAATTGTCGCTTCTCTACCATGCCATTTGGGATCAGGATTAAAGCCATGCGATGACATTACATCTTGGATTGACAGCGCAAAAGTGATAATAGTCGACTTGTAGTGCTCTCGAGCCCATAAGTCTAAAAATTCATTTGGATCTTTTTGAACGTCCCAGCATCTATCGATAAGCCAGTTGTTTAAAGCGTCTTTACGCCCCAGCACATAGAACAATAAAAAAAAGAGGTCGTTTCTTGCAAAATGCCTTACTAGAGCGTAATAAATAGCAGAAGGCTCGGCCTCTAGTTGCTTGATAAACCCCTCATAAAACTGAGTTGTCTTAGTAGAATTTAGCCATTTGAGCACAAGCGGGTGCTTACTGACGTCTTTTAAAACATGATCCTCAACGGTATCCTCAAATTGACCTTTGAACTCTACAAGTTCACGTTTAAATGCAGCTAAGCTCATTTGCGGGCAGCCCCCTGCATTTTCTTGATTTCAGCAAATTCTTCTTTAATTGCACTGAACTCAACGAGCTGCATCTCTTTAAAAAGAATATCTGCAAACGCCGTCATCTCTTGAGTACCTATGTGACCATCAGCACAAGCTTGCTTGATCTTGGCCAGTTGAATATGCAACGGGTCGGTATTGTCCAGCTCCAATTTTTTGCCGAACAACCCGCGCCCTTCAAGCGCCAACCACTGTTGCATAGCTTTTGTATCTCGCTCTTCTCTGCCAGTTTGCTTGTTCACGCCTGCATAAATCGCGGCTGCATACAAGTTTGAGCTGACAACAGACCCACGCTTGGCCCGAGCATCTTTTATTGCATCTGCAAACTCTCTACAAAAAGTATCAAGATCGATCGGTTTTTGGGTTTCAGGATTAAGAATGTCTAGTCGCACACCTTGAGCTAGCTCGCCTGTCTGTAACCGCTTAAACACTTCTTTTTTCTGTGATTCGGTGGCTGTAAAATTTTTTTTAGACATAGCGAGTCCGTTTATTTTGGTGCGCTATGAGTCCTCTAATTTGAGAGTCGATAAACATAGCCTGAAGAGTTAAGATCTTTAGGCTATTAAAGGGTTATAGGATGTCTGGGCATAAGTGGGGAGAAGGTACGCCTTTTTTTACAATGGCTGCAGCTTAAATAGAGGAATTTTTACGCATAACCAAACAATGCACATCTTTGAGTGAGATTTTGCGCTTTAAAAGGCCAAGTTGATCAAATATTCGAGAAGGTTTTTCGGATATCTTCACATTGGGGAGGTTGGGCAAGAGCTTATGATATTCGGCCTGTGCTACATGGATACTTTTAACATATCCGATTATATTTTCAGTAGATTCTAGACTAAAAATTTCTTTAAACTTAAGAGCGCTACGCTTAGGTACTCTGAGCTTTTTTTTCTCATAAGCTTTCACCGTGCTTGGGCTTCTCTCAATTTTAAGCGCAAGCTCTTTTTGAGTATATCCGGCTTTTATGCGCAGGTATTTTAAGTAATTAATAGTTGGCATTTAAAATCCTTTTAAATTTAATCTACCTATTAAATAATTAAGAATAAATCTATTAATAAGTAATAATTGCGTCGCGTCCTTCTCTTTATTTTCGGCTTTTAAAAATGTAGAAATATAAGTACCAATTTCCAAAATAGATGCGTGTGGATTTTTATACAAAAATGATTCAATCAACGATTTAAAAGTTTCGAAAATGACATTTATGGGGGTGGAATCAAATTTAATCTCAAGCAACATACCCGGCCCACTCCCTTTCAAATCAACCATAATGCACCTGCGCCTTTCTGTCCTCTGCCTGGATATACCAATACAAATCGGTATCGGTTAAGCCGTTTAAATGAGCAATTAAGCGCGCCGTATTTCTTAATTCAAACTTACGTCTTCGCGTATAAGGAAAACTAATAGTCTCGTAAATCTTCCATTTTCGGACGCACTCAATACGTGCGATATTTTGTGAGCACTCCAGATCTGCCTGCGAAAACAACAAAAATCCGTCCCCATAACAATTGATGAAATAATCAATTAGTGGCAATCGGACACCACCCTTTATTTTTTTTAAAATTTGATTTTTGGTGAGGCGAGTTTTTGTGTCTGAAGATTTTGAGATATAGTATTTTTTATTATCCACTGTGATTTTTAAATAAGGGATGTCTTTTTTAAAAATTGCTTCTAGAATTTGCACTCCCAGCTGTAGGTAAAATTTAGGATGAAGGCCGTCAAGAGTGATTGTTTTCCACACCTTTTCTGCAACTTCATGGGGGGTCAGATTTTTATCTTTTCTGTGTAATTGCACAGCCTCAAATCTAATGTGGTCACAAAGTGTTTCAAGTACCAACATAATCAGTCCACTCCTTAATAAACTCATCCAACGTATAGCAAACGCAGCAATAATAGCCTGAGTCTGTTAGTTTTTTCATCATTTCAGACTGAATTTTTGTTGGTTTATTTTTGGCTGCTTTTAGTTCGCAGAAGAAGCCGTTATAAGTCCTTTCAGCCGCAAAAAGCATCACTGCGTTGTTTGGATTTTTCCACATCGCCGGATCGATAGTCACCGTCTTTAACTTCAAAGGTGGTCTGGGTGGGCGCACCATTGTGCTTGTCACAGGTATAAAAATATCCGGCACGCCAGGCTTAACGCCCAATAGTCTCGCTAAAGATTGTTGCCATACTCCGCGCCTACCTTCATTCTGCGTGTGCCACCATAAAAGATCAGGGTATTTATCATGCAGATATTTAGAAACTTGAATAGCAAGCACTTCTTCAGGTTTTTTAAACTTATGAGCCCAAATATCATAAAGCTCTTTCCAAGTCAGCTTGCGGCAGCCTTTCTTCTTTGCGAGCCTCCGATACTCTTCTACACTAATGCATGCGTCTTCAGGCTTCATTGCTGCCCCTAACTACTGTTAACCCACATTGCGCTCTTTTTGCAAGATTGATATATCGTTTTTTAAGCTCACCCAATCGCTCTAAATCTCTTTTTAGTTTCATTTTTCTTTCTTCACCCCTTTTTTATCTGTCTGAGGCTTGCGTTGTGCTGCTGTGTTTGACTTTCTCGCCTTGGGTAATGCTCTGGTACCTAAAAGGGGTGATTTTTTCACTACAGTCTGTTTTTGGGAGCCTGTACCAGAAAGTTGCGCCTGTAGCTTTTTTATTTCTTCATCCTTGTCTCGAACCATATATCCAAGCTTAACCTTTGCCCTTTCTCTTTCATCGGCTGCTTTCATCCAGCCTTCACAATTTCTGTTGAGTGCATTGATTTGAACTTTTAGCTCACCAATCAATTTACGCAAGTTTTTACCTTCGTCTTCTAAAATTTCAACACGACTTAGGCGCTTTTTATTGTCTTGTCCCAGTTGGTGATTAACCACGAGAAGCCGATCGATTTGTCCGGCTTGAAAAATCCATTTTTTAATAAAGTTCATTTTTTCTCCCCAAAAATTTCTTCGAGCAAATCTAGCAAGTTGTTGGGATGGTGCTTTCCGCAGTCTGAGCACGGCTCTTTTTCTTCTACTTCAGATGCTTCAATGCCCTTTTCATAATGAGCTGCCAAAGCTTTGTTGAACCACATAAGGGCCTCTTCTAGTCTAGCTTGCCCTTCCTCAAAACAATTAATTCGCTCTTTATCGTCGCCGCTTTAGCCCTTTACAATTGCTGCCTTCCACAATTCCTCGGCTGCTAGTTTTAATTTTCTTGTATGTGCAGAAAATTCAGAGTTGTAGGTATAATTTAAACTTCTAAAAACATCTGTACGCATAATTAATCTCCTTTTTTAGTTAAATTTTAGTTAAAACGGTATATCATCCTCTTGAAACTTTGATGCACCCTGTTGTTGTGGCTGGTGTTGTTGTGAATCATTTTTCGGGTCGAACATGCTGACTAAAACACTGCTCGAGCCTTCTTTGTGTGGAAATCCAGCAAAGTTGACGTGGCGTTCGATAAACATGAATTTACCCCCGTCAGCATTTTGCATAATCTTCCCAACGTTGACGTATTGCCCTTTCTTTTGCCCGTTTTGATCTGTGTAGCTCCTGACCTTAACTGCCAGATTTTTTAGAGTTTTTGTTGACATCGAACCCATCCTTAAGTTTAAAAATTATCCCGTGATCGTCTTTTGTTGACCATCTCCCAACTGGCTTGTAGCCAATTTCCTTGAGGCTCTTCGTGTCCTCTTCTCTGCCGTAGCGCACTACAGGCAGTTTAAATTTTCGCTTCATGCTGCTATTAGCGACCTCCGGTATGCGTCGCCCATCGCTGCGCCCACTCGCTTAACTTCCTCCCATCCAAGCTTGCTGACTTCCAGCTCTCTGGACGCTGCACGTTCCATCGCCGAAGCCATCGCATCTTTCAAATACGCCGGATGCTGATACTTTGGACGCCATGCTTTCGCAGTTGTTTTTTTTGCTGATTGATACACTTAATTTGCCCCCTGATACTTCCCCTCAGCCACCTTGACCAAGTTGTTGAACGTTGTTAAAAATTCAAAATCTGCTTTCCAGCCCCGCTGATTGTCGCCCCTCAAAAATGGGACTGTGGCTGCATACTCGAAGTATTCTTTCCACCACGCCAGGTCTTGGGGTTTCACGAGCTCATGCTCGGGCTGATTCCAGCAATTCTTGATGTGAGACTTGCGTTTGTCGTTTAGCACTAGCACTCTTGGCATAGCTGGCAAGAGATCGTGATACAAGTCCACAATTTTCTGATAGGGGATATTCTGGGATTTTCTTTTCTGAGATTTTTCTGACGAGGGTTGGTCAACGGAAGTTGACGAAGTACCCCCTCCCTGTTCCTTTCCCTGTTCCTTTCCTTTCCCTGTTCCCTGTTCCTTTCCAGGAGGTACTGCTACCGTAATGCTACCGTACTCGATTTTTTTATCAATTAAATCCTTGATTTGACTAGGCTTTGGCTTGTTGATAACTTGGTGTCTCTCAAAGTTTTTAACTTTTCCATACTGCTTGCCATCGGTGCCTAAAAATAAATCTAAATAACCTATTTCTGACAGCTCTTGAATGAGTACCGTAGTAGTACGTGACAGATCACGTAATGGAAATACATCAGCTTCAAGCAATTTAGGGTTTGCATTAAAATACCCCTCATCATCCGAGTGATTTAAAATCCCAATAGCTAACAAAGCTGCTTCAGAGCTAACAAGGGAAAGGCCCTCATCTCTCCAAAACTCTGGTTTAATGGTTCTAATTCTTGCCATTGTTAGGCCCCCAAATTTCAGATGCATTATCCAAAAGGTCATAACGAGAAACCTGATCTTTAGTTGCCTTTTCTATTTTTATAGCCAGCGAAGGTGATGGATTGCGCCTGCCGTGATAAATTAGCCACAGCGCTTCTGGCGTGACGCCAATCTCTTTAGCTAGCTTCGGGATTGTCCCACGGGGAGACTTATCAATAAAATCTCTAAACATCATTTTTTCATATCTTTTGTTAGTTTTTGTAAGCTAACATAAGTTAGGTGACACGGCAAGAGTGTACAAGTATAATTTTGCTATACCAAACAAATGTATAGGTTTGCCCGTACAACTCTAACTTTGAATTTATTTTTTGTCAAATATCATAATGTTATTAAAAAAATAACAATTAAATAACAATTGTTATTGACACAATAAGCTAACATTTGTTAGTATAACCATACCACAACGACAACGCCAAGACGCTCAATGACCAAATACCAAGTAATTCTAGAAGACGGACGCTATACCGTTGAAGAGGTCGAAGTTTTTGACTCATACGGAGCTGCTTTAAAAGAAGCTGGCAAGCTGAATGCAGACTTGAATGAGTTCGATCACATGTGCAGACAAGCTGAGCATGAGCGGAATTTAAATTGTTTTTCAGAGGGCATCTGATGTATCAAGTTTGCATTACTTCAAACCCTGATGATTCGACAATCTACGAATTCGACAGCTATGGCAAAGCTTACTACTTCGCTAAAAAGCATCGGAGTATAGGCGCTAGAGTTATTAAGCGCGGTAAAAACCTTTTAAAGAATTTAGATTTTTTTGCAAGTTTTGAACAACCAGTTAGAAAACAAACCAGGAGAAATCATGTTAAATAAAAAGCCTAGAATTAAAGCAGTGACGACCGTTAAGCAGATAATGGACTGGCTTGCGGATTCTCAATTAACTTATTTGGATTTTTTGGAACAGCTTGCATGGCGTCAAAAGATTTTATCTCTAGAGCGTGCTGTCATCAAAAAAAGCATGCTGTAGGAGTCACGCTATGAAAACTTATGAAATTTATTTCAACTACCACCCCGCCGAAGATCGCTTCTTGAGTCGCAAAGACCTGATTGCTGACAATTTGAATCAAGCAGCTATCCAAATTAAAGATTTGATCTCGAATGGTATTAAAACGTGGGTGTGCAACAAGAGCAATATTGGAGATAGCGCTATGTTTAACCATGGAGAGAACTAGGACGCTACATGACGTAGCTTGCCACGGATGGCACTTTTTTGAAGGTACTTTGCTATTGTTGGCGCACATTCTCCGGCAGAGTGCCCCCCCCAAAAACAATGAAAGGAATTATATGAAATTTAAAACTAAAAGTGATTGGATATGGATGCCGCACGCAGCACATTTTTGTTGTGCTGATTATTGTAGGTTTAAGCTAGCAACATGTGTTGGTGATTATATAGTTTCTACTGTTGGCGAATATTATCCAGACAGTAGAGTTAGAGCTATATTTGCCGACTGTAGGGGTGTAGAAATAGAAGGTATTGGCCAAGAGTGGGATAACGACTACAACAATAAAATGGGAAATTATGGATTTGAAAATATTGGATCGGATAGACTTTATGAAACGATGGTTTTTGTAGCTAAAAAAACAAATCATAAATGCTGTCCTTATGTAATAGAGTCCGGTCATGAAATCGACATGGCTGGCTATAACAGTCCAGAGTTGGCATATAAAGGGCATATGAGACTTTGTAACAAATGGTTTAAAAAAGGAAAACAAAAATGAGTTTATTAAAAAATCCGTGTGACATACAAGATAATGTGTTTTTAGCAGGTTTAATCTATGGGCAGCCTGGCGTTGGCAAATCAACGCTCGCACTCTCTGCGCCAAATCCAGTGTTGATCGATGCTGATAACGGCGTTCATAGGGTTGAAAAACGCTTTCAAGTGCCGTCGTTGCCTTTAAAATCTTATGATGATTTATTGACTTTAGTTAATAGCGATGAATTGAATCAATTTGACACAGTAGTTTTTGACACTGTGGGAAAGTTGGTTGATCGGATCGGTGACTATCTTATTAAAACAAACCCTAAAAACCGCCAAGCCGATGGTTCTTTAACTCTCAAAGCATATGGCGCTTTAAAAGTTGAGTTTCAAAAAATGATTAGAGCTTTTCAAGCCAAAGGTAAGCACTTGCTATTTGTTGCTCATGAAAAAGAAGAGAAAGACGGCGATGATAAAATTGTGCGTCCAGACATTTCAGGATCGTCCGGTAAAGACTTAGTCAAAGACCTGGATTTTATGGGATACATGGAAATGCGCGGAGATAAACGCAGTATCTCATTTAGCCCTTGCGGCAAGTTCTACGCTAAAAATAGTATGCGGCTACCAAATATTATTGAAATTCCCGAAACCACAAAGGGCAATACATTTATTGAAGACGTGATCATCGAAGGCTCAAGAAAGCGCAGAATTGAAGATGCTGAGCAAAACCAAAAATACATTGAGCTCAACAAAGAAATTGCAGGCATGCTTGAGAGCGTAACTGACGCCGACAGTGCAACTCAATTTTTAGATCATCTCAACAAAGTTGACGCTATTTGGGACAGCCATTTGCAGGCTAAGCGCAAGCTTAAAGAGATAGCTAAAACCCTTGGCTTGGAGTACAGCCAGGAATTTAAAAAGTTTGAGGCAATAAAATGAGATATCTGGTAACGCCATCCCTCTATAGCTCGTGGTATTGGTACAGAAAAATGGATGCCAAAACCAAGCAAGACTTTTTAGACACCCTCAACAAAGTTAAATTTGAGCCCACCCCTGCTATGCAAGCTGGTATAGATTTTGAAAATGAGGTTGAAAAATACACTCTTGGAGATAGCGAGACAAAATCTGAATGCGTTATCGAATTTGGAGAGTTGCTTATCGGGTCAATTTGGCAGGAAAAAGTTAGGCGAGAGCTTAAAATTGGTGAGTTTGATTTGTTGCTTTATGGGCGCACAGACGCGATTAAAAGAAACACGGTCTATGATGTCAAGTTTACCAAAAACTACACAGTTGGAAAGTTTGAATCCAGCATTCAGCATTGGCTTTACTTGTATTGCAGCAGATTAAAAGAATTTGAATATTTAGTCAGCAATGGTAAAGCCAACTATGTTGAGTTTTACACTTGGAGCGAGAATAGCTTAGAGCTTTTAAGCGGTCGTATAGCCGACATGCTTCAAGATATTTTTGCAGATAAAGAATTCAAAGAATCATTTATAAAAAATTGGAGCGCCAAATAATGCAACAACACTTATTAAATGTATCAAGTGCGGCTAAGTCTCTAGACATGACTGTTGAACGCTTCCGAGGCCTGCGCAAAAGAAATTATAAAGGCCTGGCAGAAATAGGCCGACTAATCGGCAAACGACTTTACATGACGCCAGAAGAAATTCAGGCGTGGGCTAAAAAGTTTTGGGAGGAATGATAATGAAAAAGCAAAAACCAATCACACAGCTATTAAAAAATATCTTGAAAGATCACATTGAAGCTGACCAGGTTTTCACTCCCGAGGATGTCTCAACATTATTTAAAATTTTCAAAGTTCATGTGCGCAAAATGTATGTTGCAGTATTGCTTAGCATGCTCATAGAGCAGGGTTTTATTGTGAGGCTTGAGCGTTCTTTTTATATTAAATTAAATAAATAAGAGGGTGTGATGAGGAGCATGATTTTACAAAACATTTATAAATCTGTTAAGAACTTGCAGTTTATTTTTAGGCCTACTTTTTGGTTTATGTCAGGGAAATATAGCCAAGAGTGGGATACAGAGTTTAACAAAATGCTTGAAGGGTATCAATTTAAATACACTCAAGGTTTGCATTATGCAAGTCTAGGAGGGAAAAAAATTTGGATTAGAAATTATCCCTATGGTGTATTTGAACATTATAAAAATAATAGATTGAGACCCTCAAGGCTGACTGTGCTAAAAGCGTATAAAAAGTTAAAGATCGAGTGCCCGTTATATTTTTAATTAAACAAATAGGAGATTGGGGTGGACAGAGTGTACATGGTTAAAAGTTGTTATTTTCAAAAAACACAACATGGGGAAGAAAATTATGCTCTTTCGTTATGGGCTACCAAAGAATTAGCTCTGGCTGCGAAAGAGTATATAAAAAAAACTAGAAACGACATTCATTGTGTGCATATTTCTGAGCATATAATAGGGGATTCTTTGCCAAAGCATTGGGAGTAAGAGCCTTTGGTGACTGGTTTTGAGTGTGAGTCTGGGAAACGAAAGTTATCAGAAGCAATCCTGCACTAGGGTTAGAATCTTACCTCTGTATTCAGAACCAGTCACGAAGGGCTTTGGCGGAATAGGTAGACGCTATCGGCGGTCGTAGGTAAGGTCAGCACTAAGGCGCATAGGTTTAGCTCAACTTATCATGCCAGGTGACTATACGAGTTGTTCTAAATTATCTGAACCTCGGCAAATCCTGGCAAGTCCTTCACTAATTAACTAAATTATTAACAAAAATGGAGTAAATAAAATGACAAAATGTACAGACAATTTAACGCTTGGCGAAATTAAAGAGCTTATGAGCTTATTTAATAAGCCACATGCGGAGCAGAAAGAATTTATGCAAGTAGGGGGGTGCTATTTTATTAGAACGGTAACACTCCATTATGTGGGGCGCATAAAAGATATAAGTGATCGCGAAATTCTTTTAGAAGATGCGGCATGGATTCCCGACACTGGCCGCTTTTATAATTGCTTAAAAAATGGGGAGTTTAGCGAAGTAGAGCCTTTTTTAAATCCGATTTGCATCTCGCGCGGTGCTATTGTTGATTACACCGCATGGCCTCATAAATTGCCCCGAGATCAAATTTAATGAACCAGGCATTGAAACGTGTGGGTTTTCAAAATTCATCGAGCGGGAGCCGGAGCGGGAGCCGGAGCCGGAGCGGGAGCGGGAGCCGGAGCGGGAGCCGGAGCTGGAGCCGGAGCGGGAGCTGGAGCTGGAGCTGGAGCTGGAGCCGGAGCTGGAGCAGGAGCGGGAGCAAATGAACCAGGCATTGAAACGTGTGGGTTTTCAAAATTCATCGAGCGGGAGCCGGAGCGGGAGCCGGAGCCGGAGCGGGAGCGGGAGCCGGAGCGGGAGCCGGAGC
>Ga0100402_1000899_pt1 | contig 34617 bp, 31 predicted proteins | sample CryGeyme20150102_FD_80419 | JGI IMG/M metagenome (GOLD analysis project Ga0100402, IMG submission 80419) | Groundwater microbial communities from Crystal Geyser aquifers in Utah, USA - Crystal Geyser metaG 2015-0102 | ecosystem: Environmental > Aquatic > Deep subsurface > Groundwater | place...
AGTAGTAGTAGTAGTAGTAGTAGTAGTAGTAGTAGTAGTAGTAGTAGTAGTAGTAGTAGTAGTAGTAGTAGTAGTAGTAGTAGTAGTAGTAGTAGTAGTAGTAGTAATAGTAGTAGTAGTAGTCCGAAGACGTGAAGTCGAAGCAATCAACTCCGTTCCCACGCACTCCTCTCACAAATAATGTTGTTCCAATTAAATGCTCAGGCTGCAAGGAAGGGAATCAAGAACAAGAATGCACTGGCTATGCAGCATTGTAAGATGCAGGACGCTGCTACCAGAACTACACCCAAAGATTGAAGGATCAGCCAGTGTAGTCGTACGTATCACTTCGCACCGCTGCGAATCATAAAAAAAGTACAGTAGTTATAGTCGGAATCTCTTTTGATGATTTTGTTTGATAAACTGCCGCCTGGTTGCTCTCAAAAGTTTATATTATTTTTAAAATTTTGGTGACTCTACTACTATCAACAGGTAGCTACTAGTAGACTAGTAATGATAGCTATCGTTGCTACTACTAGCTGCCAGGTAGACTACTCGTAGTCTTCATAGCTAGAGTAGACTAATGGTACCTCGTAGTCGAAAGAGTGTTATTACCTACGAGTACTAGTCTACTGCCAAAATCATTCGTATTATTATTGTGTGTACCAGGGTTGTTGACTTCTTTTTGACACCAAAATGCCTGTGCAACGAATATTTTCCAAGAATTTCCCAAGGATTCTCGTGATGATGACTAGTTCATTTACTTAATGAACCGTGATCACCCAGTGACAGGGCTTATTTGTAAATCTTACACGAAATCGACTTGACTTCGGTCTGTTCTACCTGGTACGGGTACCAGGTACCGGTACCTTAACAGGAAATAAATTCGTCTGGCAGTTTACCAGGTTATATTTTTTAGTCCAATACTTACTAGTAGTAGCTACAGTAGTAGTAGTAATCGCAGCAATATTAGATCGCCCAAGCTAAATTGGAACCCAAGTTGAGACTACTGTTTGAATCACGAATGTGTGGATGATTCTACTATCTCTAGCCACAGTAGTTTGTCCTAATTAGACATGAACGCTGGTTCAATTGATCTTTTTTGCCTTTTATCAAGCGCACATTTATGTCCATAATTGATTAGGGCATAGAAGGAGCTATTTATATTGGAAAATATCAACACAGCAATTGTCCATCCTACGGAAAATTACCGTAACGAATTTGAGACCTTTTTGGCAACAAAAATTGATAGATTTAACAAAAAGACTTTTCTCCAATTGTGCCTCCTCACCTGACTTTTCTCCGAGACACAATCGTAAGCTGAAGAAGTACGGTTGACATCGGAGGAAAAAGTTCGTTGGTGAACGCTGCCTGCTTCCACCACTTTTTGAAGGCTTCGCTATCGCTAGATAACTGGTGGTACCAGGTACCTGGTACCAGGTACTGGTAGCTAGCATCCGAATTTCTGAGATGCTCAGGGTCACCCACAAAAATACGACACAATACAAACCAGAGGTGACACTCCTAGTCCGCAAAACTCAAGACAACACAATTAAGATGAATGCACTACCCACTGATCGGACGATCCAAACAAACAACAATCCAATGGGCACTTCAAGTTATCGCTCTCCAATAGACCTGGGGGGACAGTTAAGCAATGATTCTGTAGAAATTACCCAACGAGCTAGACAAGACTTGATCGAAAATTCACGCTTGGTGTGTCCTCGTCTCGCATCACCCTACAACGGTGGCCATTCCGAGATGGTCTTTTCCTCAACCAAGCTTTCCACTGATTCGGATAAGGTATCACCATCAAGATTCAAGTCGGTACCCAAGTCTCTTCCCTTTGACCACTCCATGCCTTCAATGACGAAAATTGCGCAACCTCCAACCAAAAAGAGTAGAGTAGACTTTGGCACGAGCAAGGTCATTAATGAAGGTCCTAAGGAGATAATATCGGAAGAGGAAGCCGTCCAAAGGTGGTGGATGGCAGATGATCTAGAAGTGATCAAGCAACGAGCCAAGGACACTAGCATCCGACTAAGGCAACAAGCTACGGAAAGGGGGGGCTGTTTTGTTGAATTGGCGCACAAGAAGACGACTCTCATGCTGGCTAACAACTTTCCTGAACTCATCAAGCTACCTCCTTCTAGTCCTGATCAAGACCTGAAGAAATGGTGCGCTCGGAGTGATGGTCGAAGAGGTCTGGAACGTTTTGCCTCTAGAAACTATGGCATCGCGCGCAGGGATGATGTCACCGAGGCACGAGAGGCTGTCATTTGGGAACAGCGAAGACAACAGCAGGAGGGAAAGATTAATAGAGAAACGCTGGCTCAAGTCTCTAAGGGAAAGTCTCGTCGAGCAAGGACCTTTGCGCTCTTTATGGGGGAAGCAGATGCACAGGCAGCTCGGGCAGCATATTCGAGCAAGCAAAGCAAGAAAGTACTGGCTACAGCATAACCATCGCCAACAACACCGCCATCGAAGCCGGGTCAAAGCAGCTGTTCAACTAGTCGATGAAATAAGTAAAAGCTTTTTTCTGATCGCGACTTAAGAATAAGTTCCTACTTAAATCGTTGACGATTGGTTTAGACTTTAGACTACATCGGCATACTCGTACTCCAATGACTATTAGCTATAAGGTACGTACGCGTACGCGACAAGAGCTATTTGTAGGAGCGGTAGAGCGCCTTTGGTCTACCTGTTGTTTCTTATACCTGGTACCAATACTAGACTGCTACTTGAAGTTGTTTGCTACCAGGTAGAGTGTGAGCTTATGGGATGGGTGGGATACACGCTAAAAAGCTGTTGCTGCAGGCCGACCCGGTGATAATGGCGTCGCAGTTCTGGCTGCTTTTATTAGCCTTAACATGTTCCTTGAAAACTGTGAATCTCCTCCTACCTCCCGACTACGAATAGTGTACTCTACTACTAGACTACTAGTAGGTCTCTAGCATCCGTTGTCTGGTAACAGGTACCAGTAGTATTACCTGGTACCTGGTACCACTACTACCAGTAGTACTAGACTACTGGTACAGGAGTTAAAAACACAAGTTGAATATCCAATTTACGGGGATCACAAAACTAGCACCCCTAATATAAGGGTGCCAGTAGTGGTCTAACTACTACCAGGTACTCTACTAGCTAGCTAGTAGATCTAGTGCTACTACTACTACTACTACTAGGTAAACTACTGGAACATGAAATTTTGGGATCATTAATTGAGCTACAGTTTCCTATTGCAGCACGTATCGTATTTCAATAAGTCTACAAGACTTCAGCAGCGACTACTAGCTAGTACGTAGTAGTATACTAATGGTACTAGACTAATAGGTACCGGTAGTAGTAGACTGCCATCCGCACAAGAAAGCCAATAAATTGCTTAGGCCTTAGTACTCATCATACTTTACTACGGAGTAGACTACCAGTACCACCATACTACGTAGCGTACTACTCTCTAGCTAGCTAGTAGTAGAGTAGTAGTAGTAGTAGTTACGATTCTTACCTGGTAGCTTGATGAGTGCAGGGATAGCTTGAGTAGCCCATCACTGACCAACGTATTGAAGTACCAGGTAGGGTACCAGGTATGGTACGGTACCAGGTACTACTAGCTAGTAGCAGCTACTCTAGGTACTACTACTAGTATACGACTAGGTAGTCGTGTACCAGGTACTACCTAGTGTACTACCTACCGTTGAAGTAAAGGAATTTAAGTAAGTCATTCTTCTTTTATTTTTTCATTGTGTTTTTAATTCTTGCCAGATCCTCGATGGAATCTCTCACGAGACATAGTTTCTTGCCAGCTGGCTTTTCTGGGATAAATAAGACGTGTTACTTCAGTCAAAGTTTGTCGGCTTGTAAAAAAATTCAAGAGGGAGTAAGTGTGCTTGACCACTGCATGGACAAGCTTTGGTCATATTTCTGACAATAATAGATGCGTTCACTCTACTCTAGCTAGTAGCTACTGTACTAGACTAACTGGCTACCACGAGTACCCCATCTAGACAACTAATCGCTAGAGCTACCACGTACTCGCCTACTACTACTACTACTATTAGTAGAGAGAGTAGACTAATCAATATTATGGTACTAGCAGCTAGACCTACTCGATACTATCTGTACCTGGTAGACCTACTAGACTGAAAAGAGTCGGGCATCATCAGAGAGGCAGATCTGTGCTTGCTGCAATAGTAGACCTACCTTCCGATAATTATTGAGATCAGATTGACCAGCTGAGCGAACTGGCAGTGACGGGAAAAATTCGCAGCCACTAAAAATAGGTGTGCGTCTTTTTCAAACTAATGTGCACTATCAAAATAATTGGCCATGCATCACAAGAAGTAGTACCTACCGTACTGATAAAAGGTGCAAGACCACACTTCAAAACGAAATGAAATATACTCAAAACTTAAAACATTCGAATTTTGCCATACATTGGTTAAGGCTACTCTAGGCTGGGTTGATTCTTGCCTTGCAAAGTGGAGTGGCAATTAAGTAAGATACCCAAAGAGCATTGAGAATTGGTTTCCGTATCTTGAGCTTGTAGTGACCTATGTACTCTGCGATGACCCGCGACCGTATCTTTGGTTGTTTGCTCTGTCATGAATCTCTGTTGCGCGATTTACTTCTCGCTGGCAGATTTTTAGGAAAGGAATGATTTCGGCTAAGCTGTCTTTACCAGAATCATCAAATTATTGATGCGGTTTTTGCCATACCGTTCGTCAACGCCGAACTTCTGGAACAGGAAATTTGGAGCAATGTTCTTGTCAGTACGTGGTGGGTACCAGGCTTTGTGTTTGGACGCCCACGGAACGCTAGTCGTTAGCTCTGTGTTTCATTGTCTATCCCTTTGATGGAATTTTTCTATCCTCTCTGGGCCCTTATTTCGAAGCAAACATACTGGATGGAGTTTGTGTACCACGTGTCTATTTAGCCTATTCGGCCTGCAGTATCTCACTCACTACCCTCCATCTTCTCTTTCATCCCGAAAGATTAAGGCACCTTCTTCAAAATGACGGATAATGTGAGCGAAGAGCCCCAGTATCATTCTCTTTCGCTGGCGTACCAAACATACCTCCGGCATGATGAAAAAGAGCAGAATCACTGGGATGATGTTTGTAGAGCCTTTCGCCAATACGCGGGCTTTGCCATGGCCCAGTGGGCCAATCACCAAAATCGATTTCAGGCCCTAGCAGAAGAACAGCAAGAAGTCTTGCCCAAAGCTCTGCGCATTGATTCACCTGATTATCAAGTGAGGGCAACACAGTGGAAAGAAGCGGCTATTCGGAATCAATTTTGCTTGGACTGTATTCTGAGGCATGCAGGGATGCCACACTCTCAGCAGCCTTTCAACGGTGGAGGGATCAGTGGCAGTGGTAACGGAGATGCATCCAATACAAGTCAAGTGGACGATTCTATTGTATCAGATAGTCAATTGTCCAAGACGTCTTCGGTTCTTAAGAGTTTAGCCCGTGATTGGTCGAGTGATGGAAAACCGGAACGAGATATGGCGTACGGTCCCATTATCAATCAGTTGACGAATTATGTACCGTTGCCACGGGGCGAAGAAGCTGGCAAAAAGCCACCGCCTAGAATATGCGTACCCGGAGCTGGTAGGTCTCACATGCTATGTAAACAGACTGTCAAATGGAACCAATTTGTTTGCTTTACTTCTTACTCACCACTACTTTGAATGGCTTTCTCTTCCTTCTCGTAGGTGTTGGGCGTCTTGCTTTTGATATAACAGCTCTGGGGTATACTGTGCAAGGAAACGACTTTTCTTTATTCATGCTCCTTGCGTCGGATTTCATTCTCAATGGAGGAGTCGCAACGCCAGAGAACCCAATCATGATTTCGCCGTGGCTTCTAGAATCCAGAAACGTTCACGCCCCAACTGATCCCCTTCGAATTGTTAAAATCCCCGATATTGATCCTTATAGCGTCTTGTCAGAGCGCGTCAATGTGGACGAAAATCAGGCAGAGAATATACCAGAGTTTTCAATGGCGGCAGGCGAATTTGCAGCTATTTACAACACCGAACGAGAGCAAAATTCTTGGGATGCCGTGGTATGCTCATTTTTCCTCGACACCGGGCCGTCGATAGTGGAGTATATTCAAATTTTACACGGCATGTTGAAACCAGGGGGCGTTGTGATAAGCTTTGGTCCACTGTTGTATCACTGGTCAGGACCAGCCATGCGACCAGACGACAAAACCATGACTGCCTACCACGAACGTTTCTCTTACTTAGATGTTCGTTACTTGAACAGTGTGGATATGTGCTGGGAAGATGTACGTGAGGTCTTCATCAATGTGGGATTTGAATTAGTTGAAGAAAAGGCCGGGATACACTCGCTCTATACTGCCGATCGAAGGTCCATGATGAACATGAGCTATCGCTGCATCAGCTTTGTGGCACGCAAAAAGGTAAAGCTTCCAAAGCTTGGTTCAGCAAAGATGGACGGGGAGAGTGCCGCTGGTAGCGGCGCGAATTCTTCCTTGTCAAGCTCCGCCAAGAGTGGTTAGCTGACTCTACCACAACAATGAGAACTTGTCACAATATTCACACGGGCGCCCCTGATTCTTGAAGCCATAACGAGTGGAGCAGTGGAGCTAACTGTGGGCATAGCCCTGGTACAAGTTTGTGATTGCAATGGTACGCTGTCCTTCATACCAGGCAAGAAGCAAGCAAAAGAACGATCACATATCATAGCCAGTGCTAGGGGACAGAAAGTAGAATGTTGATAAGCTGTAAACGTAGTAGCGATATGCCTGTCATGTTTAGCCCACTTCATTTTTAGAACGTTGCATCCTATTTTGCTCCGCCCCCGATATTCTTACTAGGCCAAGTCGAGCAGCCGATTCCACAACGCTCTTCATTTGCAAACTTAATTCTTTGAGATCCTCCTGAATTCGACCCCTCTGTTGCCCCTGTGCAAACGTCATGAGAACCATTGATTTGTTCTCATTAACAACCAGTCGATCCGCTCTGGCAAGTCCGAGCAACCAAGCTTGGATTCGAGGCAGGTGACGGTCAGCAACAAACCCTGCACATTTGGCAAACCTCGCGCGCGCAGCAGCCATCTTTGGTGCTGAAGTAGCCGAGGCTGCTACCGCGGTCATATGCGTATCATTCGGGGCATTCAACTCAATTTCCAACACTCCATTTTTGAATCCACCCATGGCTTCCATCGCCTGCAGAGTTCGTTCCACAGCACCAACATGCGCTTCCTCGCTAAAATCCTCGTGGACAGAATCATCAATTTGATTTTCCCAACCATCTTCCCAATCGATATCATCTTCGTCCCCGTTATTGTCATCGCCATCCATGAATATGCCACTGGCTTCCGTTTGGCGTGATTGCGGATCAGTGCCATCCATGCGAGGCACCAAAATATCCATACATTGATGACACCTGTGCACGAGTTTCTTCCCTCTTGTCAGTTCTTCCTCGCCGTATTCCATGGCTATGTCACGCAATTTTCTCAAACTAGTCATGTTGGTTGTCGCTTCCCCTTCTTGGAATTCACCGTCGGGTTTGAGAGTAGTAGTTGTTGTTGCTGCGGATGCTGTATTAGTCAATTCCAGGGAACAGGCTTGTCGTAGATACTGTTCTGAGACTGCTAGCTTTGGATAGAGGTCCCCATAATTTTGATCACGTAGGTGCAACAACAAGTACAGTCCTTCTTGTTGCCAGAGCCGCTGCTTTGTGGCATCAAATTCTGGGTCACCAAATCGCAGCAACTGAAGCCACGACCAAAGCTGGTCCTCCAAGAAATATCGACGACAATCTGCAGCTTTATCCAACAACAATCGATTCATGTACAGAGCTGCTCGTCGTACGGCCAACCTCTTATGCTCCTGGCCAAGTTGAAAAAGATACAAGAAACAGCAGAAAGGGACAGACCGTTGGTTTTGATCTGAATGATTGTGCTGCGTCGAGGAGTTGGCAGTCACAGCAGCGCCACTATTGACTTGATTTGCACCATTCGTGTTGGTGATTGCAGGTTCCCTGTGGTACCGTTTCTTGACGAATCGTTTGACTGCTTGTAACCAAGATTGGGTAGCGTCTTTCATTTTCAATTGACGTTGTTGTTGCTGCTGTTGCTTGGTAACAGACTCAGGATCTTCTGCCACACGTTCGACACGATTCAATACATTGTCCAGTGGATCGCTAACACTATTTTGATTCGAAGCATGATTGTTGATAGACCATGTTGTGTCTTTTGCCACGGTTCCATTATCATCCTGTGGTTTCTCCCAGTCGTCATTGTGCGGCTTGGAGGTTTGGTATTTGAAAAAGTTGGTAGCAACCTTCAAGGCATGAACAAGTACGGGGATAACCTCCACTGGGACACCTGGAATCTCGGGTAGATCCACGCCGTACTGCTGCAGCTTTTCTTGGCGTTTCCTCTTCTTGCTTTTATTTGCTGGTGGTGGCATGGTTAGGATGGCCCTCAAGAATGCTCAAATAATGATGATAATGGACTCTTCACTCTTTACACCAATTTGTGCTGTAGCACTGAGAGTGTGCTAGGTCTGCTAGCTAGTAGGGTATTGGTCTACTTTCGATTTTCGATTCATAGAGTTTATTGCTTTTAGTCTCGAAACCGCTAAACGCACACTTGCTGAACGTCTTTTAGCACTCAGGGGCTAACAAGAAGTAGATACCTGGTACAATAATAATACGATAGTATTATCTTATCAAAAGTAGGACTGTAGCAGCAGTACTAGTTGTCAATTCATGAAATTTAGCCTGCCGTAACTTGCTAACAGGTTAGAAAGAAAAAAATCGTCTTTTCGTTCTCATGCCATGCTTTGTGTATTCCATTCTCATCGCTGAAGAACTCTTTTGTTGGCAAAATCAATCATGAATTTCATTGTTTCTTCTGCTGAAGGATCTGCCATCAAGTCGTGATAGGCTTCTGGTAGGTAGCGTACAGCTAAATCCGCTTTGGAAGTGGCAACCTTGTCCACCAACAGGTGAGTCCCGGTGATTGGCACAGCAACGTCCATCTCTCCATGCAGGACACATATTGGTACTTTCAAGCCCGGGATGATTTCTTCGCGCACTTGTGACATGGCTTGTAACATGCTTACAGCCGTGGCCAAGCGGAAGGGTTTTCCTCCCCCTTCGATAAGCATTTCTCTCCTTTCTTTGCTATCAAAAATTTTGTATACTTCTTTGTCTTTCCAGATGCGTGTGGTGCTGACTGGATTAGGCATGAAGAAAGGAATCCATGTTGGATACTTTCGTGACAGTGCTGTCAAGAGATTCACAACCGGTTTGGGTGGAAGATCTGGTGGAAGGATGGCGGGAGCTTGCAAAATGATGGAATCAAAAGCCTTGGGTGCATCTTGAGGATTTTCCTGAAAAAACTTGGCCACATGAAGTGCCAAGCATCCACCATAGCTTTCGGCTGACAATATCATGGGCGTCTCTTCGGCCCATTCGGCAGCGACCAATTTTGTAAAGGCAATAATATCATCACGATTGACCTCAAACTTTGGCACAAACCAACGAAGACCTTCACTGTATCCATGCCCGTATAGATCCAAGGCATAGAGGGCATATCCTTCCTTGAGCCAAGAGTCACATTGCAAAGCCATGCCGAGCTTGCGCTTCTTCTCTTTCAGGACCAGTGATCTGCCGGAATGTGCGGCAATGCCGTGGATCCAAATGACGACCCCTTTTGGTTTTGATGTTGTTGGCTTCCATTTACGGTAGTGCAATTGAGCTCCTTCAAAGCAACTTGTTATCCACCCGTGTTCGCAACCTTCCATGCCTTCTTCGAGTTCGAACAATTGCTCTTTGTTGGGAAACACGTCATCTGGAATATCGATTGCCCGGTCCTCACCGAAAATTTGCTTCTTGGAAGTTATCGTGCTCGGTAGTGATTTTGAAGATTTGCCGTCACTGTCCGAAGGCAACGGCCAGACAAAAAACAACGCAAACCACGCTACAACCTCCATTTTTTGTGAGAAAATTACGGACTACTGCGGGTAACCAGTTACAGACAAGTAAGGTCGCAGAAAATAATATGTATGTCTAATCGGTTGCATAGGTCCGCAATGTTATCGTAAAGAAGGAGAAAATTGATGGGTCACGATAGTGTTCTTCTCGGAAAAGTGTCACGATATTTCTTGACGAGCAAATTGTGTGCACCTTTAACCCTAACACACTACCAGAGCGGCGACTTGATCCTGGATAGAGTACTTGCTGATGTAGACGACCTCCTAGCTAGTACAGTTCTCCCTATCAGAAAAGGCATGATTATGTGAAAAGAGATGCCATATCGTCTTCAGTTAACATCTTCAGGCTGCCAGCGTCCCTCCCGACAGTGCCATCAAAAACAAGCCTCTTCTTTTCCTGCAATTGCAACACACGCTCCTCTACTGTCCCTTCTGCAATGAACCGGACTGCGCGAATGCAGCGATGTTGTCCCAGGCGATGGGTGCGATCAATGGCTTGCATCTCCGCCGCAGGATTCCACCAGTTATCGACCAGGAAAACGTGCGATGCAACCGTAAGGTTCAAAGCCACACCACCGCTCTTCAATGACATCAAAAGAACACGAACTCTCTTGTCCTCGCGGAAATCCTTGAGCGCCGCATCCCGTGATTTTCGGTCCATGCTTCCGTGTAGAATACGAACGCCTAATCCCATTTCCAGCAAACAAGGGTCACAGTGGAGACGCCAGCGAATCAAATCCAGCATGTTCACGAATTGGGAAAATACCAACGCTTTGTTTAAATCGTGAAATCGTACAGTAAAGAAAAAAACGATGTCAGATCTTCATGTTGTCCTCCCGGAATAAAAATGGAACAGATAAACACCGTGCACTCGCTTACCCTTTGAGCCAGGATTGGTTTTTCTCATTTGTATTAGCTCTTGCACGAGAGCTTCAATCTTGGTGGAGGTGGCAAATTCAGCCAGGTTGATTCTACGCAAGATCGATCCGCTGTTGACGTGTGGTAGCTCTTTCAGAGATGGTCCAACATCGGCGCTGACATCACGTGCGTTACTGGGACTACTGGACGACCGGCGACCTGAGGAAGACACGTCGAGCGCACCATCATCCACAGCAACCGCATCTGCCTGATTCAAATCAATCGAAAAGGGCGAACGGCAGCTAGGACAAGGCGTGCCGCCCTCTCCGGCTGTATCCACCGTCAAATATTCCATCACGCAACTGCGACAAAACGCGCTTCCGCAGCACGAGCTGACAACGCGCCCCGTAGGAGGCTCATGACAAATATCGCAGTCAGTTGTTCCATTTGCGACCTGCTGCTCGCCCGCTGTACTTCCAGTTCGCTCCATATTGCGCGCACTGTAGACAATCAGGTAAGGGTGGTCGACTGCTTGTCTCATCCGGGTCAATAAATCAAAAATATGAGCATAGTTGTTCAAGAGCGTTCCCTGGGCAACATAGTCCGAAAAGGAGCTTTTGGTTTGCGTATAGAGAGCATCGTAAAAGTCTTTCTCAATTGGATGCAATTGAATGGTTCGAATGGAGACAATGCGAGGCGGTAAGTTCATGTCTTCAGCGCGCGTCTCTTTTGTACGACGCAAAAGACATCTGTCCAAAACTTCATTCTTCAGCTTGAACATGGCCAATCTACCTTCTCCTGCGTATCCGTCTCTCTGGATGGGATTTAGAACATGCTTGTTGAAATGAGAAAAATGCTGAATACTACTGTGGTTGCAATCCTGAGGAATGCATATTAACAGAAACAAGATCAGTGATAAAAAATGAGCAGGATAAGTGTACCAACAAAAGCAAACAAGGACTAACCTGGCAGACTCCGTTTTTGATCCGATAGTGAATGCTTTTGCAAGCACAGCCCTTGCTTTTGCAAAAGTAATGAGCCATAGGTTCAACCCTTAGAAATCGAATTAACGAATAGAGTTCCCCGACTCTGTAATTAAACAGAAGAACAACAGTGAAGATCTTCAGATAACGCATATAAAGAAAAGGAAACAAGACACATGTCTTGTGAAAAATACCTGTTTTGAAGTGGGGTTCCGCTGAGCGCCCAGCGATTCACGCCAACAAGGGAAAAAGCGGCTGCAGCTGTTTGACTGGATCGACTCTTGATCATGTGCGCTTCATCTAGCACGATTCTCCACCAGCAAACACTGTGCAGTAAACTCATTTGGAACCCCTCCATTGCTTCTTTCATAAGCTCATCGAGATCAACGCCTTCAAGAGGATCGCGTTCATCGTCGCTGCTCTCATCCTCCGAAGACAAATCATCGTCAAATTTCTTCTTGTCGCCTTTGCCCTTGACGATAGTCTTCTTCTTGCCGCTGCTACCTGTCTTCAAATGCCTGAGAGCTGCGCTTTGCCGCTTTCTTGCCCGAGCAAAAGCTGCGGCGTCTTCCGAAGAATCAGAGTCGCTGTCGTCCAGATCAGAATCATTGTTTGATTTTTTGGCGAATTTCTTCTTGGCAGGCTTCTTTTTCGAAATTTTCAATTGAATGGCTTTGCCCTCTAAATCCTCATCGTCGTAAGACATAACGCTTTCGTCTTCATCGTCGTCACCGACATCATCCGATTCTTCCCCAAAGCTGCTGTCATCTACGGTCTTGTATTCGCTCGCGGTCCACTCTTTCATAGATGCTGACATGAGCTGGGAAGCGTTTCGAGCGGCCGAGCGCGAGGGCCTACCAGTGATTGGAGAGATTTCTACTGCGTCGTCCTCCGGTTCCGAGTCGCTCCTTTCAGCTTTCTTTGCTCTTCCTCTCCCAATATCATTCTTTCTTTTCTTACTTGGAGGCGCCTTCTTTGATGTAGAAGAGGTACTCTTGGTTGTTTTCTTAGGGAATTCTTTTGTTTTGAGCTGTCCCTTTTTACTTCCTTTGTCGCCGCCAGGAGCACGCCGTTTGTTCGGGCGGTCTGCTGTGCGCTGCTGGCGAGCCTGAGCCTCGGTCTTTTGTGCTCCTTCACCGCAAAAATATTTCAAGTGAACACGTAGTTTGTCTGCTTTATACTTTCCGCCACAGTTGGGGCAGGTCACCTTGTTGGGCGATACCATTTTTCGAAAGTCTTGCTCCAAGACTTGATACGTCGTTAGAACGATATCATATTTGATGAGCTTTTGGAGTGGAAATTCTTTGGCACGATTGGGGCCGTGGTAGATGGCAATTGTCAATGTCCCAGGCTCCGTAAATTTCTCCAGCTCCGCTTTCCACTGGGTAATTGCAATGACAGGGCAGCAGACCAAGGTTCCGGCCCTCGCCGCTTGATTTTTCTTGGGCCAAATCTTGTGGGATACATTTGTCATTTTCATTTCGTGCTTCCATTCCTCTACCGACTCGTCCCACAACTTTGATTCACGAACCCTGCTCCCCAACTCAGCCTCAGTGATGTTGGGAGGGTGTTTTGCACCAGGCTTGCTGTGCTGAAGCGCCGCACGGTTGTCCAAAATTGTTGTAATAGTTTGCAAGGCTTTACCCATTCCCATTTCTAAAGACGATAACACGAGCGCAAAATGTAAACATACGTTCGAGAGCAAAAAGACAGAATACCGATACAGAAACAACAATTGTTGAACCTACCATCAGCAAGAATTCCACCGCGTAATCCTTCGACTTTCGTTTCTTGGTGATACATCCAGGAAACACCTTCCGTCTGAAAGGGAAGCAAAGTCGCTGCCAAGCCCGGAGGTGGCGAACGCGTCTCTCCTTGGAAAGTGACCTGAATCAACTCATCAGGCTGTAATTCCTCCTGCTCTTTTTGAAGCTCCACCTTGCTATCTTCCACCCGGGCACAAAGCAAATCATAATCTTCTTGGCTTTGCCGCTTGATCTTTTTCCAACCAGCAATGTCTTCTACGGATTGTACTTGCTCCGAAAATACTATGCAAGGTAGGTGGCGGTAGACTCGAAATCCTGGTTTTCCTCGAAAGAGCGGTACATGCGAGACTCGAAGCGTTCCCTTGGTAATGAGACTATCGCAACGGCGGCAAGTTGCTCGTCCAGTTGTGGAATATTCTGCTTTGTAAGGCTTGTCATCATCATCATCATCGCCATCATCATCATTGTTATCGTCATCGTCGTCACGGTGAATAGCAATGACTTCCTTGTTGGACTTTTTCTTTCCAGCCGTTTTTTTCTTCTTGGCTGGAGCTGCCTCCTTTGTTGAGGCGGTGATCGAAGCGCCAGCAGTTTTTTTGGAAGCGGCCGCATCGGCCTTCTTGTTCTTCTTGGCAAAATGCGGAGACTCTATACCACCCGATACTGTACCTTCGTTCTCGCTGCTCGCTTCGTCCTCATTCGTGATAGATTTTGCGGTTTTGGCAGACTTTGCTGCTTTCTTCGATAGAGATGCGGCCCGTTTCTTTTTGGCAGGCCCAGCCTTAACTTTAGCGCCCAATGCCCGCCCTCGTTTCTTTGGGTTTGGCATTGGTTTATCTTCAACAATTTCCTCACTAATAGTGTCCGTCTCGTCTTCGCTGCTAGTTGCTGCTGTGGCATTTCCCACAGAAGGAGACGGCGTGACCAATTTCTGCGAATTGGACTCTGAGAATTCTTGGGTCATCGTTCTGGGAGACGACTGCAATCGTTGAGACCGGGACGCACGGGATGTCCATCGGCTCTTCTTGCTATCGTCCTTGTCTTCTTCTTCCAACTGGTACACTGATGACGCAGGAACAACCACTCGCGTGTTGCTAACCTGAAATTTCACAAGGAAACCATCTTGGAGCTTCGTAGCTTCGGAATCGCTCTCCTCGTTATTGTAAACACATCCAGTCTTCAAGACAAGGGCCGGTTCTCTGCCATCCGTGTTCCATTTTCTCGGCTGATTTACTAGAACAATGTCGCCAACCTTTGGACCAGCAGTGCTATTGGCCGTCTTTCTTGTGGATCTTGGCGGCATTTCGGATTTCGAATGGAACTCTACTCCTTTGTAGTAAGTGGTCAATCGAGGCTGGGCTGAGAGAATGAAAGGCTTGGAAAAGATTAACGAGGACGAAAGATTAAGAGAGGTTAACGAGGATGAATTAATGTAAGTAACTGCTCATAAACTTGAGATGTTTCTTTGTTTTGTGGATGGATTTTGCATTGGTTCTTGTGCACAGCCAGGAGTAGCTGAACACAGTATTATTAGATGCTGACTAAATACACAACATGGGAAAAAGCACGCTGAACTGGAAGCTTGCCAACTCATGATACAGGATCATTCTTTTGTGCTCATAACCTCAAAAACCAAAAAATCAAATCAAACTTGCTTCCAAGGGCAACACACACGTACTCAAGTACCAGCAGTATAGCTACTGCTGTAGCAAGTTATAGCCACGGTAGCATTAACACAATTGGGTCCTTGGTAGTGTGAGATTCCTTTAGCCATTGCCTAGTAAGCGATGCACAGAAGTAGGAAATCAGCCAGGAGGAGCATTGGGTATGCATTGGGTATTCAAGATTGTGCAGTACACCTACTCATTCGTTCGCAATATGCTGCGCCAACATGCTCCTATTCCAATTTGATGATCGTGAAATCTGCGCATCGATAATAGCAGGCATAACATAGAGAATAAACACATAGGTCAAAATTTTGCATATCATAGGAGAGGTGCTGTACATGCTGCAGTGGCGTGCGCAGTTCAGATCTTGTTTAATTGAGGAGTTACTTTTAATTCGTGTCTCGGAGAGTCTGCGCTGTACCTCCACTGGCACCAAAACTACCCACTTACACGACTCAATGTCAACGCTGCCATGACCAACCACAAAAACCATTGCTTTCAACTTTCGGCTGCTTCACCAACCAGGCAGTCAGGCAGTCACTACTCACTACAATAGCTATTCTTCATAAAAAAAGATGAGTGCTGCGTTGAGGGAGTCTGCGAGGGTTCTATTAAAGTCCTTTGTGTCTAAGCAAGAGGTCTCCGGAGCCGATGTTGCAGCGGATGTTTTAAGAGTACTACAATCCGAAGCTCATTTGCTCTACGAGACGCAAACAATCAAAGACCTGTTCGACCAAGACCCATTTGAATGCTTTTACGACGAGCCAAAGAAGAGCTTACCCAAATGCATTGAATCTTTCCAGCAGACCTTGGAAGTAACATCCTGTCATCGGTTAGAAAAAGCCGACAATTGTTGTCATGTAGAAGCCGTCGTGAAGTGTCCCATTCAAGCAACCTCAGGCTGTGGGGAAGGAGTTGCATCGTCTTCCTCACTGCCAACCAAAAAGCGAAAACAAACAGATCCGACAGCTGACGCACAAGAAGAAATTTCAAGTGATTTCATTCAACTCCATTTTCGGTACGAACGAGATCCTGCCACTGCAAAAACACCAACTTGTATTTGGTATTCCATCGACCTATCTATATGTCACGGGCCAAAACAAAATTTACTGACCATTCGCGTCTGGGCTGACGGAACAAAGCCTTCGCGCTTGCCTGCAATTTGTATAAATGATGATGGTGACGAAGATGTTGTGATGGGCGACAGCGATGACCTGAAATTAGAAGAGAGAGGTATAGGAAAAGGCGCACCTATAAACGGGGGAAGACGTCCTGATCACAAGAAAAGCTCTGCCAATGCTAAAGAAGAAGATCGAGACGATCAGAAGGAGGAGAAGGGTCGAGAATACAAGGAGGAATCTAGGGATCGGTATGCTTGCTATTTGGACCCAGAGGGTTTGGATTTGTTCCAAGAAACAACGAACTTGACGTCACTTGACCAAGCAACGGCATTCTTTATTCTCATGACGTTTCCTTTCTATCAACATGAGTTTGATCTGGTTGGCTTTGTGCTCGATACTTACTTCGGAGATGATGATGATGACGATGATGATGATGTTTGTAGTGAAGAAAACGATGACGAAAACAACGGAAAACTAGGCGACAACGAGGAAAGTCGGAGTGAGAGCGAATAGATAGTAAGAAACCTATGGTTTCCGGAAAGTGTCAGCAGGTGTACACCAGTCAATGAATTTGTTCGGTCGCACAGGAGAATAATGGTCGTGAATACTTAGACGAGGCAACCGGATGAGGAAATATTCAAACATTTTAGTGGACACTGCAGTAGGCTGCACCTTTTCAAGTCCCAGGTCGGAAAAAGTAGGATCTGACCATAGAACACTATTGTCTGCATCAACTACTTCAGAATTATCAAAAATAACCTGCAAGTATTTGACCATTGTACAGATGGACATCAAGAATTGTGTGTTTGCAAGACCAACATTTCATACAGACGTTGAGGGCTTTGATAGGTTTTGTCTTCAAGTTTACGTGTGAAATGGGCTGTTTCCCAGCAGACCACAAAAAAGCAATGAATTTACAGCATTTCAGTTCAGTCCTGTCGACGTTGCAGTATGGTCTATCATGGGTACGACGTGCTCAGCAGTAAATCTCACAAGATCTTAACTCATCGTTCGACGAGGGCTTTGATGGCAGCGCTATCCTGACGTTGATTGATTTCTGCCAAGCGGAAGTAAACTTGGACACCATCGACACCATCGAATCGTTCTCTCTGATTCTATTACGCTCTTGATGAATGTTCTAAATTGGATTACAAACAGGTTGCCATCTAGGGCACATTTTTGTTGTGGAAGCAATTTGGCAGATCTGCACGATGCCCATCCCAGCATACATTTACGTGATAAAGCCACCAGAAGGGGATGCATCTCTATCATCCACGAGCGATACTGAGACCAAAGAATGGACAAGCTCCCACTCGTTAAGTAGTCTGAACTCGAGCTGGTCCCGGTGGAATTCTTCCGATGCTAATATCTGTTGTCGTCTTTCGAGCAACGCTCCCAGCCTTGAGCAGCAACAAACATCAAACGTTTGTTCGACCGGGTCGATCATTTCCAGAAGGCCATGGCCGCAAAATGCTTTGGAGAATCATGCTCCATTCCAGCAACCATCAAACTACAACGAGCAAAAGTTGCGTCCAAGCAGACTTACAAACGCCCCACCCAAACTTCGCCGTTCACCTCAACCTAAGTCTGCAAAAAAGCCACCGCAAGCCCCCGTCCGACAGCCAAGCCTATCAGCCTCCTGCAAATCCTAATCATGATAAATCACAAGCAACACCTGCGAGTTGCATCAATGAATAAGGGTATGTTACTTAATGAGTAGTACAGATTTTCCATAGCTTATGGTCATGCTTGTGTCTCTTTTATGATGATGATGGGGGGGCTTCTTGGTTAAGCGAGACAGCAGTGGCAACCACTGCAGCTTCAGATGCTCGTCGCTTCAAAATTTCCAATCCTTCACGGCTCTTGGCAGATCCAAAGGCTACAGGACACGCCTGCTTGCTCGCTTCTAGCAACGCAGCGTTAGTACTGCTGTCATTCTTGTCGTCGCTGTGATGAATAGCCTTTTCATGAATGCAAACTTGTCGACCCGCTTCACGAATGACGTGAACCCTATCTGCAATCCATTCTCGTACGGCATCCTTTTCCTTATTTTCTTCTTCGTCCCAGACTCGCGAGTGCAACAGAAAAAGCATCATAAACGTAGGCAAATACCAAAGCGATGTCAAAAATACTTTGCGGGCATTGGCATTGGTCCGATCTCGCGAGAATTGATGTGCTACATGCACAGCATACGCGTTCAGAGCGATACCTTCCAAAGCAAACATACTGCTAGTGACTCCAGTGAAGGTCGCCACAAAGGGCACCGCCGCCAAGTAGGCAGCATAACGAGTAATGAGAGCAGCCGTGTGGTCAAAGTTTGCATTGTCAGATATTGGCACCATTTGAAAGCCTCCTCGAGCATAATCTTGCCGGTGCATGAACGAGAGGGCAAAAAAGTGGGGCATTTGCCACAAAAACAGAGTCGTTCCCAACACCATAGCTTCAACATCAAACAAAGACCCTCCCGTGGCAGCCGTCCAACCCATGACGGGAGGAATAGCTCCCACGAGAGCTCCAACATGCGTATTCCAAATGGTCCTTGGTTTCATCCAAGTGTACAAGCCAGAATAAAGTGCAATATTTCCCAGTCCCAACATTGTGGTAGTAGGATCCGTGCCCACATGAAGCAGTCCAACACCTCCAATTCCCCACAAGACTGCCGCTGTTCTCGCTTGCGTTAATGTCAAGGATCCCTGCACCAGCGGACGCTGTTGCGTTCGTTTCATTTTTGCATCGCGAGAGACTTCAAAAATTTGATTCCAAGCGGCCGCCGACGAAGAGCACAGAGCTGTTCCTACCACGCAAGATCCCAGCAAGGTAAGCTGCGTTGAAAAGGGTCCACCCGCGGCCAAAAATCCACAGGCAGTCGTAGATACCACCAGCGCCGAAAGTCGGGCTTTGGCCAAATCAGCGTAGGCTTTGGTCAAACTAGTAGGTTTCATAACTGTAACTGTAGTTGTAGTAGTGTTGGGATTCTGTGAATCAGTAGCAGCATCATGCTCATTCTCGTCGCTGGCAGTAGGGAGGTTGACAGAGGAAAGAGTCGGAGTTGTAGTAGTAGATGCTGTTGATGAAGAAGAAGACGTTGACTTATACCGCAGCACTTCAACCGAAGACGAAGCTTCCTTCCAGGATTGGCGCAGGGCCTGTCGCTGCAAGAGCAATACCCTCGTGAAAACCATGACTAAAACCTTGTACCAGTATCAAATATGAGATTAATAGAACATGAAGGATACACGCAAAGTTAGGTACAGTAACTGTTGCGGCTGTTGAGAACAAAAGAATTACAATGCTGCTGTAGAGTAGTGAACAAGAAAAGGTGCCGATTGTGCAGAAGGTGCAACGAACGCTGCATCGTCATCGTTGATCTGTGTAGAGGGATTGGGTTATGAGCGCTGCAGAGAGAACAACCAGCGATTTATTTTTGCACAACAATAAATAAACCAAAAACCAACAACAACAACGAACAACAACATTGTGACAAAATAAAAATAAAAAAAATCCAAAAAACCAAAACTCAAGATGGGCAAGAGAAAATCCAAGACTTCCAAACAAAAGCAAGCCAAAGCATCTGCAAAGTCGTTGAAAGCACACGTGATCAAAGAACCACTGACCAAAAAGAAGCACCAGGACACGGGGGATGGCATGCGCAGCAGCAGTCCTTCATCTGATTTTGCATTGAAAGGAAAACACAACAAGAATGCTATTCAGAACAGCAGTAGCAGTGAAGCAAATGACTTCCAGCGACAACAAGACAGTATGCGAGAGCGCATGATGGCTTCGGTCCAAAAAGAAGAACGACAGAAACAAAAGCAAAAAGGACGGCGCAAGGGACAACAATCCAAAACACAGCAAATTCAAGGAGCGTTTGCCTTTTCTGCTCCCACTCTTATCGTGGATGATGCTAGAAAATCTACCACTCAATTAATGTCAGAAGTCACCGATAAGACACAGGGATGGAATGGAATGATGATAAATGATGGAAACAACAGTATATCTGTACCTCAACAGCCACAACAACAGCAGCAACACAAAGCCATTAGCCTTCAACACGTCTATCAGACTAATCAACAGCAACAACAAATGCAAGCACGAAAGAATCGCAAACTAGCACAATCGAAGAATGCGTTTGCTGTACTGGGTGACAATAGTGATGACGAGAATGATAATGGCAGCAACAAGAATAGTGGAAACCAAACATCTGTCTTTCAGTTTGCTCCTGCCAGTTTTTCTGTGGCAGCACCTGCCGTGGAAGTGGGGGCAGCACCAGATATCGATCCTGATTTATAAAAGTCGAACAAAAAATAAAATAATAGATACTTTCTGCATAAAAAATAGAAGTATTGTTTATGAAGTATGAATAGAAATGTTTGTGATTGGGTGGGTATGTTTGTTTCTGCAAAAAAGGAGGGAGAAACTCCAATACGTCTCGTAGGTTTTGTGCTCAAGTCAAGTCACACAAAAAGTGCTATGATGATGGCACTTTCCATAAGCCAAATTTTTTGAATCGGGCAATTTTGTTCTCGTGACCAATCACCCAATTGTTATGGGCGATTGCCACGTGATCTCGCATGGACTGATCCCAGTGGTGTTCCGAAGACTCCCCCTCTTCAAAATACATGTCGCCCGGAGGGAAGATAGATATCGGTAGGACACCGCGGTTGATATTTAAACTTTGAACAGCTTTGCTTTCCAGAGTATTCCAAAACAATCGTTGATTGGGAGAATTGGGGAACTTGGCCAGCATGGCTTCCCACTGAGCCATCAAATGCACCATCTTGTCGTTTCGCCTCATGACGATCAAACCAGTACAGTAATTTTCTGGGCTCTCTGGCTGATCATCTTGCGCTGCAAAATCAAAGTTGTCGGGTCCGTACAGTGCTTGCTGGAAATACGGTAGGGGATCCCTGAGCCAGACAGCATCAATGTCCGCATAAATTAGGTTGGCAGAAGGCATATCCGCCGAGCAAAGCATACTGAGGACACGTGATGGTCTAGAAGATACCAGTCGATTGTATTCTGGTGAATCGTAACCAAACTTGCCCGATCCCGTAGCATCAGATTGGACTACGGCTGCTCCGGGCAGGTCCATGGCCTTTAACAATTGAAACGCTTCAGCATCTTCTGCCACAATTATTAAATTGGATTTTGTATCGAGCCGTTCAAAATGGTACCACCAATTGGTAAAGAAGTCCATGAATCCGCTGTTGATGGTAATAAAAACGGTCCATTCCGAAGGACCCGGAAAATCCACTTTGTAGAGCTGTCGCCCTCGACACGTTTCGAGAACCGACAGATTTTCCAATTCTTCGGAAGGAAATAAGTTGGCGCGAAGCAGCAGAAGGAGCAACAAAACGCTGACACAGCCCACCGCCGCTGCGGTTCTTCGCTGTCGATCCTTTCTCACTAGACGCATCTCAATGTGCACTCACAAGCTGGATGTGTAATAATAATATTATTGAATGATTATTACAGTATTTATTTTTAATTTTGAGATGGGAAAAACATATTTGTGACAGCTATAATAACCCATAACCCTATTGGTACTACGTCACGTACGATGATTTTTTCAGTCACTCGTCCGTAATTTCGGACCAGGTATTTTTTCCCATCACAAGAAGCACACAGCATCCCCTGTTCCACTGTCTCTCCTGCTGCGAAATAGCCCATTAATAAGCTGCGTTTATCCTCGGAGGGATCTAGAAGGACCGGAGGTAGCTGGTCAAGACAGCGATAAAGCAACCATGAGCGACCCGCTTTCACCGACGAAGGAAAAGCGCCGTAAACTCAAGGCTTTGGTGATTACAATGCCCGGGTCCGATCGACAAAATCATATTCAAAATTTGTTTCGCCAACCCTGCATGAGCCGACACTTTGAGCCTCCCGCCTTTAGCGATGGGGTTCCCTCTCGGGATTTGAAAAATCGTTTCCAATTTATGAACATTTGTTATCGAGCAGGTTTGATTCCAAATGCCGAATGGGAAGCAATCAAGGTCGGACACGCGGATCCAAAGTACCAGAGAGTGTCGGAACATTTTTTTCATGCACTGGACGACTTGAAAGCACCGGTAATCCCGGGACGACGAGGCAGCGAGGCGGATGTTCAATTGCACTACTGTGTCGAATTGTGGCGAAAGTCCAAAACAATTAACCGAGGACGAGCTGTGCTGGGATGCACCTTGGCTCATCTGATCGCTCTGAAGGAACGGTTTTTCCAAGAAGAGTTCGACGTAATTTTGGAGGATAATATTCGGGCGCCTCTCAACGGCGAATGTGCAGAACGAATATGGCAGTCCATGGAAGCCATGCATGAATGGGAAGCTAAACAACGCCTTTTGCAGCAACAGTCAAACAGCCCAGAAACAGTTCCAACAAAATGTCATTTTCGTTTCCTTGGTTGGCTTGGATCCGTTCCCAATATCAATTGGATCTATGAACGGCATACCTTAAAACAAGCGTTTCAACGAGAAAAGTGCAACGACCCAATGGCTTATACAGTAATGCCATTCCCAAATGTGCACGACATCTTGCAAGATCTACAGGAAACCGAACCCTTGGAAGAATTCAATAAGAATGATGATGTTCCCGGTTTGGACGAAGATGAACAAGCTGGTGACATAGCCGAGAAGACAGCAGAAAGTCAAAGGAAGCACACAAAACCAGGAGGGAATCCTGTGTGGGGCAGTTATGCCTACTGGATCTCGAAAGAAGGCTACAATGCCTTGCTCCAAAGGCTACAGACAGACGTCGGGGCTCTGTTATGGAAAGGCAAACGTATGCGTTTTTATATAGTCAAGCCGGCAGATAAAATGTTACCGCGTGTGCTGATAGAGCATTTTGGCTACCGCGAAGCAGTACAGCTGTCAACCTATCCAGCATTCTTTCGGGCGCCCATGTTGACGAGCAAGATTCATACAAAGTGGGATCCAGAATTTTGCAAGAGTACTGAGTTTCAGCTCTCCAGAGCAGGAGGCCTAACTTGGGCAGATCTGTGGCTTACAGAAGAGGAACGGGCCATTATTGCTCACCAACAAGAACACGGTGAGTGGATTACTCTTGGAAGACTATTGCAAATTAGACAAGAGGCAGGGTAGCCATTTTCCAGTCCTAGAGTACCTTCATTTGGGTGCAACCATAGATTTGATGCACCTTTCGGTTCACACATACCATTCAGAGGACACACATGGCCTCATATGGTCACACATGGTCCAACAGGTAGGAATGTAGTAAGCTTTCGTCAAAGGTCTCTCTGCTCGAACCTGCTAGAGTACAACGTAGAGAAGTACTAGAGTACGACGCAGTGTTCAAGATGTCCATCAGTAGTAGGATTACTACCAGTAGCTACTCAGCACATAGTCTTAACCCTAATTGGTAGTTTTCTTGAAATCTCGAATCAAACAAGCCTCTAGCCCAGAAGCTTGTGATGATACGCAACAATTCTGCTCAAGGCCTCTACTGAGTACTGTACGTCGCGAGCAGCAGCAGAAACTGAAGTTCATATGCTCGAAAGTCAGAATAGGCTCGCTATGAGTCTCACATCGCACAAACCCACCAAGCCGCACCTCCCACACTGGAAAATATTCGCTTACTTTTTACTTTCGCTTCCCAAAAAATCGCAGCAAGAAGAGCTACACCAACGTCTCTTTCCCGGAAACGATGAATACGATCCAGCTGTATTGGACGCGAACAATGTGCATGGAACGCCGTATGGGGGCTACAGTAGAGCTACAAGAAGCCGTTTGGCATCCCTGCCACTAAAGCTTCCGAATTTATTCGTAAAGGACGATGAGACGACATCCACCGAAACACACTATTGGGAAACTGCAGATGGAATGGGAAGACGCCATGTCTGCCGAATTTTTACTGAGGATGCATTGGAGTCCTCTAGTTTGTCAAGGGAGAGTTTGTTCGATCCACCCATTAATCGGCTATTCCTGGAATTAGAAGATGACAAACACCGTCTTTTAGGCGAACGACTTTCTCGGATAGTGGCAACTCAAAGCGACTATTACTCCCAGACAAACGATCTTGAAAAAGAAGGTTTCATGAAGCACACTGACAATGCGTGGTTACGGGAAAGTGAAGAAGCTGTCGATACTACAAGCGCTGGTGTTGGGTTTGGCTTTGACTTTGATGATATGGAGATTGAGGTACGGCTTGATCTCCTCGATGGCCTTTGCATTCAAAAACGAATGAAGTATTGGACGTACGAATGGTGTTGGGAAGACAAAGTACAGAAATTTCGTACGGAAACACTATCGAGCAACCCGAAAAGTCCATCTTTGAAGCTGAAGCAAGTTTCTAACTTGGGATACTATAGTGGTCGAAAGATAAAATCGACTGAGAAGGAGGTGGAGATGGAAGAAGGCGAGATCAACATCGAACTAGGCCAAGCAAGAGAAAAATTTAGACATGGTGACAAGTCTGAAAGTACTGGCAAATCCAAGAAAACAGATGTATATTTTCGGTGCTGTTCCGAAAGCGAAACCAAACGACAAAAAGGCAGTACAGCACTTTACCAGGGAGAACCAGTTGCCAAGGACACGACCATTGCATCAATTACAAACGTTTGGAAGGATCCAGAGGACCCACGTAAATACATCCTAGAAATCTGTACTCCGATTTTGTGCGAAGACACGGATATGGGAGAGATGGAAGAAGCTATTTTTTCGCTCCCTGATATTTATACCACCCCGAACGGCGGCCTCTCCGCAAATGAATATACCAACATGAACTTTGAGCACCTTTCTCTTACCGAGATTTTGGATGAAACGCTTGGGGAGAAGTGCTTGTACAGTAAGAAGGATGGTTGGTGGCAATATGAATATTGCCACAAACAATATGTTCGTCAATTCTCAGGCGTAGCCAAGTACAAAGGTATCGACCTCAAGGATGACACACAGCATTTGTTAGGATTTTATAAAGCTGGGGATGTCGATCAGTTGGGTAAGTCTTACGAATGGGAACATGTTGTCAATGTGACTGATGAATTTGGGCAGAATAGGCAAGGACTGGAGCGTGGCGGGAATGGCTCCTACTTGGAGGTAGAATACCCCAAAGGTGAACTATGTCTCTTGGAGGATGCCAAAGCAAGCGATACTAGTAGAGAAACAAACATGGAACGTTCCGTTTCCGTGCGTTATTCTTGCGCCCTTGACTTCTCCGTTAGCGTCCAAGAAGATTCCACTTGCCATTACGTGGCCGAGATCACGTTGCCTCCGCTCTGCCGGCATCCTTTATTCAGACCACTTGTACAGAAACAACGTTCGATCAAGTGCTTACCAATAGAGGATGAACTTGTTAGTTAGATGCACTGCGGCTGCTGAGACTCGTCAGTATCCTAGGAGTTGCTGAAAAGTAATTATGTTTCAAAACTTATTTTATAGCGTCGAGGGAGCAAGAGGACAGATCGGCTTACCATAGTAAAGCCTCTATTTTGCACCGTGGATACAGAGCATGATGTTCGAAGTATACAAATGAATTTCCATATCAAAAGTTCTTTGCTAGGTTTCTGGATTGGCAGCTGCATCTATGATCTATCCTTCGAGCTTAGCAATTTCGCTATCAATGGCACCAGATGTAAAAATCGATTTGAGAGTGTCGTACTGCTCTTTAGACAAGCTGATTCCCTTTTTCCCTGGTAATTTCTTGCCGTCTTTTTCGTAGAACTGATACAGACAGGAAGGTACGGAACAAGCGAATGAGATCCTTGTTTTTGCTTGTTTGACAGGGCAGTAAATGACAGCAACGACAAAAAATTACTGCGTACTAAAACTCACTTCGCGAAAATCAATCAGCACTTTTCCCTTGAATGTACGAACCGTGCAACGACGTGTACTACTCAATTCAAAGAAAGCTTCACCATTCTCATTTTTCTGGGCTTTGGGGCCTTCCGCTTCCTCCTCTTCGGACGTCTGCTCTTCTTCTTCCTTGTACTCAGCCTCCTCTTCGTCAGGGGACGAATCGTCTTCTATCTTAATTTTTTTCTTAGGTGGCATGGACGACATTTCGAATAGTGTGCTTGGGCACAATGGATTTCTTAGGGCTGTGCAAAACTTCTACTCAAAGATATTGTTATCCCATCGATCCCATTTTTTAATAATTATTCTTGCTGGCGATGCACAAGTAGAATACTACGAATAGATCTTAGAAGTCTGAGCGCTAGGGTTAAACGTCGTTGAGTGTTCAACGCTTGTACTACTACTAATAGCTAGGACTGTACTCAGAACTCTGTGCTCAGTTTTCCAGTAAATCTTCGTTGGCAGCTTTGGTCTTGTGTGAGCACAGCTATCTTTGCAGGGCTTCCGGTAAAAAAAACGCAGAATGTGGTCTTTTACTCGGTACTTGGTAAAAAGCTGCCCTTTACTGTCTGTTTCCAGCGCCAATTACATGGCTCCTCGGTGGCGACAGCAGGTTTCACGAAAGTTTCAGACAGAGGAGAGTCACTGCTAAAGAATCAAAAAGACAAAAATCACAAGTAATGAGAGATCTAGCATTAGTAGTAGATCTACTTGCGAATTGGTTGTAACCATAAGAGGCTCTTTAGAAGAAAATCTGGATGGAGGGTCCCATGGTACTCTTGATGAAAATCTGGCCAATGTTTTGCCACTGCTTCTTCAGGAGAGAAGCCAAGAAATTCGATGCGAGCTGAGTGTTGGCAGAGATCTGCTTGACGTCCATGGTGACGTTTCCAACGGCAACATTCAAGCACATGACCTTCTTCATCTGGAACTTGATGGTCGACTTGACCTCGTCGATTTTCTCCTGCATGTCTTCTCCACCGGCTAGAAGGGTAGGAAACTTACCAGCCTTGGTAAGACCGGGTCCAAGAAGACGGGGAATCTGCTTAATCATGTTGTCAGAGGCCAAAAAGAAATCATAACGCTTTGCAAGCTTCTTGACGAGTTTCTTGTTCTTGTTGAGCTTTTTGAGGTCCTCAACACTCATGTGATCAACTCCGATACGATCAGCCTGTTCACAATGCGCAGCGTTTCCAAGCATGCAGCACTTCAGGTTGGGACGAGGAACGGTGGGGAGCTTGAACGTTCCCGAGAAGCGCTTGTCGCGGACGGGATCGTAGTTTTTCAAAGTAATTTGAAGTTCGAGGGTTTCAGTGAAGTTACGCTTCTTTCCTTTCTTGTCCTCTCCATTGATGTGAACCGTCTCACCATTGGACAAGGCGATAATGTCGGTAATTGCTTTCTCGACGAGGGTGGTGCTGAGCTTGGACATGATGTCGGGCTGGTGATGTTGATAACTAACTGCTAGGCTTCTTTCGAGTGGCTAAGGATCGAGATAATCTCTATAATAGGAACAGCAAGAGCATAACAGGGATTAGAAATTTTTCAAATGTTCGTCATCGGTTTGAGGACGACATCCATCATGACGTTATCATCGTCAACAAACTTACCTCCTCGTAAAGAAGTGAGGGCTGAAATACCAGACTACAATTATTTGATTTTCGGTGATGCAAGAGAGGAAGAAGTAAAGAGGTATGCGGTATCCTTCCGGATGAAAGCAGACCAAATACTAAACCTTAACCTTACTGAAACATGCAAGAAGAAAGCATCACCATGTTTGTGCTACGAGGAAACTGCCTTGTTGTACACAAGCTAGACTACTAGACTAGCAGGCTCGAGATATTAAAAATGTTGCAATACAATTTAAACGTTAAATCTAAAGAGGATAATATCTCCTTCCTGGACTACATAATCTTTTCCTTCACTTCGGAGCAATCCTTTTGCTTTGGCATTAGCCTCACTTCCAGCTGCTACCAAGTCTTCGTAGCTGATAGTTTCGGCACGGATGAATCCCCTCTCAAAATCATTGTGAATCACTCCGGCAGCCTTGGGCGCCGTCCATCCCTTTCTAATCGTCCACGCCCGTGTTTCTGTTGGACCACTGGTGTAGTAAGTTTGTAGTTGAAGCAGATCGTAAGCATTTCGTACAAGCGCTCGAAGTCCACAGCTTTCGAGTTCCACACCAAGGTCAGCCAAAAAATCTCTGCGTTCCTCATCGTCCAGCTCCACAAGTTCTGATTCCACTTGAGCTGACACAACAACCACTTTGGCGCCCTCCTTCTCGGCCAGCTCCTTAAGTCGGTCCACCATTTCATTTCCAGTAGCCAAATCTTCATCGGCAACATTTGCAGCATAAATCATTCGTTTCAGTGTCAAAAGACCCAAAGATTTCATGGAGAGTTCTTCTTCCTCATCAAGACCAGCATTTCTCGCGGGTTCATCATTGTTCAAGACTGCGGCTACTTTTTCCAATGCCTGCTTTTCGATCGGATCTGCACCGCCACGTTCCTTCTTCACACGTTCCAAGCGCTTCTCCACTGAAGCCAGATCCGCCAGTGCCAATTCTAAATTGATCAATTCCGCATCACGAATCGGGTCGATAGTTCCATCAACATGAATAACATCCTCGTTCTCAAAACACCTCACAACATGACAAATACAATCTGCTTGTCGAATTGAGCCCAAAAACTTATTTCCTAGTCCCTCGCCAGCTGAAGCACCCTTGATCAGCCCAGCAACGTCAACAAACTCAAGTGTGCTAGGAACTGCCTTCACAGATTTGTTCAAGACGGAGAGAACCTTTAGCTTGGGATCGGGAACAGTCACTATTCCTACGTTTGGTTCAATCGTACAAAATGGATAATTGGCTGCCTCGGCACTTTGGGTTTCGGTCAACGCGTTGAAAAGAGTAGATTTTCCAACGTTAGGAAGACCAACTATGGCTGTTTGAAGCTTCATCGAAAGTGTCGTTGAAGAATATTTTCGGTTAACAGCAGTGGTCGCCCGCGTGAAGGAAGACATTGACGAAAACGCCGCGGTCGATCGAGCTCTCGCAGCAAGTAGGAAGATCATCATAGACAAAAATACGAGCAGCTTCATATTCAGTCTCAAAGTGCTAAAGTGCCGCTTGCTTCGGTGCAATGCTGGGTCAAGGAGTGAAGCAAGATTAAGAGATGTTGTTGCTTTAACTTGTGTGGTTGTGCATCATGTAGCATAGTGCTTCATTGTGTTTGTTGGGGATGGATGTGATTCAGTGGCCAGCCGTAAAAAAGTGCGTACTCCCAAACATTATGGATAGGATTAATAATGCTATCAGGGCACATTCTGGATAGGGTTGTCAGTGCTATCACTTCAAACACAACAACAATTTGCAAATTGAAAGCGAATTGCACAAAATTAATAAGGTTGAGCCGAGGGAGTACTATCGCAGTCGGAGCCCACAAACGGTTCTTAGAAGGTTGCTTAACATGCCATTTTTCTGCATTCACTAGCGATGCACGCCACCTACTAAATTTCATCCCGTAGGGCTGTACTGCAGAGATACTGTAGCAGTAGCAAAAAGCATGCCAACAGACAGATATGCAATGTATTCGTCAAAATTTGATTATTTAAGTATCTTCACCTCATCTACAGCTTTTCATTGACATTGCAGCAGATCTCGGTGTATCCTCGCGAATTTCTCAAGAGGATACCTTGCGGCTGGTGGAAGACTTGGTGGTTGGTGCTCCGATCGTCACATACGATGTTCGACCATCCGGACTAGTCCACATTGTTTTTCCTGAAACTGGATTGGTGTGAGGAATGTAACCAGTGTCATGAGAAGCGATCGATTGATCCAAGACAGATGAGTAATCCTCCAGTTGTCGACGAAGCTCCGCGTTCTCAGCTTGCAGCTTGGCTAGTGTTTCATCGTCAGAAAATGTGGATTGTGTTAGCTCGTCGACAGAAGCAGTGGTGCTGCTTCCTGCTTCCATAAATCCCTCTTCGATCAACTGGTCTACCCACTTTTCAATGCGTCCTTCCGTCAACTCTTCCTGGTTGACAGCATCCAACAAGAGTCCACAGAATTTATCACCACGAATGGATTTGGAATCCTCGTGCAAATATCCTTCCGTGCTCACGTATCCATACATAGTACAACCTAACTTTTCAAAAACATCGTGCAATTCTCCGGCGGCATCGGCGTAATTTTCTGCATAACTCACGGAATCACCCAAACCAAAGACAGCCACCTTTTTCCCTGTCAAATCCAATTGACTGATGGAATCATAGTAAAGTTCATCCCAGCCAGTTCCCGAGCGCTCCGTGTCAGCTCCTGTTACATCGTAAATAGCGCAATGCACCATTTTCGCTTAGTCATGACGGTTCTGTCTACTTTTCTTCTGAAAGACAACATACATAATTATGTACAAGCAACAATCATAAACCCGCTCATCATCATCATCATCAACGTTGCGCACCTGTATTCCAAGTGGGGGTACCAACAATTAAGGAATCGTATTTCTGAAGACTGTCGATAATGCTCTTATCATCTACATCAAATGGACCATCAGCGCCAAAACGCTCCACAATCTGATCCGCAACTTCTTCCGTAGATCCCGTACTAGTTCCAAAGAAAACACCAACCTTGTTGGCATTCAGAGCAGTGGCGGAGAAGGAGGGGAATGCGCGATGCTGTCGAGGTGCGATGCTGAAGGCGTGGACAGCAGCAATGTTCGAGAGAAAGAAAAACAATTTCATGGTGAAAGGACTTTTTTTAAAGATTGTGAAATAATTTTCATACAGTGTGCGGAGTACTACTACCGTACTCTACTCCAGTAATAATTACTCCGGACTAAGTACTAGCTACGGTACACTACTACTTCATGCAAATATTACTATTCGAGTAAGTACTATCACTACCAGGTACTAGTACGTAGTACACCAGGCACTAGCTACTCTACTACTACTACTACTACTACTACAGTACCTACTAGCTAGCTAGTAGTAGTCGTCTACTAAGACTACTACTACCTGGTACTACAGTAGTACTACTAACTAACTAGAGTAGCTAGAGCTAGTCTACCAAGATATTCAAGTGAATTGAGAAGACGGAAGACAAGCAGATATGATTGGCAGCTGCGGAAGATCCATTCGTAAGAAACCAAACCCTATTGAATATTCAGGATAACTGACCTTCGAAATGCTTCAGTAAAGTACACTACTAGACTACTGGTAAACGCTGGCTGAGCGTAGTACCAGGAACACAGTTAGAGTACTCATCAGGTAGATAGAGTAAAAAATGCGGGAGAGAGAGAGAGAGAGCCTTATTCTGAATAGCCACAATCAAGAGCGATTTGTTGGACAAGCCGCTCATGGATTCAGCAAAAAATGGTTCCGAAACTTTTCCTGCAAACAAGCGCGCCTTACGTCGATCATCTGACGACCTAAAGAAATTTGTTGAGGAAAAATACAGATTGGCTGGATCCTCAGTTTTTCAGTCTACGGTCCTTATCCTCCGGACACCCAGCAGGACCGGGGGGGGGGGAGCTAGAGTACGTATGACGAGAGTGGTAGGCATTGAGGGAACTAACTTTTGAGTCGCCCACCTATCCCCCCCTACTACTACTACTACTAGCGAACAGTCTGAGAAAATCCAAGAAGAGGACTATCCGGATCACTTCTTGGACGTTAGCCATGTTTAAACGAAACCTCAACTCATGGCTCTTTTAGGCAAGAGCGACGCTGTCTCAATCGGCTACTCTAAATACCAACCCCGTGGGCACTAATCTACTGGAGCTCCAACCGACAATATCTCTCGGCACGGGCGGTTTTAGCAGGCCAAGGGACGTTGAATATTTTCTCCTTCGTGAACTCGATATGGTCAGTTTTTCTTCCTAATTCCCTAAACACTTTTTTTACTTAATAGAATGATAAATCCAATTTAGACTTCCAAACACATACTTAGAGTTCCCTCACATTTTGGCGAGAGAATTATGATGTTTGGACCACAAGAGGAAATGTTTTCAATGGAAAAGATACACACTATTGCCGTGATGCAAAAAGACAAGTAGAACTGCGACTACTATCTTCTAAGTCTAGCGGAACATTTATCATCTGTAAGACTGAGATTTATTCCCAACTCCCAACCTATAAACAACGAACTATCCGGTCCATTGCTGATCATAATATTATTTACAACCACACACACGCAATCTACCAACTCTACCGAAGTAAGCTAGAATACCCCTTATAGAACATGGTCTCTCTGTATCGGTGGTTAACGATTGTGTTCAGCTTCGCTGCCTTTGCGGGGACGACTACTGATTCAAGTGCCCTTAGCACCCAGCCCAAAATTATCACTGCATCAACTTCGCGAGGGCTTCGAACAGACAGGACCTATCGAGCCTATAATAGTGAACTGAATTGTGTGATTGCCGATGAAAGTCCAGATAGAAAGGCGAAGTTCTATCCATTAGAGTTTTATTATGCCGTAGAAGCTGATACCCTCGATACCGACTTCCTCAGACCACTCGAGATGAATTTGTTTGACGCTGTCTCGTCGCATGTATTTTGGTGTTATGGCCAACACGCAACAGTCGACTTTAATGGACGAAAGCTTAGTCAACAGGAATTATCACAGAGACAACTTGAAATCGATTTTGCTCGTAAGCTCGGAATTATCTCTGTGTCGTCTGGAGGTTTCGATTATACTGATCAGGACAGTAAGTACGGCATGTCTATTGTCTATTCGTTAATTTGGTATCCTAAGGCTGCTGCAAAAATGTAAATGAGTTTGAAAAAATTCTAACCGTTTTGTTATTGCAAATAATGCGTGTTCCCCAGTTGAATGCCCTTTCGACAGCCGATACAAATACTGTAATGTTTTACTTGGAAAAATGACAATCATGGCCCATGCAAATGATGATGTGACCTATGTCATTGCTTCGGTTCAACAAGCATTAAAGAAAGCCATGGACGAAAACGCCGTCTTGGACAAAAACAGAATGCCTACCTTACAAAACGTCAAGTATCTTGGTGAGACTTTGGAATCCGTCAAGGCTTTCTCTGCCGGCGGGGACAAAGAGATAAGCGAGGAAGGGCTTGGCTTGATGAGTATCGTCCCCACGACAGCCCCTAGTGAATCTCCCACGCCAGTTCCCACGATGAGCCCTGTTCCAAGCTCTGGCCCAACTACAACTCCTTCGACACATCCCACTTTGTCTACGAGTGCCAGTCCCACGGTCGCTCCTAGCCCTACACCAACGACTAGCACCCCAACCAGTCGTCCAAGCGCCAGCCCAACGACTAGCCCAACCCGTCAGCCCACGAGTTCACCAAGTAGTGGTCCAACTGTCATTCCAACAGGCTCCCCAAGCAGCAGCCCAACTGTTAGTCCTAGTGATGCTCCCTCCGACGTCCCAAGTAAAACTCCTACGGCAAGTCCTACGGTAAGTCCTACGGAAGCTCCAACTACTAGCCCAACTGCTAGCCCAAGTGACTCTCCAAGTGAGAGCCCATACCCAAGTGGTCTTCCAAGCTTTAGTCCAACATCAAGTCCAGCCCCCAGCACCTCCCCTACTGCTCCCCCCACTGCTACACCGAGTTCAAACCCGACTGGTCGACCAAGTGATTCTCCTACTGTTGAACCTACAATGTCACCAACAGTGAGTGCAAGTCCATCCTCTATGCCAAGTTACATTGATGTAAACGGCTTTGTCATCGTTGGTGGTGTCATCATCTTCGACAGTGATGGGAACCCAGTGTCTTCTGATCGCGACGACGAGGAAACAGGTAGTGAAGGGAAGGAAAATAGCGTTATTTTTGATGAAAATGGTAATGTCGTTGGCGGATCTAGCAGCAACAACTACTGGCCCGAAATCGACACTCCTTCCCCAACGTTTAATCCAACTGCTGTTCCAAGCCTCTCCCCGACCACTGCTGCCCCAACTGAATCTCCTACGTTCAAACCAACTGCTCTTCCAAGCCTCTCCCCAACCACTGCTGCCCCAACTAAATCTCCTACTAAATCTCCTACTAGTAATCCCACTACAAGTCCAACAGATTCACCGACAACTTCTCCTTCCCGTACGCCCACTGCAGGTCCAAGCATATCGCCCACGACTACTGTTCCTACCGCATTACCAACGTTGTCACTAACTACCGTTCCTACTGTGTCACCTACTGTGTCCCCCACTATTTTCAAGATCTTAATATACGACAGCAGTGGCAATGTTGTTGGCTACTATGACAAAGATGGCAATATCGTCATCAATGGTGAAGTTTATGATGGGAGAAATGACCATGAAGTCCCTCAAAAAGACGCATCTAACTCTACGGCAGTTGACAACAGTGGTGTTGGCTATATGGTTGGCATTATTACAGATGGTGAAGGCAATGCTATTGGCTACATTGATGAAGATGGAAATATTTTCATCTGCAAGAAGTGCATTGTCTATGATAGCTCTGGTTCTGCCATTGGATGGATAGAT
>Ga0100402_1000900_pt1 | contig 34599 bp, 55 predicted proteins | sample CryGeyme20150102_FD_80419 | JGI IMG/M metagenome (GOLD analysis project Ga0100402, IMG submission 80419) | Groundwater microbial communities from Crystal Geyser aquifers in Utah, USA - Crystal Geyser metaG 2015-0102 | ecosystem: Environmental > Aquatic > Deep subsurface > Groundwater | place...
CAAATGGCCAGAAACGGCATTAAGTGGGCCTAAAAAAATAGCCGTATTGTTCGCGGACTCTTGAAAGCCTTTAGCCATACGAGCATTAACATCGGCGGCTTGCTTCGCATCTTTGCCATAGTCTCTAACCCGTTTTTTTGCCGCTTCCATTTCACTAATAAACTGAGCATTTTCAGCACCCAGTTTAATAATAAACTGACCAATTTCTTGACTCATGGATTATCCTTTTCTTACCACGCCGGACATGCCAGACATTGACGCTTTCATTAATCGCCAGTCTTTTTCTTCAACGGGTTTTTCGCAGTGGTAAATATCGAAAATTTCAGGGCTGACAGGATTCTTGCTGTGCGCGTTATGAAACATGCTGAGTTGGTAATTGCCATAGTAACGCTGTGGGTCTTGGTACCAAGGCCGATTAGTAATAGCCTGGTACCAACCATCTAAATCACTGCAAGTCATTTCTGATAACATCTGCTTTACGTCTAACCTGCCCATGCGCTCGGCAAGTTGGTACCCAAAGCTATAACCTGCCAGCCCTAGGGGTTTCCCCCTTGTTCAACTTTGTCATCCATTCCTGAGACCTTAAACGCAGCCTGAGCAAGCGTGTTTAGATCACCGTCTGGCAATTGCTCAACTTGATAAAGCAGCTTATCAAATTCTACTTCAATGCCAGGCTTTAAACAGATGGCCACTAAAAAAGCGGTCTGCTTACGGTTATTTTTTGAAAGCACCCATGTTTGGGCATAATATCGGCCTAATTCCTGTGGATCATCAATATCCTCATCAATAGCGGCTGACTTCATACTAGCCAAACCCTCAGAGCCAATCCTGAAATACTCACAGCGGTCAATAGCTGACGGTTCATAAATCGTAAACTCTTTACCCATACAGGGAACGGGGATCTGTTTACGTGATTCAAGGGGAAAAATATTCATTCATGCACCTATACAGCAGGGGTTTCGAGGTATTCACCAGACAGTTTAAATTTCACTGTTCTCTGAATGGTTTCCTCTTTTGTGACTGATTTACCCCATCCGGTAATGTGGGCTTCAAAAGAGTCATAAGAGCCATCAGGATATTCAATCTTGTAAAAAAAGTTGCTCTTAGTCTGTTTGTCATCCTTCAGCGCCTGTTGGCCAGTATCCTTAGAATCAAACTCAAGAATAGCTGAAAGCTCACCAGGATCAGTTGTACCTGGCTCAAAGCGCTTAAATGAATCGTCACTATCTAAATAGCTTTTTTCTGAGCTAGAGCGGGTTTGTTCCGCTGGGGTAATATCTAAAAGTTTTGCAATACGGGTATAGGTTACTCCGTCATTAGAACGGAAAAATTTAGTGCCTGAACCGATCATATAAAATTCCTCATTGCAGGGTTATTTTGAATGTAATAGTTAACGAACATAAATTTGATTCAGTATCGGTTTCATACTCAAAACTAACACCTAGAATCTTGTTTTTTACGTGCTCAATTTTCTTATTATTGAACGTGTCCCAAATTACTTTCCCACGCTTATCAAGTAGCTCTTCAGGGTGATAATGATCTCCTTTTACACAGCTAATAATCTGCAATAAATACTGAGTTTCGTTTTCATCTTCATCAGGTTTACGGATAATCAGTGGATCAGATAAATAGATAAGTGAGGCGGGTAACTCATCGGGATTTACATTAGTGCGTCCTGGTAAAACACTATCGGTAAAAGCCTTTTCAGCAAATGCATCAGTAAGTAAGTTAACCGCCTCTAAACGGGCAGCATTAGTATGATCAAAAGGGTTATAACTCATTTTTTAAGCAATCCTATTTTTGCCTGGCGCAATAGTTCTGCGGCTAAAAAATTGCCCGCATTATTTCTAAGCTGTGATCTGGTTTCTCTTATTGCATGGCGGGTAATGGCTGATTTTGTTTCGAGCTTAATGACTTCAAGAGGGTAACGGCTAGATCCAGTTCGGCGCATGACCTGGTAACGGCCCTTAAGCACCCCTTTAGCGTGTTTGGTAACACCTGCGGCCACAAAGGCACCACTGAAAACATGATTGCCCGCCTTAATCGTTTTGCGCTTACGCATACGTGGCAAACGAGTATCTTGGCTTTCAGGCTTACGAATCAATCTAACTACTGGGATCGCAGTGCGGCCCATTTTTATTTGAGCCTCTAGCCGTTTTTGGCTGGCGAGGCGCATTCTAAAACGGGGCTTTTTCTGGCCCGCTTTCCCTTTTGGATCGTGATACTTGAGTACCGATACAGGGATTTTAAGCTGATTAGCGGCATTTTTTATCGTGGCGGTATTAATGGCCCTAGCCATTTTATTGGTACTGGCGGCGGCTGCCCTTGGTAATAATATTGAGCCAAGGCGAGTTAAGTTAGTAATCGCTCGATTCATTTCAGGTACAAAATCAACCTCATACCAACTTAACTTACGCATACTATTTGGCCTTTGGCTTATCGACTTCAGGCGTGAAGTTAACCTTCTCACCACGAGTTAACTTAGCCTTATAACAATTAATGGCACTACGGGCCTCGGCATCAGGTAAATCAACAATACAAGGCTTACCATTAACATTGGATGGAATCTCACCTAATGTTGGTGATTTAAACGGGCTACGTACTTCAACAATCATGATCTGTTCTCCAATTCAAACGGCGTATTACTGCCATCTTTAGGGTGAATTTTCCCCACTCGATGTTCAACACCGTTAATCAATACCAGATAACCACGCTTAAACTGATTAGGCAGCAATGCCGTGGCAACCTGCCAAACATTAACATCTGAAGCCTGATCACCAAGGTAAGTCGTTATCGTGTCCTCAATGGCGCTAACATCAACGCCATCAATAGTGATAGTTTGCCCAAAAGCATCGACCTGGGCGCTATCAAGTAACGCATCAAACGCATCAAACGCCGTCATATTAGACCTTGTTTTTTATGATCCCCTCTTCAACAAGATCATCCGCAACATCAGCGCTAACTTGCTGAGTCCCGGCTTTCAAATGAAGAGGTTTAGTATCAACGAGAATGGTTACGGCATGGGGCAATTCGACCGTGACCAGGATTTTATCTTGTGGCTTGGTTGAACCTTCATTAAGGTTTTGTTTACCATTTGATTGCTGATTAGTGAGATCATCACCAGGCAAAATCTTATCAACCATTTCAGCTAATTGATCTAATGTTTTGCCATCAAGTTCAGAAAGTTCAATATTGTTTTCATGCAAATATTCTAAGGCGAGATTCGTAGCATAGGCTTCTTTTACTTCTTTGTTGCCTGTTGGAATTTCACCACCAAGTAACTGAATCAGTAAATCAATTGCGGTAACTGTCATGTTATTTGTCTCATAAAAAAGGCCGCTATCGCGGCCTTATTAATGTTAAATAAAAGGGTTTGTTTGGATTAGTACGCTTTTAAGTACACAAAATCATCGGGATGATCCGGCACAGGCAATGGCGCTGATTGCGTCATTATAAACTCACCCGCTGGATCATCTTTAGTAAACTCTTTGGGGAAGCGCTCAAACGAATCATAATTCGCTTTTGGGTCATGGATCATGCCATAGCACATAGTACCTTCGGCACTGGCACCGCCCATGATGATTTCGCCATCGAGAACAAATTTCTCTTCAACACCATCATCATTATCAAAGGTTCCGGTATAAACCCAAATTTCAATCGCGCCATAATCGCCCATTTTGACAAATAACTGGCCATTAAAGGCCGCCGTTTCAAGACGGCTGTCACTGCCTCGGCGGGTCTCCAATTTATCTTTGATACATTTAAACTCACAGAACTGGGCATAGGTATGTGAGTTCATGTAAAACGCAGTCACTGGATTGCGAGCATTAGCCATATACGCCGTTAGATCAGAATCTAAGGCATAGGTTTCTTTATTAAGTTGATCCCACTTTGCGGCACCGACTAGCTTAATGGTGTTATTAGGATTGCGCCCAAAATCGATTTCAGATTTAGGGTAAAACTCAGACTCAATAACGACTTTGCCAAACTTAACTAACTGACAACACATCCACTCTTCGGCAATGGTTATTTCATAGTCTTGTTCAATGGCCATATTGCCCATAATGGCATCACGGCGCTCTTCTGGCGTGAGTGGGGTATCATACCCTTCACCAGGTAAGCGGCTTTGTAAATCACTAGGAACCAAAGCATCCAGCGGCTTTAAATACGCAGGAAAAACCGATTGCGTAGAACTGCCTTCGCGGCGGCGCGCAACACCTTGGATAATTGGGCTGACAAACGGTGCACGTTTGTTTTTACGAGTCACTTTATCTAAGTCAATTTTAGCTGACTTAAAAAACATGCGTTTACTGAAAAATAGGCTCGCAAATACAGGCATAAATTTTTTACGTGTAGTTTGCAAACCAATCAGGGTAGCGGTTGTAAGGGCCATATACATTTTCTCCACAAAAAAACCGCCTATTGGCGGTTTTGGTGTTTATTAAAGGATGAATTAAACAGGATAAAGCGGGTTAAACTGGCAAGCTGATATTGATACCTTTACCAACAAAGGCTGCTTTTTGCTTATCTAATGTATCTAAACTGACATGCCAGTTAATTGCTTCAGCATTAAACTTACCGCCATCATAAATAGGCTGGTAAGCGGAGCCATCTGTCGTATCAACATCATGCACATTGATACCGATGGCATTTTGTGTACCGTCGGCAGCCGCTGGATCATGTTTGTATGCCAGTTTATCAGCGGTTTTAATTGCAATAGGTGTATGTGCCGAAATTGTTTGTCCGGCGGCAAAATGTAAGGTGCCAGTGGTATAGGTACCTAAAAAAAGTTGCGATAATGTGTGATTAACCACACTTGATCCTGCTGGATTATACATAGTGTCATCCCCGATAAAACGTAAGTTAAAAATGCAAAACGTTAATTAATAGCTGTTACTTTTTCTTTGGCCCAAAAGCACGATCAAGTAGGCTATTTGCAGCTTGCAAATCATTTTTTTCAGGCGTGTTTTCATCATCGCCCAATGGCTTTTGACTGTGTTCTTGCATCAGTTCTTCTAACTGACCACCATCCGTAAGCTTTTCTTCACCAGCAACGGATAAAGTACCCTTAGCCTGTTCAAGCGTCATGCTTGGCATAGCAGCAAGTGCATGCGCCAGTTTTGGGCGGCTCTTAGCTTCATCACAACCCAATATTGATAAAACGCGCTCATTTTCAGCTTTTACAGCAGTGGCAACATCAGCATTAGCTTTTGCGGCAAGTTCTGCGGCTTCGGCGGCTGCGGCGGCTTTTTCTTCATCACTCATCTTCAACGCTCCTAACGGTTTTTGTGTGCCGGACTTGGCAGCATGATTAATTAACTCTAAATGAAATTCATCAGCACTCATAAGCGCATCAGCAAAACCAATATCGACAATTGCCTGACCTCTAAACGTGGCGCTTTGAGTGCTTAAAACACTTTGCACATCGATACCGCGCCATGTGGCAACTTTATTAGAAAAGAATTGGTGTAATTCAGCCATTTCATCTTGAATTTCGGCTGAAAGTTCAGTGCTAAGTGCATTGTATGGATTGCCATCAGCTTTTTTATCTCCGGCATAAAAAAGCGTGATTTTAAAACCTGCATCTTCAATCGCTTTTGACATATCGGTATGAGCACAGATAACCCCAACGCTGCCAGCAATTGCTGTTTCAGTCACAATCACGCGATCACAACTGGCGGCTATCGCATAGCAGGCGCTACAGGCTAACTCGTTAACAATGGCCCAAATCGGCTTTTTACCGCGCACATGGGCATAAATATAATCGCATAGTGCAAAGCATCCGCTTACCTCACCGCCTGAGCTGTCAGTGTCCAACCCAATAGCTTTAACATTAGGGTCGGCAAGCGCTAAATCGATATTTGCCCGAATGCCATCATAACCAGTCATGCCGGAATATGGCTTCAGCGTACCTAGCTTATGAACTAATGATCCGCTTAATGGGATATACGCCACACCGCCTTTAATTTGATAAGGCATATTAGTACCGCGTGGATTGCTATAGCTTTCTGCCATTTCTAACAACTGCTGACCATCCAGTGACACATCACCATCTTGTAAGCTAGCGACAGGCATGCCACGCCCTTGCAGTGAGCCGATCACAGTGGATAAATAACTCGCTTGCACCATTAAAGGCGTATTAAGTAAACGGCTGGCCAAGTGCAAACTAATTCGGGTCTTACTCATGGGTATTTACTCCGGGCGCTTCAGTAGTAACTTTGCCTTTGCTAGTGTTCCATGGCGCCGTTCTACCTCGCGCCTTCATGTCAAAATCTTCAATATCTTGCTGCTCAACAACTTCATCATAATCTTTGCTAAGGGCCGCCATTTCATCCTCAAGCGTTGTTAACCCAAGCTCTAGCTTTTCCCTGGCTTCCTTCATTTCTTTCAAGCCATCAATGTTTGGCTTACCCGTACCCAACCATTTGCCGCGCGTTAACGCATTTTGACAGGCATAAAAATTATTAATGCCTGGCGGCAATTTAACCCGACCTGCGTTTATTTCCTCTTCAAGCCAATTAGTGAGCATCATCTTACTGGCCCGCGCGGGAACTAAAGCGCGGCGGCCTGAGAAAAAGACAAATGACTGGGCGATACCAGCCCTTGCGCTTGAGTAATTTGTTTTACTGTAGTCACGGCTTAACATTTCATAAGAAACGCCTAAATTACTGGCTAAGTAACGTAAAATACTTGATTCATACTCAGCCATACCGCCAGGCGCACTAGAACGATGTAGATTCAGTTTTTCATTCGGCAATAAGTGCGGTACGCGCATACCATTAAGGCGAATATCAGCGCCATCGTGGTAAGCCTGGGTATTGCCTAAATAGTTGGCTAATGGATCAACACTGCTATCACCATTACCAGTACCTAACACCGCCGCGCGCATAATTTCTGAGTCCATTTCTGACTCAATTGTGGCGGCAAAAAACGCATTGATAATGGCATTTTGCAGCGTGGCATCTTGGAATTTATCCAATAGCTCAATGCGCCTTAATGATGAAATCAAATCTGAAATGGCTCTAGTTTGGCCATCTTCCCACGGCTCAAATAAGTGCAACATTTGGCGACGGCCCCAAGGTAGGTATTGCTCGATATAACGCCATGAATGTCCGCCGGGCTCGCTTGGGTGGCGCTCTCTAGCCCAGTAACCCATTACCCGACCATAATCGCCCAGTTTTACCCCATATTTGCAGGTATCGGTATTTGATTTGCCATGCGGGTTTGAAATGCGATCAGGACTAATTAACTTAAATGAAGTCTTGTTTTTAGTACCTTGTTGACTAAACCAGGTACTTTGCATAAATCCTTCATTGCGGCGAGTGTGTGTTAATACCAGTTCACGCATCATCATCGTTAATGTGCGTTTACCTTCTGCATCAATAAAGCCACGATCATCATCAGCATAATCATGAAAACGGCGCTCAATATCCTTTGCCCATTGGCGCCCGACCTGCGGATCAACACCTAATAAGGCCCAATCAGGTTTAAGCTGTAAGCGCCAGTGGCTGCCAACGATATAATCAACATGCAATTGCATACCACCACGCGCATAGGCATGGCCAGTAACTAACTTGTCACCCCTGGCATGGGTATTAGCTGCTAATGGCTGTAATAGCCTGTCAATCGACAAAGGACCATTACCAAACAGCATTGTGGTAGCGGTGGATTGGTTATTAGCGCTTGCGCTGGCAGCCATAGCGAATGGCTTACCGTTCATATCAACTATGCTCATAGATTAATCCGTATAGCTGAACGTCCACCGCTTAATTGCTGAATATAGCGCTCAAGCTCAGCCATATTAGTTTGCTGAAATTGGACGTTTTTATCGCCGCGAGTAACACTAACCACCTTAGTTCCAGTTAAAAGAGCGTGTTTAGCGGCTTGTGCTTGTGCAAGTAATTGTGAATTAGTCAGGCTCATTATGTGTTGTTCCTTTGGCCGAGTTTGCCATACGGATTAGAGGATTTAGTGAGTGCCGGCTTTTCTTTATCCCGCTCTAATGCTTTGGCATTAAGATTTAAACCAAAGTGTTGAATGCTGAGTTCGAGGGCTGTAAAACTACCCACCGCGCAATCCCATGGCTCATTGCGGCGGCCTCGATCAATCCACACTAACCTTACTTTACGGTTATGGCGCTTAAGCTCTTTTTCTTCAGCGGTAAGCTGTTTGAAGTAAACCTCATCAGTAAAATCAGCAATGGGGTAATGGCAATAACCACTGGGATAAAACCCATCATCACCCTTGATAAGATTGTGCCGATATTCCAATGTGTTTTTTACGCTTTCGGTATCAACCATCGTTAGGTAAACACCATGCACATTCGCCTTACGCGGGAACGTGGTCGGCTTGTCGTATTCATTCCATCCCTTAGTGGGGATCAAAGTGAAAATACCTATGCGCTTACAAAATGAGTAAACCTCTTTGGTATAGTGACCACCTGAGTCAAAGCAGCCACGGGTTAACTTCAGTTTCCGACCATCTTCAGTGGTAAATTCAGCCTTAAGAATTATTTCTAATTCATTCCATATTTCAGGCTCTTTTGGATTACCAAATACCCTAAAATAACTAATCAGATAACTTTCGTTATTTTCGTCATAGGCCCTTAGTTCACCCTCAACCCGATCATTCTGCATATCGAGCCCGGCAAATATCACCAGGGCTTTGCGTGGTAATAGCAACTTACCATTCGCATCAACAGGGAAATGCTCCCGCCTTTCATACAATGATCCATGTTCTAGCGGTCGAGTGGCGTTTTTCCACGTTTCGCCAAGTGTGGTATTAACAAAGCCTTTAAACTTATCAATCAGACCTTTATTCTTTTTTTGATAATAAGCATCAAAAAAATCATGTAGCATTTCAGACCAGGTATACCAAGGGCTATATGCTGTCCAAATATGAAAGGCCACATGCCTAGGTGGATCAATTAGGTCGCCATCAACTGTCCTAAATGCGCTAGTGCTATCAATCCAAACACCACAGCTAGGATCTATCCATCGACCATGCTTAATCATCCAATCAAGTTGGTCATTCGTGATTTTCTTATGGCAACTCTTATGCTCGCACTGGTAATAAATCGTTTTAGCGGCATCTTCCTTTGGGCTGAGTGAGTCGGGGAACTCATCTGGGAATGAAAACTTAAACCCATAATCTTTATCTTTACCGCCCCACTTTAATACCTGTTCGCCTTTACAGTGTGGGCAAGGTACGTGGTACCTAAAAAAGAAATCAGCATTATCGACTTCCTCCTGGATGATAGATCCCTCTTCATCCTTTGGCGTGGTACCTCTAACAGACTTAGGAAAAAGTGAGTTAGAGATACGTTTGTCACCCAATGTTAGCGGTGAACCTTCGCCCTCAATATCACGGTCAAATGCTTCTAGCTCATCGTAAAATGCACAATCCTTTGTCATCCGACGATAGTTACCGCCAGACTTACCACCGCGAATGTCCATTATCGAACCGATAAAGGTTTTCTTTAAAATGCGGTTAAATTTATTACTGGTAGCACCCCAAGGAAACACCTTGGCCATTACCTCAACGTCACGCAGCATAGGCGTAAGTTCGGTAAGTGAAAAATCCTCTGCATCGGGTTCGGTAGGCTGGAAAAGTACCGTATTGCGCTTTTTGTGCTCATGGAAATAGCCAAGCGCAGCCAAAATCATTTTGGTATAGCCAACCCTGGCAGATTTAATAAAATCAACAATGCGAATGTCATCATTGCTAATGCAATCCATGATCGCTTTTTGAAATGGGATAGTTTCCCAGTTTCCTTCGGTATAACTGGATTCAGCAGACAAATAAAAGTGTTTATCGGCCCACTCACTTAGGGTTAAGGATTCAGGCTTGCTAAGTGTCTGTTTCCATGCCTCCGCTATCGCCATACTTAAAGCAACTAGCGAGGTACGATTCCAGGTCAATTGGTTCCGTTGCTGCATTTCTCGCCTTAGTAATTTGCTGTTCGATAATAGCTAAACGTGACTTAGGCAATTCAGGCATGGCGCGGGATATTTTTGCAGGAATACCATCAAGTATCCCGGCGACCTTCGCGCCTTTATCGGCGGTCATCTGCATGATCATTTCAATTGGAGCGACTTGGCCAAGCACTTTTAATACTTCAATTTCCATCTTGTCAGCTTTCATCTTTACCAATCTGGCATCATGCCAATCAGTATTAATGGGCTGTCCATCAGCAGTGGGGCTTGGTACTGACTCATCACCGCCTTTGATCTGTTGCTTAATATGCTGAATGTAATTTTGAACGCAGGTTTTTAGGCAAAACCCATTAGTGCCGCGCTTATCTGATAAAATGCCCTGTTTCATCAGGTTTCTAACTTGCCGCTCACTTAAACCGATCATTTCACCGATTTCAGTTTGAGTCGCCATTACCACACCTAACTAAATCGTTTATGTAAAGCATTAAGGCAGCAAGTTGGTCATCACTCCAAACTTGCCCACCTTCAACGTAATAATGCTTATCAGGGGTACTAATAACCGCCTTATCTATATCAATCGGTTCGATCACTGGCGGCGTTATGCTGCACTGAATCGGCGCCGTCATCTGGCTTAATCCCGTCATCTGGCTGCACCCTGCCAAAATGGCTATGAACAGCCCGGCGAGGATTAGCCTTAATTGCGGTGCGGGTTTGCTCATTAACTTTGCGTTTTTTGGCACGATAGACCTCAATAAAAACGGTTAGAATTAACTGAAATAAAACCCGCAATAACCTAATCATGGCGGGCATTATTTTTATTGGGATTCAGCGCAACATACTTATCCATCCAGCCAGTGATCATGGCTAGAAACTTGGTAATTTTTAGTAGCCATACATCATCAAAAGTGTTTTCTGTCCACTTAGTAATAGGCACTAAAATCTTAACTAAGGCGCTGGCGAGTCCGATAATGGAACAAGCAGTAATGAGGCAACTCGCCAAAATACCGCCGACCTCTACACCAAACACAGTAATGAATGCGTTTGGATCAGTGGCAAGTTGAGCGGTGGCGTCTGTGGTTAGCGTTGCCAGTTCGGCAAGCATTGGATCAGCGAAAACAAATACTGGCATAAAAAATACCAGTGCAGCTAAAAGCACTTTGCAGATTTTCATGGGTTATCTCCGGTAGAGTTAGAGTTCTTCCCGATACGCCGGGACACTGATAAAGCCCCGTTTAGGGCTCCAAATTTTTAACGGTGAGTCATCATAGTTTTGGCGGCAATCAATATGCAGCCAATTAATGTCAACCTCGATAAATCGAATATTGGAGTAAATGGTATGGTTATCGATAATATGCGCGTGAATAAATGCCAGTGGCGTAGCAGTAATAATATCCAGTGCGCGGCCAAAGGTATGCTGGCTAGTCTGGGAAAAATCTTTACTATCAGCCGTTCTAAGACCGCTATACTGACGAGCACCATTTAGGTGCCAGTTGTTTATTGTGAATCCGTTGTCATGCCCCAAAGATCGCAAGTTATCCCGCAATAAATCTGCGGCGGCAATGATCCTTTGATCCATGTACTCTATAGACGCATTGCCACGGCGCTGATACATAGCTTTTGGTACAAACTCTTGAACTACAAAATTATTCAGTTGCATCTGTTGTTACCTATTGGATCTTTTTAATGTGCATGGCCAATTTAACGGCCCATTCCAAAGCTCTAACGCCGCCTAGACCAGCAGCAGAGCCAAGCAAGATCATGTGTACCAGGCTTAAACCTTCCAACACTCCGGCAGACCAAAGCGCCACACCACCCATCAGTGCTAAAATCCATTCGCCAGCAAAGCGGCGCCAGTCGATAGCCTCATCACTGATTAATTTTTTGGCTAATAATCCACCTGTTACAAAGCTCAAAATGGCTAGTAGACCTTTGAGGTGTTCAAGAGTGATCATGTCCTTCAATGAAAAAACCCCAAAAAAAAGCCCCTTCAGAGAAGAGGCTAAACAGTGAATGCCAACAAAATGGATTGGATAAGCAGAAACGCCAGGCATGAAAATAGACGTAGTAATATGTTAAGCTTAGGCGTGTCATATTACAATAGTAAATAAGTAAAATATTACAATATTAGGATTTTAATCCTAAATCTTTTTATCAAAAAACCACATCAAACCAAAATAGATAACAGCTAAAAAATGATTGTTAAAAAATGCCATTCCCATGATAAGCCACCCTATAAACAACAAACATAAATAGCTGGTCGAGGCATACACTAAAACCCTAAATTCACGCTTAAAGTAACGTTTATCTTCCTCAGTCATTATTAATAAACCCACCATTTTCTAATAAAAATTTAGGGATGATTTCTAATGCTTGTCTGTTTTTATCAGCCTGAGCCTTAGCCCCCATAGAGCCCAAATTAAACCAAATAGCATCTAATCTATCGGTACTGGTTTTTAGCTCTAACATTAAAAGGCGGTGATGAGATAGTACATGCAAAAAGGCAGTAAATATCTCTATCAGATACAAAGCCTCATGAATTGCATCATCAAGGGCATGGTGTTTTATGCCATCGAATACCAAGTTATATTTAGGATCGATACCAAGCAGTGCTCGGCCCATTAACACCACTGTTCTTAAGCTCTGATTGGCGCCAAAATCCCAAGGTGGAACAATTCCAAACTGTTCGTAGGCATCAACTAAAATAACGTTGTCAAACTCACTACCATTGCCCATAACTTGTGGCCTAGCGCCATTAGGGTAATGCGCTGTGATAAACTGACTCAGTAGATCAAGCGCTTCATGCAATGGCAACCGATTCGATTGAGAACCAAAAACCTCATCATAGGCCACGGCATCTGTTTCTTTTTTATCATTCCACCACTGAGTAACTTCAAGGTTAATGCTGCGTTCTGGCTGTACTAAGTCACACCTAACGTAAAACTTACCTAAGATCTCACCACTAAAAACATCAGCAACCGCCGCGCCAATAGTCGCAATTTTAGCATTGCTTGCCTTGCCAAGAGTCTCAACATCGACAGTGGTTATAACCTGGTAATCTTCTTTTCTAATCGGCTTCATTATCTTTGATCTCTCTAATACATTTAGGGCAAGCAATAGATGTAATTTCATCTGCTGTTTCAACACGATGCCAACCTTGAGAAGCCGCTTTAAATGCGACCTCTCCAACATTGCAATCTTCAGTGGATAAATGCAGCCTGTTCTCACAATTACAACAGCCAACAACATAAACGGCTATAACTGTGATCTCATCAATTTCAACGTTTGATAACTTCATTTGTTTTCACCAAAGTGAGGGAATATAGGCGACTCATACTCTGCCCAACCTAACAAGCGATAATCATCACTAAAGACTATGGGCTCATAAAAATCATCAAATTCATGATGTGATTTATTAGTTACCCACCCAATAGATTCGTGAGGTTCACCATCTGTATTAACCAAATAATCATCATCAATTAAATCACCATTATCATCATAAGCGAGTGGCCTATTTTGATAGTTGGCTAAAAAAACGATAACCTTACAAGTTTTATCATTATAAATAGCTATCCAGTATTCACATTCTGTTCCTACTGGTATATCAGGGATTAAATCAGGCGATTGCCATTCTGGTCTATAAGAGGCCAATTCTTTTTCAAGCTTCACATAGTCACTATAACGCACTAGCGAACCGTTGCGATCAGCATGACAAGTCTTTGGAGCCTTAATTCTAAGTACCATAAAAACCTCTATTAACTATGACTCTTTAAAATAACATTGTGATGAGGATAAGAGTTGCGAATAAAGCGGCTAATCCTAATGGCCAATCGAACATGGCCAAACCCCATTGATTGCCAGTAAAGGCAATCTAAAGCACCGAGCACTAAGGCAATATTGACATCAGCCTTACTTGCAATTGCAGCATCTAAGCTCTTCTTATGGTGAATAAAATGCTGTAAAAAGTGCCTCACACTATTGTTTTTCTTTCCGACGACCTTGCTGCTATCTTCATCTTCATTCGTTTTCTTTTTTGCCATTTTGCTTATCCACTCTCTTTTTTATAAGGGCATCAATACCAAGCTGTTGCCATTTTTTACGCTTAATATAACGAACCACTAAAGCAACAATGATGGGGCTGACTGGCCAAGTTAAAATTAACAACACATTAAACAGTAACTTTGCGGTGATAACTAAAAATTGATACTGATAACTCAACAGTTCAAATATAAACGCTTCACTAAACACATTAAAAATATAATGTTTAATCCATACCTTTATAGGCTTGTTGTAATCATCAACACCAAACCCAGTTAATAAATCAGAGGATTTTTTCAATTATTCCACCCTGTTCAATTATTAATAAAAACAAAAATAGTGAAAATGCAAAAACTAAATAAGCATTGCCTTTATTTTTACTTTTTTTATCCATAATAAGCCTCTTAAGTGTGTTTTTTAAGTGCTGCTAAAAGCATTTGATAAGCCTTTTCGGCGCCATTGCCACCATGAATATTGGCATCATCAAACACTTTTTTATGAAAATTAACGGCGGGCAGACGAACGGCTGGCGGCAAAGCAGCAATGATCAACTGAGCCTGAAGGTTACGTTTATCACATAACAATAATGGCACCTCGCCACCATGCTCGATGGCTAGGTTTCTTAATTTATCATTACTGTATATTTGGCCAAATGATAAATAATCATTGTTATAATCTAATGCAACTGCTTGCTGCATCGACTCTGGTAAAACAAAAATCTGAGCCATGATCCATCCCAAATCTGAACGGGAAGGGATGCCAAAGTAAAACAATGGCATCGGCGGCTCTTTTAGTTTCACTATCTCAGAGATCAATTTGAACTCGCTAAAACTTTGGCCCAACAGTTGATCGCGGCCTGAGTTGATCTAGTATTCATCCGGCTAACATCATGCCTAGATACTCCGGTTAAATTGGCTATCTCAGCATGATCATGCTCTCCGGCTGCCAACAGACTAACAATTTTCATAACCACTTTTTCACTTAACAGCTTATTGCGCTTTTTAGATTGGGTCATGTTAGTCGTAGCACTATTAAATGAACTTACCCCAATTGCTCGCCCGGCTGCAGTGACTTTCTTAGGTGATGAAACGTTATCAATAATAGGCTTTGGCGGCGGTATGTACGGCTCACCACGGCGGTATCCCCCATGCGATAAATTATGAGAAATAACTTGTGTATAGTCGGCGCGGCTGACTGTTCCTGTGTTGAAGTGTGGAAATCTTAAAGAGGTTTCACTCATATCGTAACTCATGCCATATCCTTTCTAGTTTAGTATTATATTACTATTCTAATCCTTTAATTCTGTTCGTCAATATTGCTGCTCATTTTTTGACAACCGGAAGTGAAAAGCGGAAGTGATATTTCGATATTTAAATATCATAATATTTAAATATTCACGAAAAACAATGGCTTAAAACAGCCACTTATGAAAAGCGGAAACGGAAACCAACATTTTCATTTTCAAAAAAATTGCGGGATTCCGAGCCCCCGCGACCCCTCAGTCAAGGGGCACCCCATAAGTACCTTTTTAAGTCATTGATTTAAAAGGCTTTTCACCTACACTCACTGGTTGACCAGTTGTTTTTCAATCTGGTTGACCAGTTAGGAATCGGTGTAAGTTATTGATTTATATAGATTAATGACAATGTTTGTCATGTCCGAGGCCATGCCGCCCCGGTAGCCTGGTCATATAGAAGCCGAGGCCATGCCGCCCCGGTAGCCTGGTCATATAGAAGCCGAGGCCATGCCACTATAAAAAATATTTTAATATTTTAATATTTTGATATTGACACGCCCCGCCTTAATAATTAATATGAGGCTCATAGGGTAGCCACTAGGGCAGCCCATCACCAGGGAACTGAGACCATGAAGATTCAAGATGCATTAAACCTACTGGGCCTAACTGGCACTGTCACAAAGCAAGAAATCAAAAAGGCGTACCGCGCCGCTTCTCTTAAATACCATCCTGACCGCAACCCATCTGGTAAAGAAATGATGCAAGCCATTAATGCTGCATTTGAAGCGCTAAAAGACTTAGAAGAGGTTACAGGCTCAGAAGATAGTCAAGAGGCTTACGACTTTGCAGAACAGTTAAGCGCAGCGCTAAACATGGTGAGTTCTCTAGCTGGCCTGGATATTGAGGTTTGCGGCAACTGGGTATCGCTGAGCGGTGACACCAAAACGCATAAAGAGGCGATTAAAGAGGCTGGCTTTAAGTGGGTCAAGAAAAAAGTCATGTGGTACTTCCGTCCTGAAGACTATAAAAGCTCAAATCGTGGCGGCTGGTCGATTGATCAGATTCGTGAGCAACACGGTTCAACTAAGGTCAGAACACAATACCGCACCGCATTAAACTAAGGGATAAGATCATGGCTAAAGCATTAGTAACCAAAGGCGCGATAGCGCTATCCGGTAAACCAAGTGAAAAGGCGTTTATTGATGAATGGGCTAGGCAGGTTATCGGCAAGTGGTGTGCTATTGCGGCGGTTGACTCTGACGAAAACGAATACACCCTAATCTTAGGCTTTCGTTGCTGCAGCGTTGCGGAAATGCGCGAGGATGTTTCAGACGCCAAGAGTGTAGCAAAATGTGTGCTTGAAGAAAGGGCAAATCAAGGCCGTGATTACTTTGTACTGACATACGTTGATAACGGTGAAACGTTCGCTGAGTTTTCAGACTTTGACAAAGATAAAGTGAAGTATGAAAAAGAATGCGCTTGCATGAAAAAAATGAAAATCCACAAAGTTAGTTATTCATCCGACTGCGTAAAACAACTGCTTATTGAGTTGAACAAAGAGCCATCTTAAGAGGGCTTTTATCGGCTAAACAAACTTATAGGGCGGCCAATAGGGCCGCCCATCACCAGGGGACTGAGACATGATAAACGTATATACAATAAGAGAAGGGCGCGAAATTTGGATCGCTCGCATCAGACCAGCAGCGGCGATAACCTGGGAAAAGCGCCATCCTTACCACATTTTCAAATAAACTAAGGCCGCGTAAGCGGTCTTTAATTTTAAAATATTTTAATTTTTTAAAATTAAAATATTGACTCGTTTTAATATTATCGACTAAAATAAAACTCATAGGGCGCCACTTGGGCAGCCCATCACCAGGGAACTGAGACCATGACCGAATCACAAGCCATTATCACCCGCGCTTTCAATGCTAACGCCGCCGAGTTTCTTACAACAATCTGTAAGCGCGAGCATATCGATTTAAACTCTATCAAACACACTAATGATCGCTTTGTTATCGGGTTCGTAAATACGGGCCGCTATGTCACGATCAGAACGGTTACAGATATTAAGAACAATGAAACTTATCCCACTTATACAAAATTAGTTTTTTCGGTCTCAACGCCTGGCCAAAATTATCATGAACATTTAAGCGCCATCGAAGCCGGGGCCGTTCGCTACACTGGCGAGGATCTAAGGGCAAGGCCATTTAATGTTGACGGTGTTAATTATTGGGGCTTATGGTCTGAAGAACATCAAGGCTTCATCGGCTTTGATAATAAGCTCAGCGCTTACGCGCCAGCGGGCGGCTTTCACTCAGTAAAAAGTTTAACTAGCGGTGGAATCGCCAACAATGCAGCCATATTCATTTGCAAGATTTAATTAAGGCAGCCACAAGGGCAGCCCATCACCAGGGAACTGAGATCATGAAAGCAATCAATGCAAAAGAGTTTAAAAACGCTTGCCGAGCTTATAGCCGTTCAAACTCAAAATTTCGTCCAACTCATACTGAAAGCCTAGTAAGGGTTTACGGTTATGAATTAGCTTATTTAGTTGAAAAGTTTGAACACTATAAAAACCAACTAGGTACAACAAACATCCATGTTAGAACTAATTATCGAGCTTATGCCGTGGCTCAATTTAGCCATCAAGAGTGGTTATCTCAAGCTAAGCGATTAACGCTATCTTGGCGCTATTTTGACACCACAAAAAAACACAAATAACTCTAACTAAGGCGGCCAGATTGGCCGCCTATTTTTTTTGATATTTTAATATTTTGATATTGTGATATTTTAAAATCTGTGTAAAATTAAGTCATAGGGTAGCCACTAGGGCCGCCCATCACCAGGGAACTGAGACCATGAAAAAATATCTCTCTGAGTTAGCCATACTGCTAAGCATCATCATCTTTCAAGCCGTAAAGGATGGCTTTAACCCACTGCTAGGGCTCGTTTTAGTGGTTATCCCTTGCGCCATCGTTTTAATAGTAAAATTGCTTGATATTAAAAAATTAAAATATTAATATGTGTTGAGGGTGGCTACTGGGCCACCCATTACCAGGAAACTGAGATCATGATTACATCACAAGATAAATACTCAATCGTACTAAACTTAATATACTTTTCGTTTATCTTACTGCTGATTAGTTGCGGTGCTAAATCACATTTCTTTATTCCTTTCTACCTCATCACCTGCGGCATTCCATCGGCACTAATGGCCATCATGCGCCATAAGTCAGACCTAAGCCCAACCCAACCACCAAAAGCCATCACAGCGCCAATTGCGGCGCCAATGAATAACGTTGTACAGCTACCAAAACAACTCAATATAAAAAAGCCGGTACTGTGGGACGGGAAAAATTTACGCGGCACCTGGACAGCAACACGTAAGGCCGATGGCGTAAGAGCAACAGTGATAAACGACCAAGTGTTAACGACTGGCGGCAATCCTTGGCCAATCAGTTTACAGCAGATGAAAGGCGCAAAAGATGCAGAGATCTACTTCGGCGACTGGTACACCAGCATTAAGGCCATGCGCGGCCAAGTCGAAGTAAATCCCGAAAATGTATACCCACTCGATACCCCAGATCCCCGCCTAATGATTGGCAGCCTAACCAACCCAACAGCCGAACAAATTACCGATCTACTCAATCAAGTGGTTTTGGCAGGGTGGGAAGGGCTGGTATTACGCCAGGGCGATACATGGATCAAAGTCAAAAAATCAGAAACCCATGATCTCGAAATTATCGCAATCAACTACAACAAAAATAAAACGGTTAAATCCCTTGTCACCTGCATGGGCTCCGTTGCCAGTGGCTTAACCAACGAGCAAAAAGCCGAGATCAAGCGCAACCCTAAAGCCTATATAGGCAAAATTATTGAGGTTTCAGCCCTAAGCACTACCGCCAACGGCAAACTAAGAGAACCGCGCTTAGAGCGCTTCCGCGATGACAAGGGGGCTAAGTAATGGCCTCATTCACTGCGGAACACATGGACACGCTAAAAGCAATAGTGAGGCACTTACCCGGCTGGCGGTTAGAAACTCGTTTAAATGAGGTCTATGACCACACAGCCGAAATCATAGGCCCGAACAAGGCCATGCTAAACATCACCCAAGAAAAGGATAAATGGAAGGTGTACGGCTCATGGCCATCAATCCGGGGCTATCACTCGTTTAATGTCCATACGCTAGAAAGGGATCATCCCTATGGTGCAATTAGGCTCGACCCGCGCCGCAACCCTAAAAGCATTGCGGCCGATATAAAGCGCCGCATCATGCCGCAATACCTGGACGGCCTAGCCAAAGTGCAAGCGTACATTAAGCAGCGAGCCCAAAAGCAAGAAAGCTTTAATTTGGTATGCCACACAGTAAAAACCTATTTACCTGTGAAACAAAGCAACTACCAACGCCAGCAAGGCATAACTCAATATTATTTTACTGACTGCGGGATAAATGGAGATCTGCAACTGTACGAGAGCGGCGGCGCTGGCCTAACACTGCCGGACCTCACCATTGAGCAAATTTTTTCAATCGTAAACCTACTGAAAAAGGAACAAGCAACATGCTAAAACTAGCAATCACCCCGGCGGCCATTGAGGCTGGGATCAACTTAAATGCAATGCTGCACATAGATGATCCTGATTTTACGCACCCCACTGTAGCGGACGTTCACGCCCTAAAAGATGTGTCCGGCTGGACCCGTGGCAAAATTGCCGCTCGCTTAGGGGCTAAAGATAAAGCCGTTGATAAATGGTTAGCCGCTAGTGCTGCGAGTCACCAGCCAATCCCCTATACCGCCTGGGTGACTTGGTTACTCGATAGCGGCCTGTGCTACCAAGAAAATAGCCACTGCAATGATCATGAGTTAGAAAAAATCATCACCCTGGGCAATCAGTTTTTAGACGATATTTTTCCGCAACTCGGCAAAATCGCTTTACAGGATTATGCCGCCCTCAACGAGTTAGCCATGCTGCTAACCAAACATAAAGCTAAGGAATAGCCATGAAACAACTAATAGTCGGCCAAACATACTTGGCCATAAGTGAAGCATGTGAGTTTGAAGGGTTAGAAAACGAGATCCACAAATTTGAAGAGGTAAGAAAAACAGTTGAAATCCTACCTAAGCCCGCAACAGTGTTTGAGGATGATGGCCATCGCCAGCGCGAGATCCCACTACCAAAACACTTAGCCCAGGATAACTGGTACCGAGTGAAGAACGTCAACACCAATGTCATTCACTGGCTTTGTGTGGACTATTTGAAAATAAGCCAAGTGGCTGAATCGGAGCAAGCACAATGAAAAAAATATGGGTTATTCATCTACTCGCACACTTTGGGCCATTTCTTTTTACGGGTACCGAGAAACAAGCGGAGCAAATGCGGAAAGATAAGGCCAACTATGAGCGCGAGCCAGCAAGAAAACGCCTCGCAACTGAGGATGAAATCAGGCGCAATGATCCCAGTAATTGCCTAAATCATCCGGCATACGGAAATGAGTTCAAGATTAAATATTCCGGTGAATGCGCTTACTGCGTAAAAGTCAGTAAGGCTCAACGCCGAGTGTTAGATCAAATGCTATCAATGAGGCCACAGACACCAACAGCTAAAGAACTAGGCGCACCGATGCGAACAATGCAAGCGCTAAAAGCTGAAGGCTGGATCGAAAATATCGAGTTATTTGGAGCCGAGGAAACCCACGGCAAGGAACTCGATTCAATACATTGGCAACTCACTCGCATTGCAACAAACCACAGGGGCTAATCATGGCCAAACGCAAAATAGCTGAAGTTCATTTTCAAGTTGAAGGTGAATTTATCACAGAACACATGCGGTCATTAGTGCGTGAGGGCAATTGGCGCAAAGCACTTGATGATTTAAAGCACTCTTTAATAGGTATCAATAGCGATCAATGCTTTGATATTTTATCTGGCAAGTATCAACTAAAAGGGATAAATACGGTTGATTTTGTACCAGATGATAAACACTTAGATAAAGAATGGCGCGAGGCACAATATTACACTTATTTCAGAAATGTTTTTTACCATGATGGGCAATTTTATAATCCTTACGGATGCGTAAGGTACTTAAACAAACATGACTTAGAATTAGCCATGTTAAAGCTAGAAATTGAAGAGCTACCTATTTCAACTGGTCTCAGTGGCGCCACGGAATCAGTCACAGATTTAAACTATGCCAGGGCAGAAACCTATAGAAAATCATCTAATGATTTTGTTTTTTACTCAAATGCTTATCACAACTTTGTTATATCGAGAAAAATAGAAAACCCAGATTACCCCATTTGGTTAACTAAAAATCAAGCCGCTGAGTTATCCATGCAACAGTTATCATCAAATCATTCGTTAGATGATGGCGAGTTAGATGGGATTGACGTACTGCGGGAACTGGCAGCCACTAAGCGCATAAATGACAAACTTGAGTCGGCGGGTATTGCAGCGCCAGACGCATTAGATGATACATAGTAAACCTGAAAAAATCCAAAGATTTTAGCGAAAATATCGACACGATAAAACAAGAGATAAGCAACCGCGCGGATAAGGTCGGCGGCTGGTTAACGCTTGAAAATAGTAAATCGGGTACGAAATACACTATCCCTAAAAATGCGTTTTATCGCTGGTGCCTATCAACCAGTTCAGGCTATCGCGCGATTGAATGGCAGCCTGTTTCACCTCGCGGGGTAAAAATGGGCGGTGATGATCCCAATCACACTGATTGGTGGCTGTTTACCAGGTTAAATATAGGTGATGCACATAACACTGATAATTCAGAGGTCAAATTTTTCTTTGATATGCGCCATAAATACACCAAGTTATTGACTGGGGCTGACTTGGCTCTTTTAACCAATCAAAAAGGCCATAAAGGCTTTGAAAGCGCCTTTGTTCGCCATGTGAACACATCATCAGAGATTAATTTAATCAATAACAATGATGTGGTGATCATCCCTCAAGCATCACCAGAATTTGAGGCTGTGGCTCACAGATGCGCTCAAAAAAATTGCATCTTAATAACACAAACAGGCGGCAAACTTTGCCATTTAGCAACCATTGGCCGCGAATTTGGATTAGCACTTTATTTACTACCAAATGCAGCAAGTAAATACCCAATGGGTAGCAATGTTTGCATAGACCTAGTTAAAGGCACGATGAAAACCTTAGATTTACCAATTAAAGATTTAATGCAGTTAAAGCTTACAGGTCTGTTTTATAAATAATAGATAAGGATTAATAACATGAGTATTTTTGCAGAAGTAAATGAGTTCGCCAAAGATGACGGGTTTGACGTTGAACATGCTGTATTCGTAAATAGGATTGAGAAAGTAGTCACACCAGGGATAAATATCTTGCATAAAGATGGTGATGCACCACTGTTTTTATCTGTCGATGAATTGCGCCGTATGGCCGATGAGGCAGAAAAACTCACTATTGAAATGATGAATAAATAAGGATAACCCATGAAAAACCTACACATAGGAACTAGCCCATTAACAGGGACGATTTACGCAGGTAATATCGTAGCAAATGGCACTCGATGGGGCGCGAATAAAAAAGATGTAACCATTGAGGCGTTAGTGGCTGTAGCGGAGCACGTACAACGCTTTAACGCCCCTGTAGTGATAAGCAAGGCTGACGGTACGCCTGAATATGAAATCACTGTAAAGGCTCTGAATAAGGCGGACAAATGATGAATAAGGCACACTTTGAAACCTTAAAAACATTGCAAGAAAAAGCTAAATACCTGCTGACATTAGAGATCACAACTAAACTTGAAATAGTAGAATTAACCCCTGTGTTAAAAGCCTATATCGGCGAAGTTGGCTTGCCGATATTTAGTGAAGGTAATGAAACTGAAGAGGATGTAATCAAAAAAGCGCGCGCCTGGTTAGAACAGAAGGCCGCTTAAACTTGCTCAATAAAACCCTATCCGTTAACCTTGCAAAAACATTGGAGGTTAACGGATGATCCCGCACTTACTCTTATCATTAAGCCTAAGCATTACCCCACTACCAACAACCTGGACTTACGAACAAGGCAGTGATGAATTTACTGAGGAACAATCAGCAATAGCCATCGGCCAAACCTCTGATAATGATTTTCTCTCTATCCGATGCCAGGATAAAAAATACTTGCGGATCACGGTCACAAACCACAACCACAATGAAGCGTTTAAGCCTAAAGCCTATGCCAAAATCGACCAAAACCAAGCCATAGAACTAACTGGCAAGGTCTGGCCCGTTGGCCTATCCATAAACCAGCAGTATGCGGATATTAAAGCCTGGGGAAGTGTAGAGGAATGGCTGCAAGTGATAGAACAAATGCAGCAAGGCAAGATAGTGAAGTTTAGACTGTTTGATGATCAATGGCTGGCCCAAGAAATGACCTTTGATTTAACGGGTAGCCAAATGGCGATAAAAGATGTTCTCGCCGAATGTCATGACTCTAAATTGTACTGAGGTAAATCGGACTCACGTACTTTCTTAATGGCAATTTTCAGGCTTTCATCTAAAAAATCAGTAATACCATCATCCTCGTTAATCCGGTTTGCCTCTTCGAGAAAGATGGTCTTTGCTTTAGCTGGCTCCAGCGTGTAGCGCATGCTATACAAACCAGTAATGGCAAATACCTCAATGGTTTTTTCCTGAGTAAGTAACTCCATCCTTTCTTGTGCCAATTGCATAAAGTGCTTTAGTTCACTATGGCCGATATGTTTAAAGGTAAAATTTTCATTTACGCGAACTAAATCAATAGCATGACCAACACAGTTGCGTAAACTATTCCCAATATCAGTATCAGTGCGGTATTCATTTTGCAGGGTTTCGAGTCTATCAATAACTAATTTTCTACTGATTAGATCCATTACTTACCTCACTATTATTTGCATCATTGGTAATTTCAACGCACTTGAAAATGCGACTACCGACATAAAACGAGCCCAACTTGCGGCACTCTGAAGCAATAGTATGATGAGCCTGAACCCAACCTATCCAAATACCGATAATCAATACAATAAACAATAAAAAAATATTCATTTATTGACCTTCTCAAACAGTAACGCACCGCGCGAACCGTCATGATGCAGTGGCAACAATCTACCGCTGGCAACCGATACCACAATTTCAGTCATCACATTAGGGTTCAACAGCACCGGATTAACGATCACATAATTGCCAATCATAATGTAACTAGGGCCATCACTGGCCCCAATTTGATTAATTATGCTTAGCATATTCATGCGGCTAAATCTTTCCGCTCAACCGCTTTCAAGATAGCCTGTTCTAAGCCATCAATGCCCCAATCAGGATGCCATTCAATAGACGGGATCTGAATGCTCTCACCATAGTATTTTTCAGCCCTGCCACCCTTACTGTTTTCGTGACCGGGCAGCGAAATAATCACATCGCTTGCAGCCACTAAAACTAAATCGAGTTGCATATAAACCCGATAGCTTAACCCTTTTGGCATCTTAGCCGGATTCAGCGGATTAGCACCAATAGCATCAAGCAGCCCTTCCATGCGGTTAAACGCCGGGAAATTATCCAGCGGCAAGCCAGACATAGGGCCGCTAATATAAACGTTAAGTGGCTTACGCATCATCACCGCCTTTTAGCCCTGGCGTATCTAAATTCACTGTTAATAGACGGCGAACACCTAATGTATCTGGCGTGGTCACAATGCCATTAAGCTCAAGCAGTTCTACCATTCTTGCCGCATTATCATAACTGAGTTTAAATTTTCGCTGAATGTTCGAAATACTTACCGCATTATTTGCAATGACATGCAACCTGACATTTTCATACACATCACGGTCAACGCCAGGGATAAAAAGCTGCTTATCCTCAATATGGACGATCTTATCAGCCACGGCGCTTAACCAATGATCTGAGTCATCCCTATCAAACCCAAATGTATTAATCACTAACTGGCCGTATAACTGGCGCCACAAAGTTACATAATGCTCAAATAGTGCTTGTTCGTAGTCAGCGCGATCATCGCACTCGTTAAGAGTCTCATCATCAACTAACCAGCACAGGCTTGATAAGTCGCCATTGGCCTTAATTTTGCCGCTAACATAGCGCCAACTAAAACCGGAGTCTGTTTTCATAAAGCCAGAAAAAGACGCCTCACTAAATTCAAAGAAACTTAACACATCACTTAAGCCTTCACTGGTTAAGTCAGCATTTTCTAATTTTATTTTGCACTTTTCATACTGGCCACTCAACGACCCCGAAAGCTCAAGGCCGCTTCCTATAGTGCCATTTCTTACCCATGACCTTAACTGACCACCAATCGCACTGCCAAGCTCTCTATCAGCATGAATATGTAACTCATCAGCCACTTTCTTTAATGCGGCCATGGCTAATGTTACATCGGCTTTTGAGGTACTAGAAAGCATCCCAGTGCCAAGCTTACGGTCAATCAATACATAGACAACAGAATAATGTGAAACTTCTCTGGCCAGCATATCGAGTCGAATGCTGTTACGAATCTTGGCAATTTGCTCGTCATCTAAAATGGTGCCATCTTTCTCAAGAATTTTAACGGCTTTATCAACCTGTTTTTCCCTGACTTTGGCATTAATATCACGAGTCTCAATAATCAGCCGTAATACCATAACATTGCAGTTATCAGCAGTGGCAATAAACTCATCAGTATCAGATGAGTGACTAGACCAACCAACTGAAAAATCTTTAGGATCACTATCTGCAATCGGCACATGGCGATCTCTTAATAGTGCCTGATTAAGATCAAGAATAGAGGGCAAATCTGAGCGTTCAAAAACAAAAAATGAAGCGCTTTTAAACTGAGATAGATTAATCATCGTAGTTATAATCCCTAAAACCGAGTGAAACACGGCTTAATGCTTCAGCATCAAGCTTACTTACAACATCATTTAGAATGCGCCACCACGGCAACCAATCACGGCGCCAATTCGATGCAGATACACCGCTTATTTCAATGATCCGCGAAATGGTATGGGCTGGCTTTCCATGAATAATTTGATGTTTGTGGTCTTGCATCGCCAAATAACAAAGCCCTGAAAACTGCCTGACTTTGTTTCTTTTAATGAGGTGTTCACTTGAGAACTGCTGCCAAATCAACTTCACAGCATCGGCTTCAAAGTGCCAAGAGGGATTATCAGAATAGAGATAATGCAATAGGCTGGCTTGAGGATCTTGGCAAATAAGCTGATAGATATGGGTTAACTCAAACTGCCATGGCGGCAAGGGACAATGAGAACCATAAACCCCTTTAGAACCTGTATCCGAGGGCTTGCTGATCTCTGCTACTGGCGCGAATGCTTGCTTGACAGCAAAGCGAACCTGTAAGAGCAGATCATGACTAAGCATCTATGCTGACCTGTATATCGAGCGCTTTCAGTACAGCCTCGACTTTACGTATGCCGTGATCGCGATTTTCCGATGTTTTACGCATAACAAAATGCAAAAAACCAACAGGAACCCCGGCTTTTTCAGCGATATGATTAAAATCACCTTTGCGCTTTTCCAACTCAGTTTTTAAACGCTCAAGCAATAAGCTATGCTTAACATCATTGTTATCTATCAAAAAAATTGCCCTCAAGCTATTTATTGCTTAGAATTATAATACTATTTAGACACTTTAAAAAGTATTACTTTCCTATCGGATGGGGCTATAGTTATTTCATGAAAATTAATTCTAGAAAAATCCTTGCCAGGAACCTTGACGCACTAATGCGAGAACACCAACTTAACCAAGTTGAACTTTCGAAAAGGAGTCAAAAGTACGGCACAGGTATTAATCAAAAGACGATTAGCAACTATCTGGATCAAAGTGATGATTCGGTGGCTAACCCCTGTCTTAATAAAATAGAAATTTTGGCGCAATGTTTTAAAATTGAGCCATCGAGATTGCTTAGCCCCAATTTAGAAGAGCAAAAAACACAAATTAGTGTGAATGAAGAGCTGCTTGTTAAATCAATGAGTGATGCAGTGGCGTTACTATTTGAGGCGGGTATTTTTTCGGCTGAAAACGCCCAATATATCTTGGGCTTTTCAGATGATATTGCGAAAGCAACGGCGATTATTTACAACGGTAAAGCGCAAGATCCGAATAAAATTGTATTTGATTTTATGGCTTATCTTAACGCGCGAAAGGCTTCAAATGCTCTTTAGTTTTATCCATTCTCTTAGCATCAACTCTCTGCCAACTATCTAATCTCTTCTGCCACAATATAAGCTTTACAATCCTATCGCCGGGCGGTAAAGCTTGTATTTCTGCATATTCACGCAATAAAGAACATGCCTGATAATCAAGCGATGCCCGAGTGTTCAGCATCACAATGTTATCTGTATCATTATCTATCTGATCAATCTGTAAAACTAAGTTATTATCATGCACGAAGTTGCGGCAGGCGGCTATGGCCAAACAAACAGATGTAACCAATACAGCTAATGAAATATATAATATGAGCATTTAAAAGTCCCTTTAATCGACCAACTGATTTTAGTAAAAAAACACCAACTATTGGGCTGACCATAACCCAACAATACAACAGGTAACTTAATAAAACTAATGGCTTATAATATGCCTGTAACACATTATCGCCATGATAACGATCAACATACCGCACCACATTGGTGAACACGAACAGTAAACTGGCGATTGACGCTGTAACTAGATGTAAATTCACGCGATAACGTAATATTTTAAACCCACCAAATAAACAGCCATACATCGTTACCTCGATGCCTGACCAAATGATGTACCACCATGGGCCAGTCTGACGAACCACCTCAATAATGAGATAGTTAAACACCGCAAAAGCCGCAATGATGAGCGATAAGAATCTATGCTCACCAATGCGCCAATTACAGGCCATGGCTATCATGCAAACGCACATAAACCAATTTGCAATGATAAAACCCTTGACCTCAAGCAGCATTATTTTTCCTCTTCAGGAATATTTTGCTGCTGTTGCTCTTCTGGCTCATCACCGCCGCCGCCAGGCATATAACAACCACGTTTAACATCATTTAAAAAATCACGCATAAAAACCCCTTTAATACTATGCAATTACACTTATTTTAGTGGCAGAACCACCGACTTTAACGATACCGCTAGGCGAATAAATCTCACCAACTTCAGCACTGTTAATAGGTTGACTAGCAGTATCGCTATTCTGACTAGAACGGAGTAATAATTCTGGCTCATCACCGCCGCCACCAGGCTTAAGCATGGGCAAAACGGGTGTTTGATTCGTGCCAGCTATATTAGAGTTTTGGCTCAAAACTGAATAACTATTTGATAAATTGACGTTAATCATCTTTTTGCAACAATCCTTATCCACAAATACAACAAATGACTGAGGTGCTGAATATACAGAACCACGTTTTTTTATCAACTGCTAGTAATATATTTCTATTTCAGTAATCATATATTGAATAGGATCTAATTTCTAGCGTAGAATTGGATCGCGTTGAGATTGTTTGATGTTGCATAGATCGCGGTTGATCGTTGGCGTGTACTAAAGTAGATTGGCGGGTTAGAAAGCAAAAACGCCCGCAAAATGCGGGCGTTATAAACCGTAAAAACTTTGGTCTAGCAGACGATTAATGTTACCAGCACTAACCGCCTAAAGATTTAAAGCTGTGGTAGGGACAAAAACCAAACACAACATAAACCCAAATACAGTTTTATGTTATGTGTATTTTGTCCCTGCTGCAATATTAAACAATAAAAATATTTTAATATTGTGATATTAAGGGATTTACAATGGACAACCGTTTGAGCATAAAACAGTTTTTTGATAAAGAATATTCATCAAGCGCAGAAGAAATCCTCAATACTCATCTATCTGATCTCAGTTTCATTGCTAATGAGCTGGATATCGATATTTATGACGCCATCAATGTCATCAGTGTTCCAACCTCAATCGGTACTGAAGATAAATACAGTGATAAAGAAGGCGCCAGATTTGTTAAAAACAAAGATATGCGAGGCCGCGCTGCAATTTGGGTAAGACTCAAATCGACTAAAGGCGGTATTCAATACCCATTCATAACCCTGAAAGCCAAGGGGCAAGTGCGAACCTGGTCGGGATATGAACCATTCAAAGAAGCCTATACTCGACAAAAAGCCATAGCTGGTAATAGCCAGGCACAACAGCAAATAGATGCCGCGCAACTGGCAAAGAAAAAGGCGGCAGCCGAACGTGAAGTCGAGCGCCAAAAAAAATTAGCCGCGGCTAAAATTGAAGCCGAAACCAAAAAAGCAAAATCACTTCAGCTTTATAATGAATATATGGCCGCCTATGCGCGGGCATCAACTTCAGATGGCACTGAACCTTACTTAGTGACTAAATCACTCACTGGGCTGGTAAAGCGTCACAGTAATATAAAAACCCTCTTTGAATACTATGACCGCACACTAGACGAGTGGCGGCCAATACTGACCGATGAAATACCGCATAATGCGAAAAAAATTACCGTTGTACCTCTAGCCCGGCTTGGTTCACTCCCAGCCGGGCTTCAGCGTTTATCAGCAGAGGGTAAATATCAAACTCAGGCAGTTAACGAGGGTGATTACTCAGAAGCATTTGCACTAATTGGCCCACCCCTTAACAACGGTAAGCCAATCGATATTTGTGAAGGGTTCGCCACCACTCTATCAACTCAAGCGGTGACAGGTAATTCAACACTGTTTGGCGTTTCTGCTGACAACGTTAAAAAATTGGTACCGATTATCCTGGCAGCATATCCAGAATCGAAAGTTAGACTGATCTCCGATAATGACCATGCTAAAGCGAAAAAAGGATCAGGTAATAAGGGTATGTTAATCGGCATGGAAGTATTGCAACTCCATGGCCATAAACCTAACTTAAGTGTATTTATCCCCAAAGTTAAAGACTTGCCAAAGCCCGGAACAGATACCAACGATATTCATGTTTTTCATCCGTTAGGGTTAACAGAACTAGGGCGCCAGTTAAGAGCCAAAGAGCAAAATTATAAAGTATCTAGTTTTGATGACAGGTTTCAACTAGCGCTGGCTCGATTTACCTGCTTGCCACATGCACAGCAAATTAAAGAGCACAATCTCAAGCCTGTTATTTTATCTGGACTAGCGTTAACCCCGTCAAAATATGCAGTTGATGATATTATCAACAGCATCATCGGAGCTGCTCGCAAAGCGGGCCACAATATCAATATCAAGCTGGTTAAAGCGATGGTATTCAAAAACCTAAAAGGTGCGGTTTGGTCAGCACAAAAAAGCCGGGCTTTCAGTCGTAAAAAACTACTTGGCCCAAACATCATTTATCGCCACTTCAATACATCAAAGATCACCCCTGAAATTTTTGATTACATCAATAATATTCAAAATGGCCAGATCATTATCAGGGCACCAATGGGATCAGGTAAAACCCAAGGGCTGATAAAACCACTCATGGATCAACCTGGCCGCGCAATTTATCTGGCACATCGAGTCAGCCTGATTACAGGGGCCACTTCAGCGCTAAATAAGCGCGTTGATAAGTTTGGCAACACTACCTGGCTAGATGAATCATTATCGGTAAAACATTACCGCAATGATCTGACGGCTGAGTCGGCGCCATTTATACAAAAACTGGCCTGTTGTATAAACAGTATCGTGAACCCGATCCCCGATGCGGTTTGTCAAAACCTAGACCAATTGTTTTTAGACGAAGCGGCCCAAATGCTGAACTCTATTACGATTGATGGGGCGATGTTTGCACCACAATTAGTATTTAAAAAGTTAGTAAACCTTATGGTTAATACCAGAAGAGTTATTTTATGTGATGCCGATGCCAATGATAATTTGATTAATCTATGTGAACTGGCGGCAAAGCAGCGTGAAGATCAGACAATCCACATCATAGAGTTAAAGACTGACTGCCAGAATATCGAGTTAAACCATACTGACCATGCCACGCTGGTTTCAAACATTGAACAAGCGGCAATAAACAATCAGCGTATTGTGATTGCAACCGATAATTGTGCTGAAGCCGATGCAATGCATCAAATGCTGATTGAGGCCACGAACGGCGGCAATGGGATGATCATTACTGGCCAAAACTCAGGTGATACTAAACAACAGCAGTTTTTAGAAAACCTGAATAACTATGTCGACAAAAATGGTAATACTGTCGAACATAAAAGCCAGGGCAAACCTTGGCTTGAGCACGAAGGTTATCAATGGCTAATTTATAGCCCAGCGATCACATCCGGCGTTTCAATCGAAGTCGATTATTTTGATTCTCACTTTGGCCGTTTTTCTGGTATTTCAATTTCGCCGAGTGAAGCCATTCAAATGCTACGCCGGGACAGAACAGCCAAAAAATTCACCGTGGGCCTAAAACCTTCTCAAAACAATGCAGAAACCGACCCTAATCGTATTATCAGCGCATTTTATAAAGCTGAATCAGAAAAAAATAGCATTCAATATGAAATCAATGATGATTTTCAGACCATTGTAAAAACAGCAGATCCCGACTTTGACCGAATGAGAGCATTAGCCCTGGCAAATATCGCCAGTGCAAAGGCAAACTTTGCTAATAATATCCTATGGGCCATGTATTCAGATGGCTATAACGTGCGCGCAGCAGAGGCAAACGATTTAGATAAAGAGCATGGTAAGTCTTTGATTGAATCGAGCCGTGAACTGGCGAGAGAATCATTAATCAACTTGGTCCTAGGTGTCAGTTCTCCATCCGATGAACGCCTATCAAGCCTGAACAGCAAAAAAATGATTTATGGCTTAACGGCAAGTGAACAAGCAGAAATAGTACGCCATGAAATTGAAATGAAAATGCAGGTACCTGTTACCGATGAAAGCATTCTGCTGCATAAAAATGGTTTTCTATCACAGCTAAAACGGGCTGAACTGTTATTCATTGAACAAGATAAATTAGCTGTTTTTGACAATGAGCAAAAAATTAGCGGCAGAGCTGCCAGCCGCTTAGACCACGCCAGCAAACGCGCTAATGCACTTAAGTCGATGTTTGATTTAATGAGCTTAGATGTTGAAACTGGAACAGGCCAAGCGAGCAGCGATCAGATTAAAGCAGTTTTTGATTATTTCACTTCAGATGATATGCGCGATATACACAACTCAGTGTTACGCATAGGCTCGCCTGTACGCGCAAATTCAATTAATCATGTAGATCCTACTAAGTGGGTTCAAGGCGCATTTGAACGCTGTGGATTGAAGCTAGAACGTTCTGAGCGTAAGAGAATTGATGGCCGTAGCATGTGGCACTTTAGAATTAACCCGGCCAGCTTTGCATTACTGAAAGAAACCATGAAAAGACGAAAAATAGCAGAAGTCTTTGACTGGATAATTTCCCCGGTAAATACCGCACAAACTGGCACAACCAAGGCAAAAAAGGATCAAGCACAGCCCTGTAATACTCTTTTAACCCTGCGAAATGTTATGCACAAACAAGAAAGCGTTATAAAACGTACACTTAGAGGCGTTTCTGACTTCCTCAATATACCTGCTGAATACATTAAAACGCAGATTAACAGGCAAGATATTCGCGATTTCAATGCTGGTCGGACAACATTAGATGAGTTAGCCACCATGATCCGTGGTTTATGGGATTTTGACGGCCTAACGTATCGAAAAAAATCGCTAGAACAGGTTATTTTTTAACCCGAAAAAAAATAATTTCCCACAAAAAAAATACCCGCCTAAATAGGCGGGTTTAGTGCTTTCTAAAACCAATGGTTTTTTTTATTGGCTAAATGACTCATACCATTCATTGAGTTTTGCACCTTCGGCCCAACCGTTCGCCGTTGGTGCGCCCAATGCCTTACCATCAATCTTGATATTTTTGCGGGCATAGCTTGCGAATTTAGTAGCTATTTTCGTTGGTGTACCGTCTTTATCAAGTTTTCCTTTTTCGGCATCATCTTTTAATGAGTTCTCTAACTCGATCAATGTCACTCGATTTTCAAGTAAGTTAATAAACTCATCATGAATGGTATGCCAGGCTTTTGCCCTGCTATTCCATCCGCTGCGATCAAAGCTTTTTAGATACTCAAGTAAAGCAGCATCAAACGGGGATAAATCACTGCCATCATCTGTTGTTTCGGCTTCAGGCCGATGCACAAAAATAGTATCAACGGCATCACTGGCTTCAAAACCATCATAATGCTCTTGAGTGCTAAGATCCCCGCCTGTATGCCCTAATGCTTGGGCTCGATATGCTGCCTTAGTTTGATTGCTTTTTGCTGCCTCATGGTAACTAAGCTCGGCCCAAATTGCCCTGGTACTCTTAAAAGTCATATCCGGGCCAAGCACTATTTTTGCATGATGATTGAGCGTACTCGCGTATTTTGATGAGACAGCGCCATTATGCGGAATATCAAAAATATCGCCCTCAATGATAGTTTTAGTTTGTTCAACACCACTGCGGTCAATGAATGAAACCGTTTCCGCTTTAAGTCTAAGCCTTAGTTTTTTAAAGGCTTTTAATACTAAGTCTGCATCGACTAGCGAATGGATAGGGTAAGGCTTTAACTCTTCAAATAACTTGCGGTTTTTTGTCTTTAGTTGACCTGAAAACAATAATGTTGATTGGTCTATTTTTTTGAAATTTCCGGTGCGAAAAATCTCTGTTAATCGGCGCCCGGTAGCAAGTGCCAGGGCAAACCCAAGCTCACCTATCGTTGGTGTCTTATTATTAAACGTGTCGCTAATAATGCGTTTTATCCAATGTGGGTTAATCTCCACTTTATTGTTATGTGTCTTTTCAAGCCTTTTCGATTGTTGCTCTTCTTTCTTCTCTGAAACGATACTTGGTACGATCAAGTTATAGTACAAGGCAAAGTGAATCTTTAGTGAATTAAGGGCCATGCCAAACTCACTTTTTTTATCAACCTGGCTTTTAATTTTTATCAAGTTTTCATGCAAATCAATACTAGGTAAATCTGGGTTTAGAAGTTCGGCTAAATCACTCCTAATGTCTGAAAAATCATAGATTATCTTATCAACTGATTTTTTCAACAGGTGATGTTTAATCCCTTTATGAATAATCGTTTGTCGGTAAATACTGAGGGTATTTGCAAGCGTAGCATAAGAGCATTTTGGTACCCCTTCAAGCTCACCCGTTCTAGGGTTCACATACCATCCAAGGCGCCGCAATTCATCACGAACCACCCTGGCGCACATCGTTGTTATATAACTCGATTGCTTATCTTCTGGCAGGGTTAAAGCATGTTCATGGGTATTGCTAACAAAGTCGGCAATATACTTCTTTCTAGCTACTGGTTTAGTACCTTTACTCATTTTCGTCACCTTTCCTTAATTTAACTATACACAAGTTCAATGTAGACAATAGACCATTCGCCAACTATACGCAAGTTAAACTTTTATAAAC
>Ga0100402_1000902_pt1 | contig 34542 bp, 28 predicted proteins | sample CryGeyme20150102_FD_80419 | JGI IMG/M metagenome (GOLD analysis project Ga0100402, IMG submission 80419) | Groundwater microbial communities from Crystal Geyser aquifers in Utah, USA - Crystal Geyser metaG 2015-0102 | ecosystem: Environmental > Aquatic > Deep subsurface > Groundwater | place...
TCCGATTTCTCCCGATGTGTTCCTGTTTCTGAGTGGGAGACGGGATGGGGCATTTCGGGTCATTCCGGTGACGTCGGATTCGGGTCTCCTTGTCTCACGTTCCCTTCGGCTGGCTCTGAAGAGTGGTTGGCGTACCCCCCGCCAGGGGCCATTGATTATCTATAGTCTCCACAATAGCTTTTAACGCTAAAGCCAATCCCAAATGCTTTTGTAATTTTTTTATTTCACAGCACAATTAAGTATTCATCGTTGGCTGCACAACACTGCGTACTGCGTAGTATCGTATGGTAGCTTACTACTGTATAATATTAATGATTTGCAGCAACCACCACACAAAAATGAGGTCGAATACAACCAGCATGGTGATGTTTGCCATTATATGTCTACAGTTGAATGGCTTGGAGTCGTTTTCTGTTGTTCCACCCATCTTTCATTCATTTTCATCTCGACCATTGAAAAGGACACAGCTACTGATACAGATACAACACCAGCCACAATCTCGTTTCACGCGTCATTTCTTGTACAGTTCTGTGCAATGGATGAACCATCATGAGTATTCGTTAGAAGAATCTTCCGAAGACGAAGAAGAAGAAGAGATCAAACGATTATCTCGTAATTACGATACGATTCAATCGTTGCAAGCTCAAATTCCGACGCTCCTTTCGACGCCATTGACAGAAGAATCTGCCAAAACCTTGTTCGACGAAAACGTCCAACTGGTAGTAGAAGATATTGTTCTGGCTTCGACTCGGACAGAAATTGTGTCGTTATCCACAACTCTCGTATTGGCAACACTGGCTACCAATCAGGCCAATACACTGTTGTTGTTGGCCGCTACGACCTCCCGATTTGGGCGACCAAGCAGCAGCAGCAGTAATAATAATAATAACAATACCACCCAACGACAACAACAACAAGCGTCATCGTCGAGTCGATTGGAAAGCAAAATGGCAATCAATGCATCTTTGGAAGTGGTACGCGTAGAATGGAATGTCACGTTACCAGCAGGAGCGGGACAGACGTCTCCACGACAATCATTATTACAGGGTGTCACAGAATTACAATTGGATCCAATAACGTACAAGGTATCTACATTGCGTCTATTGCAAGTGAAATGGAACCAGGAACAACGGTTGAATGCACGAGCCATTGGAGAATCATTGGCATCCTTGCGGACCCTGGTAAAAGCATTTCAAGATTCTCCTGTCGTTAAGAATATATTCATACCCGGTGGTGTGCCGTCCCTGTCATCGTTGTTGGGGTCCGATATATTACAGCAACTGTCTCCGGGGTTGAGAGAGTCCAAAATGGTGGACACAGAACCAGCTCCATTGTTTGTTACGGAAGAGTTAGAAAATGCCTTTGTGTCTCCCTTTAGTGGTAACCTCAATGTATCGCGGTCAAAAGGTTCGACCAATGCTACCAGAGCCGCAACACTTATCCCAATTAGTGAATACAACGGCAATGCATCAGATACATCGGTACCATTTCCTGGATCGAAACGCTGGAACAAGTTTATTACCTCGCGACGAGTTTACCAGATCTTTGTCAACGAAACTCTTCCTGTACTAGCTGGTAACGAGATTGTTCCGTCGCGTGGAATGCTAGAACTCTTTAGTACCAGCAAGTCCACCAAACTTGTTGCCGTTGACGGCAGTGTGCTACTGACGGGACGGGATCAAGTGGGTAACTTCTTTCATACTGTAGCATCGTGGAGGAAACGATCTTCGGGGACCTGGGAATTGACGAATGCGACTCTGCTAGAGTGGTGGGGCGAAACCATAACGATTGCTGTTGGATACCATTCTACTACGAAAGTACCAGGATCTGCCTCTCCCGTTGTTATTGATGGTGTCGATCATTTTGTTCTGCAAGTATCTGGCGTCAATGATAACGATGAAATAATAGAGATTTTGATTTTACAAGTGGAGCAAAAACAATTGAATATTGGTGGTGTGAGAAATTCTCCAGATGGTCTGTGGTTCATGACAAGTCTTGTGAATGCACTTGATACGGGTCATTTTAGCAGTGTTGGTGGAGATTCCGTTGTCATGGACTTGCTGCAACGTGTTATTTCCGGTGACATTGTCACGGGCCCTGCAGCTGTTACCGCTGCATCTGTCAAACGAAAACGACGGATTCCACCCAAACTGTCTGAGTCGGTGGCAGCTCGGGTGTACAACATCATGTTGGCATTGTATGATGAAGTCCCACTGCTTTTGGACAAGGAACGTACCAATCTTTACGTGGAAGCTCCACTGAAGAAATTTTTGAGTGACGATATTGAGTTGCGAGGTTACTTGGGAGAGACACTTGCTCGTGGTACTTCTGCCTACAATCGAGTCATAGGTGCATCTTTTGCATCCTTAAAAGCAGCCCAAGCAACAGGTAGTGTCAAAATGGAACAAGAACCTTCGCTGTCGGTAGAGCTTGCGGCCGAAGGTAACGTCCGAACGTCGTTGACAATTATGCTCAAGGTATTGCCTCTACCAAGCGGGACTAGCAACCTGATCAAGTCCATCAGTGGAAGCACTTTTGACTTGCCGAGCAGCGGTTTCCCCTTGGACATTTCAGTCGTTTCGGACTACGCTGTTGACAGAGAATCAGGAGATATTTACCAGCATCGACTGATAGAAAGCCGGGTCAATGGACAGCTGACACCAGGTGATGTTCTTTCCAAATGGATTCAACAACAATCATCTCCGACTGGAGGAGGCACTGCTGGTAACGAGATAAAGGGAGCGGCGGCTTTTCGAAAAAGTTTGATGGAAACCATTGCATGGGTCATGAGTCAAAATCGCGGTTGACCATAGTATAAAATAATCATGAAAGTCATCTTAATATTTCTCCAGACACAGACAGCTACAATCAAGAAGATCATAGCAGTCCGTAATATTGATTGTTATGGTTACGTTTCTATTCTTATTTAGCTCTTGGCATTTGTTGTTTTCAAATGTTTCTTTGTTGTGACTTTTAAAATAAATGCCCTTGTAGCAGCAGCAGTAGCAGCAACAGCAACGAAAACAGCAGTAGCAGCCGTGTCTTCCCATCATACGGCCTTTTTCTTCCTCTTTCCAACATGCGTTTTATTGCGTCATTGTTTCATTGTCTCTCTCTCTCTCTTACACCACGATACTGGTGGCGGGTACTTCGGTATATTGAGACTTTTGGCTTCTGCTGCGGCAATTTCGATACAATGTCAATCCTAGCAAAACAGCCGCCAAGAGCAAGAAAATAATCAAGACAGTACTCGGCCATGCCTTGGGTTGGTCCTTTGGTTCCGGTGGTAGAATGGACGTCTTGTTGGCAGAATTCATAAGAGATGTGGAATCATCGTCATCTTGCTCATTTACAATCGTAGTCTTATCAGCCGCGCTGTCTCCATATTTTCCCTTTCCGGCTGCTGTTGTTGTGCTTGTCTTGTCATCGTCCTTGTTGGTGGACGAAGATGACGTAGCATCATCAGTAGAAACAGCTCGTCTCAAAATGCGATGTTCCATAGCAACATGAGGATCAAGAGTAAAGTCTTCAATGCGAACGTTATAAGAAGACGAGGAATCTTGAAAGTCGGGAACATGCCTAACCAACGACACTGCTCCCTCCATCCCTTCCCTCAGGATGATATGCCACGATTTCTCTCGCGCGTTTGTATCATTGTTCATGGTTAAAACTAGTACTACCAAAGTAGTAAAGATCCACAAGATTGTTCGTAGAGATTGGAATGTCATGGTCGCTTGTATTGTTTCTATTTTTGTTTTTATTATTATTTATTTGTTGAACCACAGTACTTTTGCTTTTGTTTACTAGTAGTACGAGTACCTGCTATTGTTGCGTTGTGCAGTGGCTGGTCGGGCTGTGCTGTCGTACAACAGTACGTGTTTCTTGTTCTTGGTGTTGTTCAAGGAGTTCTTATTGCAGTATCATTGTTCCTTAGTAGGGAGGAGTACAGCAATGTGTACTGTACCACTACTACTACTAGCTAGAGTACTACTAGTAGTAGTAGTAGTACTACTACTAGTACTAGTACTACTAGTACTAGTACTAGTACTAGTACTACTACTACTACTAGTACTACTACTACTACTACTACTACTACTACTACTACTACTACTAGTAGTCTACTAATACTACTACTAGTAGTATTATGTTACTCGAATAGCTACTACAACTAGTAGCGTAATGGTACCACGTAGTAGCTACTTCAACGTTTTCCTCCCATCTCATCTACTGTACCAGATATTATCCCTGTTTTGTGATCGTGTGTGCGTTGCACAATACGAAAAGGCATCTATTTGTACTACCTGCCACCGACTGCACACAGATTTAACTCGTGTCGCTCATGTATTACAAGACAGGAACCTCTTGTTGGCCAATATCCAATCAAGGTTAGGCTACTACTGTAGCTACCTACTAACGGCAGTAGGCTCACGAGAAGAAAAGCAGCGAATACGTACAGTAAGCAATAGATTGATTAGTATTTACAATTGTGCAGTTAATGCTCTACTAAAATCATGATACAGGAGGAAAAAGAGTTTCAACGAAGTTCCCATTTGGCGAAAACACACGTTGCAGCGTTGTTGATTCTAAAATGATTTTGTTGCGTATCTCTCTCTTATTATCAAGGCCTGCTTTTTGGAAAACGGGACTGTACAGCTGCCATCTCTTTTTGTAATGTCGTTCAAACACACTGTGTGTGCCAATGTTTCGTTCGTCATTGTGGTGTGTGGTACCTTCTTTTTCTTCTTCTCCCGGTAGTCTTTCACAATGTTGTTTGTGCACACACAAATTAAATCCGAATGTCGAAGTACCAATTCCTGGAAACCAAATAGTGTTAGTGATGAGTGGAGTTGTTGCCGTATCATCCCACTTCCCCATCATGCCATGCTATGTGCTATGTGATGCCGTGTCATGCTGTAAAGCGAAAGGGAAAAATCGTTCCCCCCCCCCCCAATTGCCGCAAATCTTTATGCTGTCATGGCACTAGCACTCAATTCGTTGGTAAAAGAAATCTCCGAAAGTTCTTGCAATTGTTTGCGAGCCGGACCCAACACCAGACTTTCAATATTGAAAATCGTTCGATTATCGCTTTCAATTTCTTTTGGTTGTTCTATTTTATTGTCGGCACTTGCTTGCAGAGCTTGTTCTTCTTCTTGTTGTTCGAACAGTGCCAATCGCAAACGATCTTCTTCGGAATTCCGAGCCTCCATGCGAACCGTTGCTAACATTTCATCTGGAATCCCGTACGCGTGTTCTACATTGGCATACCAGTGTGGAAAGAACTTGAAAAGGGTTCTGTGACTAGCAGCTTCAATTTGGAGTGCCAGTGCACAGGAAACAACTGTACTGCCCAAGGTAATAGTCGCTCCCGATGCTGTCATCTTGACGGCGTTGATGATGTGCGGTGCCATTTGACGCCAACTCATGTTTTTTCAATGATAATGCTTTATTATGACAATAATATGAACCGATTGATTTGTTGTTGTTGTTATTGTTGCTGTTTTAAAAGTGGAGAAAAAAGTAGGCTCGGCTCGTTGGGAGAATCACAGTAGTACAAAGAAAGCTTTCTATTTGAAGAGGCGGACAAGCGTACAGAGGAAAATTGCGAGGGAGGTGAGTGAGTATCATATCTATCATCTGTCATCAAACAAACAAAAGCGGTTCTTCCCTACAATGCGTACATACCTTTCTAGATTGTAATAATATTAGTATAATAATAGTGTAGTATTCGAAGGTTTCGAAATAAATAATAATAATAGCTTTGATGTTATGAGAAGGATATGGGATATGATCGACGCAGAAGGCAGAAGTTGTGGACATACCTACCTGAAATGAGAAGACCTTGATGTGATTCTTCTTCGCGGTTTTCGCACTATGGTAGCTATCTCAGTAGTAATGGTAGTACTACTGCCTAGCTACGAGTAGTTTGGTAGGAGCGGGTTTTGTGAAGAGAAGCCCAAATATTTGTTGCCGGATTTTTCTTATTTATTCCTGTTTATCGGGCGGAAGATGTTTCGTGTGAAGCGTCGATACGACTTCATCATTACAATCCTGGAAAGACGAATTGGTAATTAAAGCGTCAAGTAACGGAGAACAAAGCATCATGATTGGCTGACGAACGTGAACAACCTTTTCTCACCATCTGCGCTTGTGTCTTTTTGTTGTCCGGGTGGAAGGAATCTGACAACATTATCGTATCATCTTTGTGATAAAAACCAAACAAAAATGTATTCATGATTTTTATATTAGTCTGGGAAAGTTCCACGTTGCATTCTATTCTGATTGCTACTCCAGAGTAGGTACCTGGTACCAGGTACGGACTCGGAGTACGTACGCACGAATAGTACCTACTAGGAGATGGTATGCGAAAGAATACTGCAGTCCTAGCATATAGTAGAGTAGGAGCATTAGTAGTTGCCTCTTCAATACAATAATACAACCTCCTGGAGAAAAAGGAGCAGGCTGGCCTCCTCTAGATCAAATAATGTCCACGGCAGTCGCGGGTCCAGTTTCTAGTGAAAAAGTCATGGCCATGTGCGGAACAATCGTTGCTGCCGAAGCCTCATTCTCTGCTTCATCTGAAGGATCGGCGACAGCTGCTTGTTTGGGATCTTGTATTGGCACGCCCGTCCGTATTGCCAGCCGAAGCATACCGCCTAGCGATTTGGAGCCACTGCCACTCATAAAAGGGAATTCACCAGCAGCAATGCACTTGTTCCGCATAAGACCTTCCATTTCTACAACAATCTTTCCCAACAGGACTGGTGCCGGCAGCTCTTCGTCGTCTTTACTCTTCTTTTTAGACCAGAACCAACCTCCCTTATTGTTAGGTGCGACTGGCACACTGTAGGCCGTAATGATTATTTTTTTATTGCGTTCAATCCTTCGTCGCAAAATCTTACCATAGGCCGAGTCATCTCTTGTTAATTCTACATACTGTGACTGCTGGATGTCAAAAAAAGTTGGTACACTGTTTGCTTCGTCCTCGGAATTTAGTTTGAGATTTTTCAACGGATCTTCCGAAGAGTCGTACACTAAATCGATGGTTTTCTCAGACTCTTGCGCGTTCGGTGGGAGCTGAACATGAACGTCGAGACGAATTGTGGTAGGATATTGCGGCAAATTGTCACGCTTTCGTTGCTTCACAAACTTTTGTAGGTGAGTGTTTTCCTGGAGTTGTTGGGCGTCAATGATACAAATCTCCAATCGTTCGTCATCGGGTCCAGAATTGCTGCCGGTCTCTATCAAACGTTTTACAATATCATTGATTTCTGCTTCGTCCTGGCCCTCTACTTTGGCACACTTCAAGTCGCCCTGTTGACGAGAAATCTTCACCGCCTCGGATCCTTTCACCTGAATGATTTTGATCACGTTCAAACAGCGAGCTAAATGTTTTTTCCACGCGGACACTTGCTGGGCCTCGCTGTCTACAAATCGCTCGTAAAATTCAAAAATGCGAACTTGCTTTTTGCACAACTCGATTTCCTTCTGTATGGCTTGAATAATACTTTGTCGCTTCTTCAGTTCGGCTTCTTGCGACTCTCGCTTCAAAGCTTCCTTGTACAGCTTCAGGACTTCGGCTGCCTCTTTAATTTGTTTGGCATCACGTAGTTTGATTGCTTCTTGCTTTAATTCTTCTGCTGACTTGACTGCTGGCGCAGCTGATTTCTCAGCCTCCGTTTTGGGTGGTGATTTAAAAGATTTATTTTCTTCAGATTCTACCAATGCCTCGAGGTCACCCATACTGACAGCTTTCGGAGCACCAACGCCTTTGCCTTTCTTCTGCTCGATTTGTGCCAGTACTGTCTCTAATTTGGAAGCCTGTGCTGTTAATTTCTTACATTTGACCAATGCCGCTTTCGCACCTTCTATATCTCCAGCCTTTTTGTTGTCAATAGCGACTTGTCTGGCTTCTTCGGCCTTGGCTCGAACCTCATCGACCGTTGGAACTGTCATGCCCATATCCATGGCGTCCATGAGAAGCGCTGGATCGTCCATAAAATCAGCAAGCTCTTCCAATGAGGTCTCTAGTGACGTGCTTGCTGCTTCGTCAAACTCCGATCCGACACCAGACTCTGCTTTGTTATCCATCAGTTCTCCTAGCAGTCCGTCATCTTCATTGGTCATATCCATGTCATTTACCAATGCCACTTCCTCTTCCGAAACAACAGCATCTTGAAGTTGTGAAAGAGCTACGCGTACCTTTTCTAATTGCTTCGATTTTTGTAATTCCTGTAACGCCTTGGTAGTATCTCCAGCCTTTTTGTTGGCAAGAGCAGCTTTTTTGCACTCTAATATTTTAGCCTGGTATTCATCATCACTCGGAACAGGCATACCACCCACCTTGAATTCGGTCATCATATCCTCGTCCAACATTTCGTCAATGGTGAAAGTAACAGCTTCCAGTAAAGCGTCGACTTGGTTGCTGCTGCTGCTGCTGCTGCTGCTGTTGTCGTCGTCGTCTAAATGCATTAATTCTGTCAATTCATCTGCACCGCATTCCTCGTCGTTGTCGTCATCATCGTCGCCGCCGCCGCCGTCATCATTGTTCAATTCCGTTTCTTCGGCTAAAATCGGTTCTGGTTCTCGTTCGAGCGTACGTTCGGTGGATGGTGTATCATTAACTTTTTGTGACGGCTCAGCTGATGCCGACTTTAGTTCAACATTTTGTGGCTTATCAGTTGGCACTTCAACCAGTGTAGGCGGTTCAACATCCCCAGCGGGATATGCAAGTAATGATGCTGCTACTGCTGCTGCTGCTGCTGCTGCTGCTGGTGGTGGTGGTGGTGGTGGTGGCAGTGGAGGAGGTATTAGGGTATCGGTAACCTGATTGTAACTTGGCGGCAACCCACTAGCCTCGACTGCTAGTTCATCGGAAAAGTCCGGTGGTGGTGGCGGTGGTGGTGGTATTTCTTGATCTTTTTTCAGTGCTGTATTCGTATCTGGTTCGGGTTCTTGCCGCTGCTGCTGCTGCTGCAGATAACGATGTTGTTGTCGTACAGACTCGACACCATCCTTTTCAATCTGTTTGGATTTTAACAAGGCAAGTTTCGCCATTTCCAAGTCACCTTTTTTCTTCAAAACAACAGCCAATTGTTTTAATTTCAATGGTTCCCACAAATCTTCGACTGTGGCATTTTCAAACTCGAGGTCGCGAGCCTGGGCCAGTAAAACCATGGCGCCATTGTTGTCACCGGCCTCCTTCAGAGCAAGGGCACGTCGTTTCAAGTCCAAAATCTGATCTTCCTGTGACACCATCCTTTTTCTTAAATTAAAATCTTCTTTTAAGCGTTGCAAATTAAACTATTGTACTTGCTATGTAGCTACTGTAATAAATGCATGGCAGTATCTCTCTCTCTCTCTCTCTCTCTCTCTCTCTCTCTGACACGGAATATTATGTGATTTTTTGTCGTACATGGTTTTTATTCTCCAGATATTGGACCAATCGTGGATTGATTCGTGACTGTGCGAAGCTCGGAGCTCGGAAGTTTGGTCCTCCACTACAACAAGCATAGCTAGCTAGAGACCTACTTGTAGGTGATGATGCATGTGATGAGGACCCAGCATGATTACGTCCTTTGTCAACAGGCGTGGCATCAACGACGACTAGCTAAGTCCTACCAGCGGAATTTTCCAGGTGGAGGTACACATTTCCAAGCATGATTTGGCCCTCTCGAAGGGTGGTTGCTCCGACGGGTGATAATAGATAATAATAATATTAGTATAACAACCTCCCACCATACGCGCTCCAACTCAGGCAATGCTGCACTGCGTTCATTCAGAGCACCCCAAATTTCAATGGAGCTTGTTACTTTCGATTCTTCTACTATGAAAAACATCATTTTTTCGTACTGTCTCTCAGTACGAGATCTAAGCTAATCGATCCATCTGAGGAGTCCCAGTCCAATCATTAACCATCGTTCAATAAAGTAGTAGAGCAGTCTTGAAAATCATTTCATCATTTTTAAAGCAGTGTTTATTGATAGTATTACAGCATTTTGAAACTTCATTAGCATGCAAGAATCACTGGCGTGGCATCTCTGACCTTTTAAAGTTTCGAATGTGACGCGTTACGTTGTTGTTGTTATTGTTATTGTGTCGTCGTCGACATGGATGGTACCCGGCCAGTAAGACAGAGACGATCCAATCGTTTGTAGTCATCCACGAGCCGTTGAACCGCAGGATGGGAGTTGGGCACGCGAATAGAGTCGTAAATATCTATCGCAATCTGAAAATAACAAGCAGCGTCGTGCGTAGACGCTAGCTTGATTAAGACATTGCCAAGTGCATGAGCCGCAACCGCGACACTGGGATGCTCCGCACCAAAAATAGCCTTGCGTACCAAATAGACTTCCCCGTACGCCTCGTAGGCTTCCTGGTATTCTCGTAATTGCACATGAACCGACGCAATTTTGTTGAGTGTTTCGACGGTATCAATATGCACCGGACCTAAAAGACTGTAGCGAATATCAAAGGCTTCCTCGAGTGCCGTCATGCTCTTTTCGCAGTGATCATCGTTGTCTTCTTCCGAGACACGTGCCCACGCCATACCAACGGCATCCACGACTCGGGCCAGTGCCAGGTGATCGTCTGCATTGCGCTGCAGTTGTTTCCAGATACGACACGCCGATTGAAAGGCCAATACGGCCTGAGCATATTCTCGTGTCATCATGTAGGCATATCCTAATTGTAAAAGTGCCTCGGCTGTTTGAGAATGAATCTTGCCGTGGGTTTGTAACAGTAGTGATACGACGTGGTTCCAATAATCGCAATCCCTGGTAGCTTGGCACAAGAGTTGTGTCATTTTGAAACAGTCAGAAGCTGTGTTTCTTGGTTTTGTTGGGGTAAAAGTGGGTACTGGTGGTTCTGAAGTTTGCTTGTTTATGTGAGAGGGCGACAATAAATAATCAAAGGACAGTGCTGCTCGAGGCAAGGCCAATGTACTATCCACGACGACTTGAAAACCTTTGCTCAATATAGAAAGCGGGGTTGTAAAAGAAGCAGCAACGGCAAGTTTTGTAGGTGTTGTTGCTGTCTGATGTTCTTGTCCTGCTTCGTTCCAACTGTGATGTGAATTCGAAAAAGAGGACGTACTGGTAGCTTCCGTGCCGGGAGGAGTAAAGGAACCACTACCTAGACTCTTGCTGGTTCTTCGAAAAGATGTGGGTCTGACGCAAGTAGTGTTGTTGTTAGCTTTTTCAGGAAAATCAAAAGTGCCCAAGCTTTTGAGCTTGGTTGGCGTTAGTGTGGTGGGAACTCTTGTTTCCTCTTGTTCTGCCTTAAAAATTGGTAATGTGTCGAGACGCAATGTACAGTTCGAAGGATCTCTTCGGTCGAGATGACCGCTGCTCAAACTTTTGATGGTAATGACGTGTGTGTCGTTTGCTTTGGATGATGGAGATGTTTTGACTGTGATTCCAAGATGATTCATTTTCGCTGTTGGAGTAGAGATGTCGTGGTAATGATCTTTCTCGTCGTCGTTGTCGTCAAGATCACTGTCGACGTCGCGATCCCAGAAGAAAGAGTTGGGATGACTGCTATTTTTGTTACTAGCGTCGTCCTTGTCGCTACGAGAGTAAGAAAACGAAGTGCAACTATTTGTTTCTGTAGGATCTGTGGTAGTGAATTCGTTGGACGTCTTGGTATGAACAGGAGTTTTCAACGCCAAAAAATCAGAACGATCTTGTTTTGGTGCAGTAGAAACGTATTCACCACCAGCAAATAAAGGTTTACTAACGAGCGACTGTTGTCTCGATGGATCACGCCGGGTTTGTTTCGTGTAGTGTTGTTGATATTGGTGTTGGTGTTGATAGAGGTGCTCTTCTGTGGTCTCCTCCTCCGCGCGCTGCTGCTGCTGCTGCTGCTGTGTGCCAGACATTAGGCTCTTCAAGCGAAGGACGCCGCCACTTTTGCCCTTGTTCTGTCGACTCTGGCCAAAGTTCATCGTGACGATGATATTAATAATATTTTCGTTTCTTCTTGTTTGCTTGCTTTTTGTTGTTTTCGGAGTGTCAACGTTATTACTATTCAGCCAAAATTGTGTTCTACGACAACGCATCGGCTCGTTGAATGCATATGTGAAAAGTCAGCCTATTTAAAGAGTGGCTTTTTTCCCACGTGATGGCGAGGCGGCCATTGGATACTTAAGATGCCTCACATTTTTGTCATTGGAAGAAGTGTGCGTTTTCAAAGCTTTCACCTGCTCAGCACCTCATGATTGATGCATGCGCGATTTGATTTTTTAATGACTCTCAGAAATGTTTGCGATATTTTTCGATGACTGAGAAACTGTACGCAAACAGAACACAGCTCTGCACTTTCTTTGACTTTCACAGAGAAGCTGAGCTGCTTGTTGCTGTAGTTTACCTGGTAACGAGATGCCGTTACTTCAATTCAACAGGGAGTCTTCTGGTCTCATAAAAGATGGTACTAATAAAAGCTAACTCCGCTACAACAACAGCAGCAACATAGAATAGTAGTACTAGTAGTCGCTTTACACTTGAAGTGCTAAAATGCGCCGCATGCGCAGGTAGTACAAGTACTCGTACCAGATGAAAGGTGGCTTCCAAGCCGCTCTCAGCCCAAGTAACATAATATTATTATCCCCTTTCCCATCAAAGAATTTCTCAGTACTGGAGTACCAATACAGCACTCAGTACCGTATTTATTTATAACCTACAACATCGTCACATTCATTTTTATTGTTTTTTAAGCTATTTGCGACTTCCTGTTTCATGCGAGCAAGTTATTACGATAATCACTACAGTTGCTACTAGCAATTGGCTACTACCTAGCAATAGTAGCTAGTAGTACGGTACAGCAAGAATAGTAGACCTACTCTAAGTACTACCAGGGTACCATGGTACCCGGCTGGTGGTAGAGTACGAGGTACTCTACCGTCACCTGGTACCGTACTACTAGTAGAAGCTAGGAGTACCTCGCTCGAGTAGCTAGTACTGCCTACTACGAGTACTACTACTACCCTGGTAGTACCATACCTGGTACCAGGTACTACTAGTATTATCATTTACCGGTAAGCAATAGTAGGAGTCCCAGTACTAGTACAGTCTGTGCCATACTGGTATTTTCACCGAAATGGCTTTCTGTACTTCTTTCAGTCTTTCGATGAATTGACATGGTCTGATCCGAAGTCCTAGAAACTGCTTAAACAGTACTTGTTCGGTACCGTACTAGGGCTACGGTACTAAGATGAAAACAAAACACTTTACTCTTTTATTAATCAGCCATGCCATACCTGGTACAGTAACTAGTCTAGGTAGTCTACTAGCCAGTACTACTAGTCGTACTAGTACTCGTACGTATTTTTTGAAACAGTACCAGGTACCGGTACTAGCTACTACTGTAGTAGTAAGCAACAATACTACTTGTACTACGGTACCTGGTAGAATTGATCAGAAATAGCCATAATGAGCTGGCAAGCTCGTACCTGGTACCAGGTATCCTACTACAGTACGTCTGGTACTGCCTGGTAATCGTTAGCTACTCGAGCCCAATCCTACGATCTAGTAGTACCTGGTAATAGTCGATTAGTCTACTAGGTACCGTAGTACCATCACTGGTACTCGAATAGTAGTAGATCAGTGATTGCTGTAATTAAAGACTCTTCTTTGTTGATAATAATATTACTACCAGTACCAGGTTACCAGGTACCCTGGTATGGTAATAGCCGGTGCCAGTCTAAAACCAGTATGACGTTTTCATGATTGCTTACCGGTAGGTACGAGTAGATGGTACATTTCTCAGGAAGGAATGAAGACTAGATTCTTTTCCGGGTAGCAGTTGTACTGTTTTAATATATATATATATTAACAAAAGCAGTTTTCTTTTTGTCGAGAATGACCTTCTGTGATTTGACGTTTACTACCACTCGCTCGAAGTTAATAAAAAATAAATGTATTATTTACTGCTGTAGCAAAAAGCACCCGCTGAAAGATTAGTAGTCTACTACTGGTACTAACAAAGAGAAAGTTTGCTTCATCATCCTTTCGTCATCAACTTACACCAGTCAAACCGCCGCAGCTACTTGTTGTCGAAAATAGCCCTGTATCATCTAACTAACAAAACATACAAGCTCACTTCAGATAAATATATCAAAGTATTCTACAACAACGAAGATGGCAAGCAGCGAAAGCCGCCGAAGTAGGGACCCGGAAGAGCGGAAGATTGAGATAGGGCAGGAAGACGAAACAGAAACGGAGACTTGTAGTACAGTGGATGTTGAGGCCCCTCCTCCCTCGCCTCGATCGCCACAGAGTGAAGAGATGCACCGAGAAATTAAGGAAGAACTGGCCAGATTAAGTCTGGCAGTAAGAGAAGGTAGCGTTCGAGGACATCTGGCAGCGATAGAAGCGAGTGTACGAGCCAAATCCTGTCCCGACCGAGCGAGCTGCCCAGGCAGCGACCATGTTGTTGCGCATATGGAGTTGACTCGGGCCAGGGGAAAGGATGATAGTACGAGCAATGGTCCGCTGCCTCCCCAGCTGTGCGGCGTTCCTCCTCAATCCTATCCCAGTGATGAGTCCTGTGTGACCAATAGAAGTTCGCTTTCGCTCCCCGGAGCGTATAGTGTCCGTAGCTACCCACTGCGGCCGGCCTATGGTCGGGTTGATGCAAACCCAGAAGAAACTGCAGAAGAAAGAACTCGGGTTCAATTGGAAGCAGAGCTAGCTCCCGACGTAGAAGCCCTGGAGGCGGAGAATGAAGCTTTGAAAACGAAGCTGGAAAACATCACCAAGCATGGCATGAACAGTCAAGAATTCGACTTCAACAAATGCTCTGAGATTATCGTGGCAGAGCCGCTGGAAGGAGAGAAAGAATTTGAGAAGAAGGAACAGAAGCTAAACATTGACATGGCGCCGTTATCTGCTCAGCAACTGGGGTTACTTCTCTTGCTTGTGATTGTTCTGGCAGTGGCCCTGTCAATTGTTTTCACAAGGAACGAAAATGGCGGAGACACTCCGTCTTCTGACACTCCTTCAAGCTTTTATTCTATCCACAATACATCTGCACTGTCTCAACAGCCTTGATGCGCATGTTGTTGTGCTGAAAAATCGTGTTCTGGACACGCCGGTTGGTATATTGGCTGGAATAGAAGCAACACTACTCGGAGTAAGAACACTATCGCCGATAAGCTACATTCAAACACGCATGCCTGTCCAGTGATTCTGGGAGTAGATCGCTGATCACTGCTGGCAAAAGTTTATACTGATTCCTGTTTCCTTCTCTCTGGAAGAAGCAAGAAACCTGCTATCGATCAAAATAGGCATTAGTATGTCATTCGGTCCCTGTGCGGTACAGAATGGAATTGCTAGCCCGCCCGAACAAAGGAGCAACGGCAAACTGCAAACCCAATCGGTGACGAAGAATTTGTGTTCGTGCTATCTATAAATTTAGTAATGGCAAAAAGAATTTTAAAAAGAAAAGAAATAGGGACAGTTTATCGAATGCTAGAACAAAAGTCCGCTGTGAATAATATTCTCGTATTTACATGATTTGGTACTGTGGGCCACCTCCGCCCTCTGGGACAGTCCAGTGTATGTACTCCCTGGGCATTTTGATGGAGCAGCACTTGCAGTGAACACAATTCTGTTGATTAAACGAAAGCGAAATGAGAACAAGACAGAGTGAGAGACAAGCAATAAATAAATAGCAACAAGATCGCAACATGTCCCAAATTTACCTGTGCATTGATCACAAGTTTTTTGTCGGGTTCACCAGCGGCCTTCTCCTCGTTGTCTACATATTCGTATACACCAGCAGGGCAAAATCGCTGCTCTGGCCCTCCGTATGTTTGCAGCGAGACGTGCTTGGGAATGTCACCAAGCTCTGGTTTGATACGCAGGTGGCTGGGTTGATCGTCTGCGTGGTAGGTTCCACTTCTTTGAAGATTAGTAAGCAGATCGAACGTGATCTTTCCATCAGGAGCTGGATATTGAATAGGCTCAAAGTCTTTGCATTCCTTTGTTTTGTCAGCATCTGTTGTCTTGTGCTCCAATGTCCAGGGTTCGCGTCCCTTGGTAAGGTGAGCTGTTAATCCAGTGTAAATCAATCCTCCACCGATACCCCATCGCGAAAAGGCTTCGTGAGAATTGCGAACTTCGTAAAGCTCATCATGAATCCACGATCCCTTCACAGAGTCCTCGTATGATGTCAGCTCTTGTGCTTTGTAGCCCTCGGGATATTCATAGGATTCGGCGACAGGGTCGATACCTTCTTCTTTACTCAAAGCAGCAAAAGTTGCCTCCGCGGCAAGTGCTCCACTCTTTAATGCTGTATGGGATCCCTTAATTTTGACGGCATTCAAGAATCCAGCTCCACAGCCAAGCAGGGCTCCACCGGGAAACGTCAATTTAGGGATGGAGTGGTACCCACCTTCATTGAGGACACGAGCACCGTAGGAAATGCACTTTCCACCTTCAAAATGCCTTTTAATTTCAGGGTGGGTCTTCCATCGTTGAAATTCTTGGTATGGATTCAAGTAAGGATTCGCATAATCCAAACCAACGACCATACCGGCCAAAACAAGATTTGGTTCTTGATGATACAAGAAGGTTCCACCAAAAATTTTATCCATGAGCGAACTTTGTAGCGGATACCCTAATGTATGTTGCACCAAACCAGCCTGGAATTTCTCTTCTGGGATTTCCCACACTTCTTTAATTCCCAGTCCAAAGGTTTGTGGTTGGGCATTCTTACGCAAATCAAATTGTTCCATGAGAAATTCTGAACAAGATCCACGGGCACCCTCCGCAAAGAGAGTTTGTCTGGCATGGAGTTCCGAGCCACGCTCAAATGTTGCCTTGGGCTTTCCATCTTTTCCAATGCCGACATCACGGGTAGCAATTCCCTTGACTGCACCTGTGGATTCGTCAATGACAACTTCGCTAGCAGCAAATCCAGGATACACTTCCACACCTAATTCTTCGGCTTTTTGTCCCAACCAGCGACAAAGTTGAGATAGAGAGATGATAAAATTACCATGATTGTGGAGCTGTGATGGAAGCAAAATATTAGGAATCGTTAAGGATTTATCTTCGGTCAGGATTAGAAATTTGTCATGAGCGACTGGCGTCGCATGAGATCCTTGCTCGTTTTGAAAGACCTTGCTCCAATGATTGTCGCCTTTCTCCGCCATTTCAGGAAATAGTTCCTCCAAGCCTTTGGGATCAAAAACATTTCCAGACAAAATATGAGCTCCAATTTCACTTGTTTTCGTGTCAAAATAATGATGTGAGGATTTCCATAATGTCAGAAAATAGACTTGCAATGTAAAATACAATCCAGCAAAATTTGTACCTCCGCAGAAACAGATCTGAACTCACTTTCCCTTGTCGATTAAACAAACACTCAAATCCTTGTCTTGCTCCAGACAAAGTTGTTTCAATCGAATTGCGGCGGCCAAACCTGCAGGACCGCCTCCAACAATCAGTACATCAAATGCCATGGATTCGCGAGGAGAATTCAACAAATCCAAATCATCTTCTTTGGACGATTCCGAAGAAAAGCAACGGGTAGCAGAATTGTTGCTGCAGGTAGTTGCGGTGGCAGTTTTCCAACAGGACTGGGTCACCGATGGTAAAGAAGCTGAACGGCTTCTCAAAGAAGGTGCGATCCTGGTGGAGGCTGGTCGACCTAAAGATCTCAACAAACGAACGCGAGAGGACCAGGACATGGTTGTTAATTTTTTATTTTTTGTTTTTTGTAAATAAACCACAATTTTCAGGATTGCAAATAATTGTGTCGGTGTGGCAGGTACTCTAGTAAGCGTGAATGATGATAGATGATAGATAATGTACTTCCGTTGATTCGAAGAAGTTTCTTTGCCTGTCAAGGATCTTGCGATGATGCCTTCGTTTTATTCGAGCAGACTAGACTACTGGGTGGAAACGTGGAAACTAATAGTACTAGTAGACACACTCTCTGTCTGTAGTAGTACAGAAGAGACTACTACACTACTACCAGGTCTAGAGTACTACTATTTCATTCAGTTCACGACTGGATCGAAGAAGCAGTGTCAACTTCACACACCCGTGGAATTAGTAAAATTGAAAATAGTGCTCCTACTGTACCAGGTATGCACTCCGTTATTACAAGGAATATGTACCAGGTAGTAGACTACTACTCCGTACTAGTAGAATAATGACTAGACTAATCGTAGAAGTATTCTGCCGATGCTACAGAGATGTTTACGTGTACCTCATCATACAGCGCACAACTGTTTGTGCAACAATTCTCATATTGGTGAATATCTCGATCTTACCAGGTAGTCACTGCCCTCGCCCGTGTCACTCTTCAGGATTCAAAAGTAGTGCGATAGTCTACTTCCCTTCTCTTCTCGATCCAAATTACCACTTCTGGTCCTGGTAGAACGATGCAATTCGATATTCATACAACCAGTGACGTTTGTAATCCAACTATGAAGATAGCTTGCAACACAACAAACAAACCTCGAATCAATCATGACGAAAAGAAGGGCATTCGGGTACATCCTCTCCCGAGAGGGAGGTTGAAAAGGTGTGTGGCTCGCTCCCTTCAACAGGAATGCACATGTCTTTGATCTTTTTATTCTTTTTGCTACAGCAATCTTCTCCAAGGCAGCAGAATCGCAGTCATCGTAGCTTCTTGACAACGTAAATTTTTGTGTTGACATTATCATAAACATGTTCCTCCGATACCAAAATACATTGAAGGATTCTGCTGCAAAAAATAGAAAATGATAGAAATATTGCTTCGTCCAGCAATGATACTGATCCAGTCATCTCGACAGGGAGAGTAGAGAACAGATTTTCTTCCAATTCTGTTCAGCGTAAGATAAAAAGAAATCTTTTCTAGCTCTCGCTCACATCGAGCTGTGTTTGACAACACTTCCTTTCGCAGATAAAGAGATACTGCTGTCTTGTTAATGTTGGAGGCCTTGCACCTGTCCAAGCACAGCTGCCAAACCGTTTCCACAGATACCAGTGTTTGATTATCAAAGTGTAAGACTTTGGCAAATTCTTCAAGTTCGTTCAAAAGTGTTTCAAGACGGACTCCTTCCGTGAATATTGTTCCTACGACTAGCTCTTTCAGGGATGTATTTTCGACGATACTTTTGGCAATCGGAATTATGGATAATGCTGGTTTAACGTCAATGCACACGTGAGTTAGTGTTTGGTTTTCTTTTAACATTCTCGCAAAAAATGGCATATCTCTATCCTTTAACCATACGCCACCAAGGCGTAATTGTTCAAGACAAGGAGATTGTTGCACGGCTAGCCAAAACGCACTAACCTCGTCTTCCGACGTGGATTTTTGAATGCTGTGCATCAGCAAAAGTTCAAGCGTTTTGGTCTGTTCGACAAGCATTGTCAAAGCCGAGAATGATGGTAGAATTGGAGGTGGCAGTGATACTACCTCTTCGTCGCTTCCTTCGTCTTGTTGTCGGAGAGCAGCATCATGGACTGGCACGGCTTCAGGTACCTCCGTGATATTGATCCATACAACATTTTTCAGATTTGGTAAATGTACCAGGCTCTCTCGTATCCATCGCACAGGATGGATGCGACAGGTAGAAGCTCTGATACTAACAACATGCTTCAGACGAGAAAATACTCGAAAGAAGTCTTCCACAGAACCCTCCAAATGGATTTTGTTGAAAATTAAATATTGCTTTGTGCTGGTAGTAGAATTATTGGAACAATGGTGTTCTAGCATCCTTCCCATAACAGTCGCATCGACTTCGTAGCTTCTTGCTACCGCTCTAGAATAAGGTGAGTCGAAGTCCACCTTGATGGTAAGTTCATCGTCATCATTGTTATTATCATCATTTAATGCGGTGGTATCATTGTCATCTGCAGAGTGCATCTCATTTTCATCATTTTGTGGCCCCGAAAAACGCTGTACAGCCTCTATTAGTTCTGTAGGTGATTCGTATAATATAATCTTCATTGGCAGGGCAGATGATTGCTCTACTAGTAGTAGCTAGGACTCGTCGACTAGTAGATTAATCTAGTAGTAGTGGTAGGGTCTACTACTAGTACCTACTCTAGTAGACCCTACTAGAGCTAGTAGGGTCTAGTAGAGTATTGTATTCTTGTTTCGACTTACGAGTGTGCTTCTTTTATTATTTTTCTCAAAGAAAGCACTGAACCTTAACTACAGTAGGGTTAGTTTCAGTACGAGGGTAGTATCTACTACTACGGGTTTTTATTATTAACGGAGTAGATATCAAAAACAAAAAATACCACCACTTTTATTAAAAGAATGACCGAGGATAAGACTGAATCTCTGTAACGAATGTTATATTGAGTACCAGTACTAGTAGCTAGTCGTAGCTACTAATACTAATAGGTTGTAGTACTTGAAAAAAGATAGAAAAAACACAACATACAATATACTCTAGACACGACCATCATGTCGCAAAGCTGCAACGAAAGTCTTCGAAATGAACTCGAAAAGAAATTCCAACAGGAGCTGGATACTTTGCGTGCGGATCTTATGGCTCAAATACCTCAGGATAAGGACAGCAATTCCGAAGCCATCAAAGGTTTTCTTTCGCAAGATAAGCTCGATGACGACCTGGCAAAATTTGCCATTATCAATGAAGCCACTCCCAAGGGTTTGGCTGAATTTGCAGCTACCAGCAACGAAGACCAGCACGAAGAAGATGGCAAAACCAACCAAGAAATAGTGGAAGGTCTTTTATCTGATACGGAATTGATGAAGAAAATGGTTCTGGCCGATGGTGCCAAGGATGGCAAGTACGGCCAAGCTGCAAAGATTTATTCGGATATTCTGCGTGAGCGTCAGCACTGTCAAGAAGCTGGCGATTATCCTGTGGATGAAGCCAAAAGGAAGGCGCCTGTCTTGGATCGCTTGGCCTTGGCAATCGCCTTGGAGCATGCTGTGCCTATGGAGCAGCACAATGCCCTACAAGACCCTGTAACGACAGTGGATCCTGTCCAGCGCTATCTCAACTACGAGATGGCATTTCTCGAAGGTGAATTGGACCGTGATTTTGTGGTTTTGGACACCTGGAATTTACGCTTCGTCGTCGATGGAGACGAACCGGACGAAATTGCCGTGTGGGGTCGCAAGACTTGCCGGAACTTTCAACCAGACCATGTCGTGACTCAGAACGAAATGTGGCGTTACGTCATGATGGTGAGATCAGATGTCCGTTACGGAAGTGGCGATGTCAAGTACGACAGACCTGAACTCCAAAAGTATCAAAATATGCTCATGAATGGAGGTATCTGTGGCCGCCGGGCTTGGTTCGGTCGCTTTATTCTGCGCTGCTTCGGTATGCCGACAACCGCTAGACCCAGCAAGGGTCACGGTGCTTTGGTTCGGTGGACCAATGCAGATGGTTGGCTGGTCGTCCTGGGACCAGATTGGGGTCAAGGATGGACCAAAACACAGTACAAAAGAGATCTTGACTTTCGTGCGAGTGCGCAAGCGCGAGATTTTCCGGATGACTTTAAGAAAGTCAAGCGGGCCCAATTTGCGGGTGATTTGCTTGGCGAGAAACGATGCTACGGTGCCGACGATGGCGAGCCCGGATATTGGTACGGCCTATCCCTTAAAGTGCAGCAAGAATTATTGGATGAGAAGAAGCCAATTGAGCGCGACGACAAGGCGAGCAACTACGGTCCCACACTTGCCGACGAGTATCTGGCTGCCCCAGTATCGCCGGATGCAAAGCAGATTACCTACCACAATGACGGTAATGAAATAAGGATTCCTGCTGCGGCCTTTGAAAACTCCAGCACTGGAGCCAAAGAGTCGGCTGTTTTCAAGAGCTTTAAAGGTGGCTGTCAACTGTATCTTAAGCCCTTCCAGCCCCAGGGCCTTACCATTATGCGAGGAGGTACCTGGAAGAACGACGCAAACGTTTGTTGCTCTGGATACCGCCTGCTCAGCAGTGGATACGGGCACTACAATAACTGGGGATTTCGTGTCGCGCTTGACGCAGACCAAGCCAACGCCAAGATCGATGCCGATGGCAACTATCAGCCTGAGGTGTCCATCGGTATCCGTGACAGTGATGGTGTGACGTTGGACATGGTCTATATCAAACCTGGAAAATTCATCATGGGCCACGAGTCTACTGAAGATGGACGCTTCACGTGCGTGGAAGTCCCCAAGCACGAAGTCGAGATCACTCGCGGCTTCTACATGGGAAAGTATCCAGTCACTCAAGCTCAGTTCGAAGCAGTCATGGGCTGGAATCCCAGTAATTCCAGTAAGGGTCCCGACTATCCGGTGGACGATGTTTCGGAAGCCGACGCTCGAAAGTTTTGCGTCGAATTCACGGTAAACACGGCGCGTAGCATTCGACTCCCGACAGAAGCGGAGTGGGAGTATGCCTGTCGCGCTGGACAAGGTGACAGCAAGTGGTTCTTTGGCGATGATCCCTCGCAGCTAGGAGAGTACGCCTGGATTAAGGAGAACAGCGACATGAAATCTCATCCAGTCGGACAAAAGAAGCCCAATCCGTTTGGCTTGTACGATATTTATGGAAACGTCTGTGAACGCATCAACGATAAGTACGAGAAGGATTATTACGCGAACAGCCCAGCTCAAGATCCTCAGGGACCTCCGGCTGGTATTTCTTCCAAAATTGACTTCAAAGTCAATATTGCTCATACGGGTGAATACTCCTTGTTAGCCGAGGTCGTCACGGTCAATTACAACCAACACATGACAGTGGCTGTAAATGGGACAGCTGATTCCGAGGTGAAAATCAATTGTCCCTTTACGTCTGGCGACTGGCAGTACACAGAGCCTGTGAAACTGAACCTCAACCAAGGCGAGAATCTCTTGAGCTTTTGGAGATCAAAGCCTCCCCAGTACGGTCTTGCGTTGAAGGGGTTCACTCTCCAATCTGCAACTTCGCCCTCGACTGTATCGTAAATTGAATTTTCGGTGTGGTGTTGAGGCTGACAAAATAAATATTTTATATGAAAAGTTGTGCATATTTTTTCCTTGCTTTCCATCGATTCGAACAATTAAGTAGTCTAGCTACTAGCTAGTAGTAGCTAGTAGTAGCTAGTAGTCATAGTAGCTACTACCGTGCTAGTAGACTAGTCTACTACTAGTTGGAGTTGTTGTCGTTATTGTTGTTGTTGTTGTGTTTTTGATTTGGACGCATATTCGTCAATTCATTCGCGACTGATTAATCGTGTTGACGTCGTCCAAAAACAAGCACAACACATCATTCAGAAACAAGAAGTATCTACTGTAGTTATTACTCCTATTTACAAGGGAGATGCAAACGCTTGACTTGTTTGCTGTAAGACATAATATTATTGTCTTCTTCCTTCCTACAATAGGCACACATACAGTATATCAATACTACTGGTAATAAAAGACTTTGAGAAAAACAAAAAAATATCATTTTTCACCATGGCCAACAGTGATATCACAGCCGCCTTTCGTGAAAAGGCCACCTTCATGAAGACTTGGAAGCCTAACAGTGCTCCATCGGTAAGCCGGTTGACCATGTAGAAGTCTAGAAAAAGATACAAAACTAATTGCTGTGTGTAATTTCTGCTATGAAAACAATCTCACATTTTCGTCTTCGCACAATGCCTTGGCTCATTGCATTTAAAAATGAATTTCAAAAATTGCAACAATCAACTACACGAATGAATAATGAATGAACGCTCCGAATCTGCTCCGCCTGTTCACCCTCCCTTCCTCAACAACCACTTATACTGTAGAACCGAGACCGTCTAGAACTTTATGCTTGGCACAAACAAGCAGTTGTGGGTGATTCTCCCAATAGCATTCCCAATTCTGCATCCCAACCTGAAAAGGCGAAATTCCAAGCCTGGAAGGCCAAAAAGGGTACCCCCCAGCAGGAGGCCATGCGCTTGTACATTCAGGAATGTGATCGTCAATTGCGCATGTACGGAACATCATCCTCTCAAACACCACAAAATACTCCGGTCTTAACCCAGGATGCAAATAACGGCAATGACAGCTCTACAACAACAGCGGCTCCTCGTGGCATTGCTGCCATTCCACTTTTGTGTGCGGCAGCGTCCGAATCCCGTCCCGCCTATTTGAGACGTCTTGCCAATACTCTGATAGAAAATGCCTGGTGGAGTCGACAAGAACCTCTTTGTGCTTCTCCTGGGACGTTGAAGGCACTTCCGGAGACTCTCATTATCGGCATTGCCAGCTTGGTCGAGCGCCTCAGTCTTACGTTGTTTCGTGGAGACACCCCCATTCCCCAAAAGGTGGTTCAATCCTTTTTGTGGCCATTGCACAATTGTCTGCTCAGTACATGGATGGGATTGATCCTAACGTATACCATTCTCGGTGCAGCTGCAGAATTTGTGCAGACACTCTTTTGGGGTGCCCGTCGTACAGGATTTTCGTTAGAGTACGTGTGGAACGAAAAATGTCAATTGAGTGCCGACTCCATCTTGACCATGTGCGAAGGTCATCAACCACTTTCGGCTCGATTGGTCGGATTGGCTTTGTTACCGTATACGGCCGTGGTGGCCTTTATTTCCGCGCTGCAATCGGCAATGGGGGGCAATCAATTGGTAGGAGCTGGATTGTACGTCTTTGTCATGTTTGTTGCTACTTGGTGGTACTGGTTCTTGGTGCTGCCGTGGTGTGGTGCCTTTTTCTTGGGTGCTGCCTTTTTCAGTGGAAACTGCTTTGCCCTGATTGAAATGGCAGGTGCCTAAATTTACGAAACAAATAATACTTGTAACCCTGGAAAGAACAATGACTGGAGTCTGCATGTTAATAATTTCAATACATTATTGCTTTACTCGTGCAACGTAATTAACATCTATATAGATAATTAAAGCTGCTCAAGACGAGTACACGGTACACACTAAACAGTAGCCGACCAAGTAGATAGAAGCAATCAGAAGGCAGGAGGTAAAAATGAAAGCTGTATCAAATAAATAAAGGCGCTCCTGCAAGCATTTGCGAAATTCTTTTTGAAGAGAGAATTGTAGGTGGATTTTTTTTTCTTTCTTTATTGAATCATACTAGAGTACTAAAGAAGAAAAAAGCAGTTACTCGTCTATTCTTTCCAGAAAGACAAAGCCATTGTATTTTGTGACAGACCAACCACCATGATCATGTGGAATCCAACCTCCTACTCCACGAGGAGGACCGCTGCTTATTACGATATCCCCCTCTTCCAACTGATTAACAATGTTCATTGTATTGAACGGATCTCCGGGTTCTTTGTGAACATTCAGAAATCCTTTCTGTGTTCGACAGACGTATCGCCTGCCGACTCCATTCTCGAGAGCCTCCTTCCGTTCTCTTAAGGAATCAAATACGCATATGGTTTCTTCGGCCTCCAAACAGACATTTTCCTCTCCAAGGAGTGGCAGTTCATCGCTCAGGTAGAGTGGTTGGATTCTTGATAATTGGTGTTCATGCTTTCGTATTAGAAAAGAAGTGCTCGTTGGAATTTCACAGAACAAAACGAGAATCGACACCAGTAGCGTTATGGTGATAGAAAACATCTCAACACTTTATGGAATCAGATGCGAGTGGTTAGATGTTTGGAATACTGATGACTTTCTCTCTGGTACTGCTTCTCCTTGTCGCAAGATGGTGGTTCTTCTGGTAAAATGAATGATCTATGATCTACGAGATCGCGAAAGTACTAGACTAGTCCTAGTAGTCTACTAGTACTCCGGAGTGGATACGAAGCTCGATTTCGTATGATTGCTTTCGTGAGACATGACAGAATTCCAATAAGCAACTAATAACGTCATCAAACAGCAATGAACAAAAGCCATGCCACCCGGGCATTATTATAGATATCCATTCAATTATAGTTGGTCCATTCTCTGCGACCTACTACCGTTTCTTTTCTTTACTTTACATAAGTTTTGTCCTGTCTATGGCCATTCGATTTGCTTGATCTTCGTCGTGGGATATCCAGAGCACCCCTCCTCTGCCTTCAAAAACAAATTGTCGAACGCTCCGCTCAACAGCCATCTTTGATGTTTTGTCCAAAGCCGACGTGGCTTCATCAAACAAAATAAAACTTGGTCGTGACGCAAGCGTCATGGCAATTAGAATGCGCTGCGACTCGCCTCCTGAAAGTTGGGACCATTCTTTGCGCAAGGCTGCGTCGGGCGTCGCGACTCCCCACTCCTCCAAATATGCTACAATATCTTCAACCAACTCGCGTGTCTTCTCCGGAGAGTACTGCCATGTTTTTAATCTCGACGCTTGTTCTATCATATCTGCAGGTGTTCCTGGTATATTCACTTTGGACTGGGCCACATAACGAACGTTCCGTCTCCATTCAGCCGAAGTTGAATATGTGGTCACGTTCGTTTTCCAATCTGCGCTTCCAAACATCATGGCTCCTTGATCGAAAGGCAACAAACCTGCAAGTCCTTGGAGCAATGTTGACTTGCCAGCACCCGACGAACCTTTCACCAGCATCATCTCACCGGGTGTTACCGAGAAGGAGAGATCATTGAAGAGAACACGATAATTTTTTGAACTCGCTGCGGAACCTTCTTCAGGCTTTGTGGAAGCAACGAGGGGAAAAGATTTTGTTACTTGTCGTACATGCAAATGTGGCAATGTTGAATCATCAATAGCATATGGTTGTTGACTACTGGTACATATATTGTCCTTCTCGCTTTCAGTTTGATCTGCAATACAAGTCGACGGCCCAATCAAGGGAACAATCTCCAAATGACGGGTGGGTTCCTTTACAATGTCTGGCAATACGTTAGACACATTCTCTGATCCGAAATCATTTGTTGTTGTTGATGATGAGGTGAGAACTACAACGAACATAGCCAATGCTTTTGTTACAGACGGTCGATGATTCTTGGTCAATCGGTCTGCTCGCACAAATCCGTGATGGGTATCAAATCCAATAAATTCTACCACTAGGAAAGCATTCGTCAACACCACGGCGACAATGGAGGTAGCAATCATGAAAATGAGAAAGATCTGATATCTTGCCGCTGTTACTGCAGAAGAGCCTCCAAGCAATTGGCCCTGGGATGTGTATGCCGTGGATAAGTATTGATAATTTGAGGGAAGTTAGATAGGTACGGTAAGAATATGTACTCTTCGAGCAGCTATGGCAACGCTGAGCTCACCGTCATCGTGCCCGGGATACTTATAACACCAATCACTCTCATGGTATTGAAAATTGGCGTCGTTCCGACCTGTATCGCATTTCGAATCAGTCGTCGCATAGCTTCCGGAGGTGTTGCTCCCAAGCTCAACCATAAATTTATTTCCTCTCTTTGTTCGACCAAAGCTTTGGTAAGATTGTCCAGGCTCAGACTAACGGCCGAAATGCTATTACCGAGCAGCATGCCGACGATAGGAATAACATAGCGAGGGTTCCACCAAACGGGTTTTGGTCTTACAATGACGCCAAAAGCCCAAGCTACGACCCATCCAACATTGGTGGCGAGTGACGCCAGGATAATGGGAAATTGTCCCTCTATTTGGTAGGTAGTTCTAGAGCTTGCTTCATATGCTGCCAAGGTGACCATGAAGCAAACATATCCCACAACCAGGAATGGTGAATTGGCTTGAAAGATTGGCAATAGCAAGCTTCCTAGCAAGCTCAGCTGGAGAATGGTTCGCAAGCCTCCTTCCAACATTGATTGTGTAAGTGTAGTAGGGACACCACTCGCTTGAGCCCATTCAGTGTGACACGCCAAGGCTATTGCAAGCAAGGGGACAGATGATATAAAGATGCTTTTTATGGAGAGAGTGGCCGCTCCGATTGATGTTGCTGCGGCTTCGACATGGTCAGCTGTCATCTTGATTCTCCCGAAATCAATTTTTATGGGGGTTTTAAAAGCTCTCTGATAGCTGGCTTATTGTTGGTGGCTCATTTTTCTACGAGTATTTAACCCTAAATTAACGCCAAAATTAGCTGGAAATGCGCTTGGGGCTGGTGGTAGATACCGTACAGAGCAAGGAGCAAGGACAAAGGCGAAGGAGGAGAAAAAATCAACTTGAGCAAAGGTCATCTTACGGCTGGGCTGAGCATAAAGCAATTGATGAACTAGCTAGGCGACTAGATAACTAGCAAGCCCTAATCCAATTGAATTATCGCGCAAACAATGCACATAACTTGAAAAAAGTCTAACGGATGGAATGAAAAATGGTTAAAATCTCCGCCGAAAGTGACAAGTTGTTTCGCAATAATCCGCGGTAGAGTCACTCCCTACTCTACTAGTAGAGTGTACAGCATCATCAACTTTGAGTAGGTTCTGTTTGTAGGCACATGCTCCAATACCTACATCTGCTGTCGCCTTCATTTAGATTTGTAGAGCGCATTTAACAGTTTCTCGTCCAGTGTAGAGAATTCCACTTTATTATTCTTGACAGCTCGGTTGATGGCCATCAGCATATTCTGGCGGTTTTCATGGTAAGCCTCCCCAAGTAGTTTGATTCGGAAATGAGCTTTGATACTGACTTCCAATCCTGTCTTTCCGTAGTCGGTCCAATAGCAGCGAAATGGCCGACTGCCATCTGTAATGAGATCTGGACAAGCTTCTTTGATTTCTTCCTTGATATCTTCTAGCAGTTTGGGTATCTTTTCGGCATCACTATATTTGAATCGAAGTTCTTGTTCTACCGACGATATGGATATCCTTGAAAGGTTACGGATAGGTTTGTCAGCTGGGCACGCATTAGAGGGTGAGAATCGGGCAGGAGTGAATATATAGCTTGTTTTCACTAACTAACCATGACCATATTAAGAACGACGAGCTATTCAACCAAGCAAAAACAAAAGTACCGTAGAACGTACCTAATTCTCGATTTGGAACACTTACCAGGACACCATCTCCACCTCGTACAAGTGTGTCTGTCCATCCAATACTGGCGACTAGTCCGGACACTGCACCATCTCCAAACTCGGCTACCTCTCCCTTGCGAATCTTATTCGATGCTGCCAAAAAGAGTCCATAAAAGACCTGTGTGATTAAACCTTGTGACGCCAATGACACGACAAGAGTCGACACTCCTCCAAAGGCTGCTAGACTGGTCGTGGCAGCACTAAAATTTGTCTGCAAATGATCAATGAGAACATAGGCCCCAAAACCGTAAAGAAAGGCATCAATGAGATGATTAACAAGTTCAACAGACCCTACCAGATCTCCGGGATTATTTCTGGTTTCCATTGCTAAGATGTATCTCTTTAATGCAGCAAGTCGATTGACCACCCACCATGTAATGAGTGACTTGGCCACAATATTTGGCATATTTTTCAGTTGTGGATGTTTGAATCCCAATGCTAATAACAGTAACTTTAAAATGTCGGTAATGTACACGATAAATCCAATGCGGGAAATGCCTGCTATTTGATCGGCAATGAGTTTGGTATTGGATCGTTTAAAGCTTCGAATGCGTTGACGACCACCACCAACACCTTTTTGAATGAGAAAATCTCGTACGACTGTTTGTGGTAGTCCCAAAAGTGGAACAAAGGCCCATCCCATAAAGGCAAAGAAGAAAAGTTCTTCGTATTGGATGGCATGAGATATTGATTTGAGAATCATTTTGGTTTTAGTGGGTGTCATGACAAATTTGGTGATGATGGATTTCAATTGTCCTATAATCGATGAGTGTTTGGCAAATTCTGTAACTTGTTGTTGTATGACGGCAGCTGGAGACGGTGGTGGAGACGGTGGTGATGGTTTGCTAAGAAATGATAATAATAATGGATTCCTACTAATGGCACACAGCTGAGTGACGGTACCATCGTTGTTACTCCTCCTAGTAGTAGTCGAAGTTCGAACTTGATGTCCATATTGGAAAACAGGAGCTGGTGTCGTAAAGGAGGAGGCAACAGAGGTTACTACTATTTGGCACGCTAGTAACACCTTGGAAATCTTCCAGGCAAGAGATGTTGCATTCATGGTAATACAATCATTGAGATTCAGAGAAGAATCCAAGACGACGATGTTTTGTGCTAGCTGCTACTACTGCTGCCCATACAAATATATTATAATAATAATTAAAAACGTCCAGCAAATCGAAATCTTTTTGAAAGATACGAAAGGGTATCTTACGTAGTATGATACCTGGGCAGTTAGTATTTAGGGCTGGAGTTAATACCTTTTCTAATTATTTCTGTTATTGCAGATGTTTCCCTCGTTTTTTTCTGCCTGCAGTATCATTTACTCCATAGATTACTAGTAGTAGTCTACTAGTCTATTTTCATTCCTACTTCTTACTCGAGTACCTTCCATTTCTACCTTCTAGAGCTTCTATTGCTGCCTGTGCCTTGTTGCATACAGTCACCAGCAGTATCAGTATCAGTATCATTATTGTTATTATTAGATCGTAAAGTAGTATCGAAAAGAGTTCCCGATGGCGTCTACTACTCGTACGTTTCTACCTGCAATTGACGTCCTAAAGTGCTCATCGGCCGAATTGGCCACCTTTTTGTTGAAGCATCGGTTTGACAATGATGGAATGGCTACAACATCCTTCTTGTTAGAAGCTACAACAACACTACCTGATGCAGACAACATTGCAGCTCATCTTATAGGAAAACAACAAGAAGAAGACGATAACTGCAACGACGAAGATCATGCTGTTTCAGTTTCAGTCCGTCCAGCAGCAACCACAAACGTCAAAGCCAAAAGAGTAAATGTTGACCTGGTCAACAGCCGTCACAACGGTGAGGAAACGTCGTCGTCCTCAGCAGCAGCGGCAGCAGCAGCAGTGGCTGTGGTCAATACGAAAGGAGAAGTAGACACCTCCTGCAACAATGACAACAACAACAACGATAACGATCAACATCATTTTTTGTTGGGCCAGCCTCTTCATTCGGAACCAATCGAATTATCTTTGATCAATCCTCGTGGTAAATTTTATTTGACCATTCATCCACAAGGTTGGATGTTCCGTACGGTGGGGGTCAAAAAGAATAATAATTCTACTACTTTTTCTTCTTCTTCGTTTGTTATTCCCAAAACAGGAGGAAGAAAAATCGTTCGCAACATTGTCATCTTTCCAAAACCAACCGATTGTCAATTTGTTTCATCCGAAACCAAAAAGGCAACCATGACACCCATGGTACTGATTTGTTTTCAGAACAACAACAACAACAATGATGATGATGACGACGACGATGATAATGCTCCACGAGTAACCTTCAAGGACAAACGATTGGACCAAATTTGTTTTGCTTTACCTACGATACCACCACCACCAGCAGCTGTATTGTCCGATGGTTCACTAAAGCAGTCCATCGCAACCACAACCGCTGCCGCTGCCACTGCCGCCGAGGAGGAATCATCCAACAACAAACGTTCGGTTTCAGAGGCTTCTTGGATTCGACTCGTATCGCAATCATTGGATGTTCCAACGACACATATTTATCGAATTCAAAATCCGAATCTTACTTCACACGACGATAACTTTCAACAACCGACGAAGAATTGTCGTCATTGGACCTTTCGTTCCTTTCAACAAGCCAATACGAGTTCTACGGCTGGTAATTTACCCTTTGTCAAGACGTATTATGGTGTACAAGATGGATGCCTCTTTCCCATGGAAGAAGGATTGCTATTTTTCAAGTAGGTACTTGCGTCCATTCCATTTTTAATTGTTTGATATTTTTTGTTTCCTCGTCAAAATTTTGTTTCAATCCCATCTCATCGTCTTGATTGGTTTTGTTCTTTTCTGTCTGTCTGCTTGGTTGTTTGGTTTGTTTGTTTCTATTTTTGGCAACAAGACCACCGCTGTTCCTTCCTCGGAACAGACTCCACTCCATTGCTTGTGGACGTGGTTCCGGTTCTTCTTCCCGCTACGTCGATATGAACATTACATTGGATGATGATACGACTTTAGAATTTACAAATATTTCAAGAGAAGAATTGACAGTTTTGAATCATTACATTCATCAAATTCTCATTCCGGCCATGCAACGTGACCAAAATAACAAGATAGAAGAGGGAAACAACAACAATAACGACAACGCCGATACGGGAAACGTCGCCGCGGCTGCCTTGGCAGACAAAACCAGACACGCTACGGAAGATCATAGGGATGGATCTGACGTCGAAGTGGTTCACGTACAGGGAAGCCGTGGACGTTCCAAACGAAAAGCGGCGTGGGAAGCGACTCAACAAACCAAACAACACTTTAATCACTACAACGAAGAAGACGATGACGATGATGATGACGACGACGACGACGACGAAGACTCGGATGGTGATGTAAATTTTGACGGGGACGACCATGATTCAAATGATGATGATGAGCCCTTGAGTGATGAAGAAGATTTCGATGACACTGTCGTTGAAGTTGTCAACGGGAACAAACGGGGGAACAAGAAGCAGAAAGACAGTGACAACGAAGAAGAAGAAATCATGGATATTGGGGATGACGACGACGATGAAGTCGTAGAAGTGCAGATAGCCGAAACCGATACGGAAGACGAAGAAGATGACGAGGAGGAAACGTAGCCACCGCGCACCAAAAAGAAGCGTTCCGGTTAGAGTGAGTCTACAATGATGGAGTGAGGGCATTTCATCTATGGTGCTATCATCTTTGCGAGTACAACTACTACGACGGATGCGACTTTATATTATTTAATAGTTAGACTACCTACAATGAGTGAGATTTTGTTTTTAATATTTGTTCTATTTAGTACTTAATTGTTACAGTATGGTTATTGTAAAAAAGGCATGTCCCGCATTATCGAATGACTGGCATCTTCAGAGTGCCCGTCTCTTCCCACAATAGATTGCGTGTCTTCTTAGTAAACGGTCTATCCAGTTGATACCCAATGATCGTCTCGCCATTTGTTACGCACGCAATCTTGCCTTGTACAGCTTCTGCCAATGCGATGCACATAACATCGTCCTCCTCCAACGACGTCTCGGCAAGTTTGATGGCCATTCGAGTACCAATATTCCATGCACTCAACTTGCTGCCGTGTGCTATGACGACTTCTTCTCGATCATTGAGAAGGACGCAGCCAACCACACATTCCTCCGTCGCGATGGTCCCATGAAGCGAGCCGTTGTGAATGTTCCAAATCTTGAGACCTCCATCTCCTCCCGATACCAATAAATGAGGGTGAAACGGTGATCCTTGAACCGTCTTTACACCGGGATGGTCCAACACGAGTCGAGGACTGACATTGGTTCCGTGCTGTTCTTCTTGCCAGATATGAATCGTACCTCCTCCCGCGGTAACAATCTTGTGGTTCTTCCATTCCATGCTCGTCACCACGTCGTCTTCGCCGTGATTTTGGTACGTGGAAATGGGCCACGGCAATTCGTCACCGACGCGGAATCGTTTGATGCCATCGTGTCCGGCAGCAACAATTTCGGTACTGTCTTGATTCCAGGCAATGCTGGTGACATAACCTTCGCAAAGTTCGATTCGTTGCAATAACACGTGCTCGCCATCACTGTCGTAGGCAGGGTGGTAGATTTCAATGAGATTGTATCCTCCTATTGCCACGTAGGTTCCACACTGAGACCACTTGACCGCCGTATATTCGCCATTATTGGATCGTTTCAAAAGTTCGACCGTGTCCATCTTGTCGTCGATTGTTCTTGACAACCAGACACAATTGTCGATGCAAAAGGCAACACAGTTTCCATTCGAATGGACCAGGGAAAGTATATCATCAGCGAGCATGCCACGTCCAGAAAGATGGGCACATGCACGAAGCGTGGACTTACGGTGATGATGATGACGACGATGACGACGAGAATGGTGGTATGGGACATTGTGACGAGTTTCACTGCGAAGAATGTCGAGCTGATTGGGATCCACACGACCCGGGATGTTGTTGTCACTGTTGCAGTTGGTGTTGTCTGTAGAATTTTCATTGCTTCCAAAGGAAAGGACACGCTCCGTGTCGTTCTTATCGTCATCGTCAATAACTTCGGAAAACAATGACCGTCTGAGTTTCCGTTCCGATTGTGCGATTCGCGTCGTTTCGATCTTGGCTCGATTGGGAATGAACCTATCGCCGGTAAACGATACCACAGCGGGACTTACACAAGGATTGAAACGCAATGATGGAGTCATTGTTGATAGCGATGATAGTTGGAAACGCGTCGTAGTCCGATGAGCAGTGGGAGTCAGTGGCTCGTTGCGTTGTTTCTGTTCACTGCGAATTGGGGTCATCGTTACGGCGCTCGATCTCTTTTTATAGAGAGCGGTGGTATCATTGTGATTACTCATATAGTTGTTCATGGTTGTCATTATTTGATTGTATTATGATTGATTGATAGATATATTTGTTGTCGCGCAAGTTTTGTGGGTCTAATTATTTGTGATCACGGTGGTACGTACAGTACAACATAAACGTGGAAGAAACGAATTGATTGGACAAATCGTTTCAACCAGCTCTCTAAGCGTGGTGAAACGTGACAGAATTTGATCGTGATTAAACGAAGATACTGCCGTAAAAAGCTAGTGTGGAGACATAAAGAGTAAATATTGAATATTATGATAATAGTAGGAGCAAACTAGTGGTGTGTGTGTGTATACAGAGCAAGCATAGGCACACGACCTAATAGAGTAAGA
>Ga0100402_1000905_pt1 | contig 34436 bp, 19 predicted proteins | sample CryGeyme20150102_FD_80419 | JGI IMG/M metagenome (GOLD analysis project Ga0100402, IMG submission 80419) | Groundwater microbial communities from Crystal Geyser aquifers in Utah, USA - Crystal Geyser metaG 2015-0102 | ecosystem: Environmental > Aquatic > Deep subsurface > Groundwater | place...
CAGGTTATGAGCCTGATGCTTCACCGCTTAACCACTTCAGCTACCATCTGAAGATAATGCCTCTGAGCCAAAAGAGCACCCCGCAATGGGGTCAGATAATGTGTAATATATAAATCCTCACACTCCTATGGTCTCATTTTACCGGCACTGGTCCTCGCGGGAGAAAGACGAGATGCTAGACGCATGGCGCAGGCCCAGGAAATGGAAATGGATAGGTTAACAGGCGAACAGCAGGCTGCGGATGCCACAGTTGATGATGTGCAACAGAAACAACGAGAAAGCCATCACGCCAGTCATGACGCGGACGGATCGTCGAGTCACAACAGTGAACTATCTAGTGCGGAAGCGGCCGTCCTAGACATTCCTCGTCTGCCCAAAACAAGAATGCAACGCAGGCGACGCAGGGCCAAAGAAAGGTTGATGCATGTATTTCCCTGGAGACGAAAAGGTAGAGGCGAAGGCAGCAAAAGTAGTGATGATAGCAGCAACAATAACAACAAAGACCTTGCTAGTACAACAAAATTGTTGCACGTCATCCATCCTGCAGCCATCCCTGTCGTGAACCCTAAAACGGGAGTGCCGGAAAACAGCAATAACGATAGCCAACAGGACGACGAAGAAAGCGACGCATTCTTCGAAGAGAACGTTTCGCGTCCTGACTTTTCTGAAACGTTCCTTCCCCTGGAGAACATGGCAGGGTATCCCAATTTGGAGCGCCCGGGCGAATTTGGAAAGCTCGGAATCCTGGACAAACTTTCGACCATCTCCGCGTTTGATATGGAGATGAAGCGCACTATCAGACTATCGGTTCCCTTTGTCACCCAAGCATCGATTACAGGCCTGACGGATGTCGTCACGACTGCTGTCATCGGGAAAATGGTAGGGACGAGAGAAGTGTCTGCCTTTGTTATTGTCAATCTATTGGTAGGATTGACCAGCGAATTCGTCGGGGGGTTCGCTGAGGCACTTGCTACATTGTGTAGTCAGGCCATTGGATCTGGTAACCATACACTCGCTGGAACATATGTTCAAATCGTTGCTCTCTTGGAGGCGGCCTGCTTCATCCCCTTTATGGTTATGTGGACTCTCTTGATTGATTATGCATTGCGATGGTTTGGCTTCGATGAAGAGACTGTCACGATTGGAACGGAGTACTGCTACATTTTGATTGTGGACTTGCTCTTTGAGGGGGTTGGTGAGGCAATCCACGGCTTGCTGGACGTTGGTGGACACGAACAAAACAGTACCGCAATCGGGGCAAGCGAGGAAGTTATAGCATGTTTGGTACTCTTTTTGGTGGCTGCGAACGGGAATGCTGGGCATGGACTTGTCACTGTAGGACTGATACAATTTGGCTTTGGAATTCTGTTTTTGTTCATTAATATTTGTTTCATCTATTGGAAGGGCTGGTTTCGTCCATACCGAAAAGGAATGATCGGGAGTTTCGCCTTGACGGTAAGTTAGTTGTACTTTGTTGGTTTCGTGCTCTTGCAATTACGCTGTGTTGTGCGGTTCACTTGAAATTGCTTACTTCTTGTCACATTATTATAGAATGGCAAGGCCGTTTGGTTGGTTTCCAAAACAGCAATGTCGCTTTCATTTGGAATGCTGGCAACTGATGGAGAATGGGAGATCCTGACAATTTTGGCAAGGTAGGCAAATGTGCTTTTGATTTCGACAGAAGAAACGAGTGAACTCACGAAGCACTTCCTTTTTTCTAGCGCGATGGGTCCAGCCGAGGTGACGGCCTGGGGAATTCTCGATAGTATTTGGACAGCAGCCACTCAATTAATTGATGGCTTTGCTGATGCTGGAGAGGTTAGAGGTGCTTTCCTTTTGGGATCAGGGCAACCAGAGCGAGCAAAGTTGTCGGCTTACAAAACCTTGATGGTCGGATCTTTTGCCGCTATCTTCATGACAAGCTGCATTTACATTTGTGGCGACGACCTTCCAACTTGGCTCACCAACGACCCTGCGCTACAGCATATTCTGCATGATTTGCTGCCGTTATTTGGCTTGGCAAATTTTGTCATGTCGCTGGACACAATAAGTTGGACATTGCTTGGATCGCAGGGTCGATACCGCCTGGCGACTATTGTTGTGTGCTTAGCCTCTTGGTTGGTGACACTTCCATTGGCAGCGCTCTTTACATTAGCACTCAATATAAATCTGGAAGGACTAATGACGGCATTCATAATTGGGTACCTCGTAATGGGGGTAACACACATGTATTTGCTGCTTCGGTCCAACTGGCCACAGTTATCGCACACAGTAATGGAGGACAACAAATCCAACATGGAAGCGCTCGTTCCTACTCGTTCCAGTACCTCTCTCACCGAGTCATCTAAAAAGGAATCACAAAAGGAATCACAGAAGCAATTGCAATCCGCTTCATCCGTAGGCTCACAGTCGGGAGATCTTCCTTCGTCCGATGATGAAGTGCCGACGACAATAAGTTGATGATGCCAGATCGATGGTGTTTTTCGGCAAAGTCAAATGAAACCGGAAAGCACCAATGAAGCTCGATTGCTTCTCGTACTTCATGTGTTAAAACACGTGATTTACTTATGACGGATGACAGAGCATCCTTATGTGAACACAGTAAATCACGTCGACTTTACCAGAACAATAGTAGGTTTAGGTGCATTGTACATTAGCTCACTGGTATAGAAAACCAATTGCAATTCTACAATGTTGCTGTAACGCTGTAACACTATTTAGCTACTAGCGGTTTGTGTTGGAATCCAAGAGGAGCAGAAAATCGTCAAAAGCGGCATTCGCTTCTTCGATGGACTTTAATATGGCCAATTGTGCCACTACGGAGGATCCCAATTGCCCCCTCAGTCCTTGTCCTATTTCCACGTCAATTCCCGACCACAACGCCACCAACTCTTGCAAACCTTGTTGGTATTTCATGACCCGCATCTGATTGGCACCCCCGTTGGACACGGGATACGCAATCTGCACTTGCTCTTGAATGGCCATACCTGCACCTGTAATGACAGGAATCAGTCTCAAGACTTTGATCCCGGCCTCTTCCAGCCGTCCAGCCGAAATGACGTTTTGAATATCATTGGCAGCTTCTCGTTGTGCCAGCAGTTCTTCCTTGGCTCTTGCTACATTGGTAGGAATTTCTATGGGTTTGACGTACTTCATATCTGGTGCATTTTGTTTCAACGCCTCTTTTGAATTTAAAGTAGGCGAACTGAGAGCATCTTGTAGCGGTATTTTGTAAACTCCAATACAATCGGCGGATAAATCCCCCGGCATGCAGGCCGCACGGGCGTCTTGACGAAAAAGTGTAAGCACTGGTAACACCACAACGGCGGCGCAGCACGAAGCTTGTTTGATACCTTGAAAAATTGATTCTCGTCGACTGACAACACTTCTTTTGCTATTGTGGTTGGTTTGCAAAGCTATTGTGATATTTATGGACAGATGTAGCAGCAATAAAAGCACACCTATTCTCGTGATGATCGCATGAAACATTGTTGGTTGTTTTATCAATGTGCTAATCTGAGATAGCATCGATTGCAGCACAAGATGGTGGGAGGATGAACCAGGAAGTACTTATACTGCAACTTGTATAATATTGTATTCGGAGCGAGGGAAGGAGCATGAACAAAGATAAGGGATGGATAGATGGATAGATAGATGGTCGATACTACATTATTATTGATGCATCTCTTGTCACCTCCTAAAATTGAATAACCCTATCCTTCGTTTATTCTGTTTTTGGCGGTACTACTACTAGTGGTACAACTAACTCTACTAGTCTAGTAGTCTAGTAGTAGTAGTAGTAGTAGATTACTGTAGTGGTGCGTAGGTAAGAAGGGTACCAGAGTAATACTACTTCTTCGTCTCTACTAGCTTCTAGTCTACTCTAGCTACTCTAGTAGTAGTAGTAGTAGTTGTAGCAGTAGTCCTCGGAACTCGGAATATCCATTTTTGAGAGATCATCGTATCTTCTTATTTTTCTTGCGCTCCTTTTGCAAGTGCTACCAGCACAACGAATAACATTCCAAGTTCATCAAATAATAATACAATATTTCTTAACTTGGAACTTGATTGACTGTGTCTGTTCCTATCTAGCCATACTTAATCTCAGTAGGTACTGCTAATCTTATACTCAGTACCTGCACAACATGAACATTTGCATCGCCACAAGGGTGGCAGCGAGATCACAGCAGCTGCTGTTGTGCCCATACGCACTCAAGCATCCTGCGTTGCTCTTTCTAGCTACGAAGCGATCTCATTATTCCTATGCCTCGCGTGGAGAGTACGAAGGCAATGATACAGCCATGTTGGAAAAAGTTTGGAAAAATCGTAATTTTAAACAACGAGGCTTCACGGTGGGAATTGGTGGACCCGTTGGGTCCGGAAAGACGGCACTGACCTTGAAACTCCTGCAAACCTGGAGAGATCTACCCGATGATCTCCAATTGGGTGTGGTGACCAACGATATTTTTACGCAAGAAGATGCCGAATTTCTGACTCGTCACAAAGCCTTACCAGCCGATCGGATTGCAGCAGTCGAAACGGGGGGTTGTCCCCATGCTGCAATTCGAGAAGACATTTCGTCCAATTTGAGTGCTCTGGAACAATTAACAGCGGCATCGGCTCTGAAAAGTGATGCCGTACCTCTATTGTTGTGCGAATCAGGCGGGGACAATTTGGCGGCAAATTTCTCTCGTGAGCTGGCTGATATCACCTTGTATGTCATTGATGTGGCGGGAGGCGATAAGGTCCCACGCAAAGGTGGACCAGGTATCACACAGAGTGATTTGTTAATCATCAACAAAATTGATCTGGCAGAAGCCGTTGGAAGTGATTTGAGTGTTATGGAAAGAGACGCCAACTTGATGCGGTCTTCCAAAAATAACAATCAGGAGGAGGCTAGCATTGGCCCTACCATTTTTTGCAGTGTACGAGACAATGTGAAAGTTCCCGAGATTTCAGACTTTATTTTGAGCATGTACGAAAAAGCAACAGGGGAAATGTTGCAGCAAGAAAGTCGTGATCACTCACATGGCCATGCTCACTGATCGAGGAGAAAGTAGATCTGCAATTTTGTTAGGGCTAAATGAAGTCATACAAAATAGTTTGCGACTCGTGCATACGTGCAATTTACCTGGTTTGGAGTAGCCTTTGCTGTTTTAGTCGTGATGAGTGATAGTCTGAGGTCTGCGGATGACGTGCTAGCTACAGTAGTACTGTACCAGGGTAGCTAGTCTAGTAGAGTGCTTCGTGCTACCGAGTAGCTACTGAGTGCAGGTTACTAAAACCTTCAATTCGAAAAACGAAGTGTGCGTTCCGAGGCGAATCCCGGATCTCGTTCTTATTGATAGAGTAATTATTTCGTATTAGCAGTGTAGTAGACCCATCCTGGACAAGAATCGAAAAGAGGTGCTACTCTAGCAGCTTGCAGCCCAAGGGTGCCATTCTGTATCCAACAAACTAAAAAGCAGAGATGCTGACCCTTCTTAAAGATGTCTTCTATTCGAATCCAATTTCCCTAACTGTCACAACAATTGTGGCAGTCTTGATATGGAACTCTTTCTTCGCTCGCCTCTTCGCGCCTGTGAAATCCTTTAAGATGATACCAGGATGGATTTCTGTTGTGGGTCACTTTCATCTCATTGGTAAAATTCGAAACATGCCAGGGGTTTTCGAATACTGGGCCGAAAAGTACGGAGACGAGACTGGCTGTTTTGAAGTAGACACTGTCGGCATATAGGTACTTAGTTGTCCACAGCGAACAGCAGGCTAAAGAAGTCTTGAAACAGCGTCCTTAACGAAACCCAGGTGTCAACGAAGCTGCAAATTCTTTGGGATCAACCGGAGTATCTTCTGCTGAAGGAAATCAGTGGAAAGAAGAAAAGAAAATCAACGCCGTCGTTTTGAACCGTAGCAATATGCATGATTACCTGCCAGCCCTGAAAGGCGTGGCTCAAAGTCTCGTCGAAAAATGGAACGACTCTGCAACCAAATCTATCCCAATCAACAAAGATGTAGGTCACGCAGCTGCTGACTCAATTTCCCGGGTAGCTCTGAGCAAGTATTTTGACTTTTTAACAAAACCCTCGATCAGAAATGGCTAGAAATGTTTTTAAAGCTTTCAGGTGTTAATAAAATGAGCGAGCTCTTAGGCTGTAGCCTGTTCTGTACTGTACCGTAGTAGTCGTCTACCAGTGGTCCTCTACTTTTGAAGCATCCGCTAACAGACAAGACTGCTGCTAACTTGCCTGGTCAATATTAAAATTATGCAGGATCGTCCACTGGTCCACCCGGACTAACTTTGGTACCATCAATTTGAATCTATCAGTCTCATCTCATCAAACTGGCAACGCACGAATTTCATTCCGACCTTGATGATGTTTGTCATTTAGGGATGGTGTTAGTTGCCATTCTTTTTGGCATGTGCTGGAGTTTCAACTGTTTTTCCACTTAAGCGTTCAAAGCGGTTCAGCACGGGATTTAGAAGAATCGTCAGCCAACCCGAACCTGAAGTCACGCCAAGTTCACTTTTTGTTGGATGGTACCCTGGTACTGAGTAATAGAGTAAGTAACAAGTACTACTAGGTCTACTCCCGAGTACTGTAGAAAACAAGACGCATATCGTTACGTAACTTCATGCTGCACGTGCTCACATGTGATAGGAAAAAGAAACGAATGAGACTCTTATCCCCCTCGCACAAAGAAAGGAATCTCATTCAGAATTGAATCTTGAAAATCAATTCGTATAATTCAGAAATACTTGCAATGGCGGACGACGACGACGAAGGCTTCCTGGGCTATGTGCCCTACACAGACGACCCCGGTCCGATCTTCTTAGTGGTCACCATCTTCACATTTGTCTTTCTCATGACCACGCTGCCTATCGCTGTCCTTTTGGGAGAAAAGAGAGATGCGCTCAAAAAGAAGATTCCCGGAAGCAGTGAGACGGATCAAGACCGTTTCGATTCGAACTTGTCCAACGATGATGATGTTGGTAACGACAACGCCTCGAACGCCTCGGCCTCTTCCAAGGCATCGTTTTACTCTACCGTTTCTGACGCTCTGAGGGGAATTTTCGATGGACAAGGGCGGCCAGCGAGACCGAGAGGATTTCACAAACGCAACGTGAGACGGCAGCAAGCACTCATAACGAATGCAATCGATTGTATGGAAACATCCGTGACACAGCCACCAAGTGAAATTACGACACATCCTGGCATTAAGTTGACAATGACCACAAGCACCAAGTCGGAAAATTCTGCGGAAGGGCACGGCGTTCACCCCGGACCTTCATCTCTTGGTGATACTGACGGACTTCTCCCGGAACCGCCCATTGCTGACGGATCGATTTCTCACAAAACGTTTGTCACTGCTGTTCCAGCCGCCGAAGTATGCGAAACTTCGCTCGATGAAGAGGAAAACAAACAAACGAAAATTAGATCTAATAACCAGATGGCCATGGAAGTGACGGGAAGCGAAGAAATTGTCGACCGAACTGCATGCTTATCCATGGATGGTTTTCTGGATGAAATGGCGGCCATCATGGCTTTTGATTACGAAATGAAGAGGATCATCAAGCTGTCTCTTCCCTTTGCCACACAGGCTCTCTTTACAGGAATATTGGATATATTGACTGTGGGAGTGCTGGGAAAATTGGTCGGAACGCGTGAAGTTTCGGCTTTTGTTGTTGTTCGCTTGCTCTTGTCGCTAACAACACAGTTTGTAGGAGGCTTTATTGAGTCTCTGACAACTCTGTGTAGTCAAGCAATAGGCGCGAAAAAGTATCGACTTGCCGGAAAATACGTTCAGATTGCTACAGTTCTCTATGTAATCGCTTACATTCCTTTTGCTATCATGTGGGTTTTATTTCTGGACGACGCCATAGCTTGGCTGGGATTTGACGCACAGACCGTTGAAATGGGTCAGCAGTATGGATACTTGCTGCTCGTTGATTCATTGGTGGACGGGGTGAGCGAATCCATCCATGCTCTCTTAGATGTCTCTGGTAGGGAAAACTACAGCACGGCAATTGGGTCTATTGAAGAAACTCTGGCGTTTTTACTTGTCCTCGCTTGGGGCTTCGCTGGCGCCCCTACCATCTTGGTCGGTAAACTGTTTTCACTTGGGGTAATTCAGTTCGTTATGGGCATCATCTTCTTGACATCAAACGTTGTCATCATATGGCGTAAAGGATGGTTCAAGCCATACATTGGAGGGATGTTTGGAACGTTTGCTCTATCTGTAAGTATTTGTTGACGTTTCTTTCCATCTTTGACTGCAGTCTGGTGCCTTGCTGCATCTCACAATCAATGCCTACGAATTCACTTTTTTCAATGACACAGGACAAAAAAGCTGTTTGGCTGGTTTTCAAAACGGCAATGTCATTGTCCTTCGGTTATTTATTGACGGACGGTGAATGGGAAATCTTGACTCTCTTTGCCAGTTTTCTTGGACCAGCAGAGGTGGCAGCCTGGGGGATCTTTGGAACCATCTGGGATGCTGTAAATATGCTGATTGATGGTATTGCTGATGCAAGTGAAGTGCGATGTGCATTTCTTCTAGGGTGTGACAAACCCGTAAAGGCAAGGCTCTCAGCGTATAAATCATTTATGATCGGTGTATTCACCTCTCTCTTCACTACATCTTTGCTTTATATCCTTGGGGATGATCTGCCTAAAATGCTGACAAACGACCCAACGCTTCAAGTACTACTGCATGACTTGATCCCCATGTTTGGACTAGGAAATGCAACAATGACACTCGGCACAATGTCGTGGACGCTACTGGGCGCGCAAGGACGGTACAGGCTCGCTACTGTAATAGTTTGTATCGTAAGCTGGGTTGTCACCCTACCACTAGCTGCAATTTGCAGCATTTGGTTGGAATTCAGTTTGCAAGGGCAGACGGCGGCTGTGGTCATTGGATACATGATATCCGGGACCATTCATGCCTATTTTCTATTTCGTTCTGACTGGGCGGCGCTGTCACAAAAGATTATGGGCGACAACGATTCTAGAGCCAGCGACGACGTCGACAACGATGAAATCTCTATTGAGAATTTGGATGCCGGAACGCCCTATACTCACGCAGCCGTTGTCGCTGGCGATGGCGCTCAAAACGTGCACCATGCTTGTGTTACTGAACAATGGGTTGGCGCAGACCACGGAAAAGGAATGGAAGTGTCACTCGGCCCGGGCCTATCTTAAGAGTTTCCGAGACAGTATGCATTCTATCGATAACTAAAAAGAGGAGAAACGCTTGTTTGCGAGGCTTCTTTCACCAAAAAGTCAGCGCAGCCTGCGCCCGATTTAAGCCGCTAAGAGATAGGGTGTGAATTCCACGACGATCGATCCGCGCCGGCCCTATGTTACGGCATCTTGGGAGACGAACGAGTTTTTGCTCGCAGTCATGATTTTCTTTTCCATTGACATACATGGAATATGCTCTCCTCTTCTTGCTCCGTGTGAGGTGATGGAGAAAATTGTAATATAAAAATAGTAGTCGACAAGTCCCAGTCCAGTACTTTAGCTTATTAGCAATGCGAAATCTCACTGAATGAGTAGAGTATGATTTATCCGCACTACTAGACTACTAGAATAAATTGCTGAGCAATTATGCGCACATAAACTTTTGAGCGTATAAATTGGTGAGCAAGTATGCGCTCCTATCGTTTGAGGGTGTAACTACCATGTACGGTACTTGACGCCTTTTAATGCTACTACAGTACATGGTAGAGTCTAGCTACTACTAGTAAACTCTTTTATTAACTGAACTCGAGTGAACACAGCTCGCAAGTGCTAGCTCCAGGGCGCTGTGATGATACTTGTACGATGCCACGCAAACGCCTGATGTGCTGTCGTCAATGCCCGACTACTAGCCACATATATAGATAGTATGCTGATGATTGGAAGAGATTCTGACACTCTCACGCATGACAAAATATATGACAATCAAGCTCATCTAAAAAACAATTATGATGCCCGAAAGTTGAACTTCTGCTGATTAACGTGCTGATAATAATATGCTCGCTCCTACGAAGCAGTTATTTTGTCATTGTTTAACTTTATTACTGTACTGGTATCTATTAGTTCTTGCCTTCGAGAAAACGTCAGTCGAATCAGGTACAGTATGTTATTGGCTTTCTATTGGGCACTGTGATTGATGCCCATCAACCCTAACTCAGGCGAAATTAGTACTCCTAGTCTACTGCTCCGAGTACCTGGTAATAGTAGCTACTAGCTACTAGCTGAGTAGCTACTACTAGCTAGAGTAGTTACTAGTAGAGTAGTAGTAGTAGTACGGTAGTCTACCACAGCCAGTATGTATCTCTGTTGGGTCATCGAAATTTTTGTGATTTTTTCTGATTTGCGTCATGAGTCATCTGCCCGGGTGAACCATGCCACGTGAGCCCAGGTTGACACAAGTGTTCCTTTTTTTCCATTGGTTTGATGACGCTGAATTAACAGAATTGGAGTACGAAAGATGAGTACTAACTCTACCACAAAGTAGGACCATTTGACATCAGGCATCAAGCCATCAAGAAACATGACGCCAGGAAAAGGATTCTGCGAAAAACTTGCGTTTCTGAGCAATCAACTACAGAGTTGATTGGAACGCAATTCGCGTTAAACAAATTAAATGTAAAAGAGTGAGCGCTCAACGAGTCTCTGATGTATGGTGATTGGTGATCCTCGCCTTGTTGCCACAACTTCCAAATCGATCACATTATTACAACACTCAACATACTAGATTACTACAGTACATTCTACGTACAATATTACGGTAGCAACTGTAATAGCACAAACGCGTTTATCCCTTTATCCACACACACACACACAAACACGCACCCCACTTATTCGTCGCATAATGCCTACCGCTACTGCCTCCGATTCAGGGCCGACTTCCGCACTCCATTATCCTAGAACGGGTAAGCGAGGAGTTCCTCAGCAATTTCCCCGCCGTCTGTACGAGATGCTGCAAAGTGAGACGAAGCTCATTGAAGCCTCGATCGATCACCCCAAGATTATTTTCTGGTCCAAGTCTGGTAAAGCCTTTCGCATTGCCGATGTAGCCGAATTTTCTGTCACCATCCTTCCCAAGTACTTTCGTACCAAGAAGTTTAGCTCATTTCAGCGTAACCTTAACTTGGTAAGTTGTCTTACATCGTGACGTTCCGCTGAGAGTATTGGTCTCTTTTCCAAGTTTCGTTGCCTTGTTTGGTGTTTCCTGGTTAGATAACAACCGATGTGATGATCTGATATCTCACGTATGAGTAATTGTAATTGCCTTTCTCATTTCAATAATTTGTCTACTACAGTACGGCTTTGCCAAGGTGCGACGAGGTCCCGAAACTGACATGTACACACATCCTGCGTTTGCCCGAGACCAACCCGAGACGCTATCACATCTTCGAAAGCTCGCATCGACTTCTACTAGTAAACGTCGTGCTCGAGTTGCAACGTCAACGTCAACGGCATCGCAGAAGGTTCCTACCTCCGTAACCCGATCGGTATCTCCCTCCATGTCTCCACCTCATTTGGTAAGACCGACTGCCTTTTCCAACTACCAGGCGGTACCCTTGCCAATGTTGCCGAGAAAGCCCTCTGCTAGCCCCTACAGCTCCCCCAGGCAGTCCACCGTCCTTGCTTCGATGCACCAAGTACCTCTTTCTCCGGAGATATCTGGCAATGTCACCGTGGTGGCATCAGGTCAGCGCTCACAAGGTATTCCCAAGAGGCACAGCAGAGGACGTCTGGACTTGCTAGCCATGGCCATGGAGCAAGCAACTGCTTTATCGACCTAGCTCTAGATTCACTGCTACTGCCGCCGCCGCTGCAGGAAATCTGTTTTTTGGACTTCTGTCATCCATTTTTGTGCACACCAACAAGCTGTTGTTGATCCATGATATATGTTTTGTATACATTCTATATATTTTGTACACATCCTATATCACGCACACACACCTCGACCTACCACAAGCACACGCTACTAACTCGCCACACCATCACTGTACTTTTTATCACTCGTATTGTCACTCTGTTTACATGTTCTCAATGAATGTATGACAATGCTACGCTACTGCTTTTAACTCCCTTTTCACAAGCAAATCTTTTTTTGGTTTTGCAAACCGGGCCAAAAAAAGAGTTTGCTGTGGGTAGATAAATGATATATATACATATAAAATTATATATTATGATCATATACTTGCATCTTAGTAATGTCATAACGAAAACTTACAGTAGACTAGTAATGCTGAATGGCTACGGTACCTATTGTCACACATCCCAAACAACCTTTCTGGGCTAACAGAATACTAATCAACACACATACGATTGGGGCGCTCGCTCCCCCCTGCTGCTCTGTCCACCAGACTACTAGGTACCTACTTCGCGGAGTACATTACTTACTTACTTACTTTACTTCTTTGATCTGTTTGTTTTTTAGTTGGAAGCCTCTACGAAGAGTAACTGTATTAGGTGTCCGGGTGGCGTTCAGGTTGGAAATGGATAGGCAATGACAAAACCGAAAAACGTACTCGGAGTAGGCAGCACTGGTGGTAGACTCTCTAGCTACTACTACAGTAGTAGTAGTCTAGTCTACTGAACGAACTAGTCCTGGCCCTCTTGTACTGATGATGAACAACTCGGGAATGACCGGTTGGTGAATAAAAACCCCTCGCCGTATACCAAAGCCCCTCGACGTACTCCACAAAAAAAAACTGGCCGTCTAAATAATAGTGTAAGAGAGACTAGCTGCTGCAGTAGATGGAGTAGACTACTACCGTAGTAAGGTACTCGCACACAACAGCAACGACCAAAACAATAAAACACAATACCTTATACAGTACTCGTACTTTGCTTCTGACGATGAAGGCCGTGGGAAGCACTCGCAACCACACCAGTGGTACTTCAAACCAGAGTACTACTTCTTCTTCTACTCGTGTGTCAGGAGGAGGAAGTCGTAAGCGCAAGAACGGAGCAACACCTCCAACAACCGTTGAATTACGAGGTGTCACTATTCATTTTCCGTTCCAACCGTACAAATGTCAAGAGGAGTACATGGGCAAAGTTTTGGATGCACTACTACGGAAAGAACATGCACTGCTCGAAAGTCCGACAGGAACGGGAAAGACGCTTTGTTTGTTGTGTGCTACACTTGCATGGCAACGGGAACAAGCAAAGTTGTTTGCCGCTGCAGATGCAACCAATCGTGCCACTTTGGCATCCACCACTACCACCGCTTCTACTACTACTACTGCTGCTGATGGTGATGGTGATGATGTTGATGGTACCATTACCACCACCACCACCAACAACAACAATAACAACAACAACAACAAGAGTTCTTTGGCAGCTTTACGGGTTCCGACCATCATTTATGCTTCACGAACACACTCTCAATTATCTCAGGTCGTTCGAGAACTGCGCAATACACGGTATCGTCCACGACATGCTGTACTGGGTTCTCGTGATCAAATGTGTGTCCATCCCAAAGTCAAAAAAGAAACCTCTACCAGTAGTGATATTACTCATGATTGCAACGCCTTGGCAAAAGAACGCAAATGTCGGTACCGAAATTCACTGGAAGGATTCACGGCATCCAACACTCATCATAACAAAGACAGCTACGAACAAAACAATCATACACAACCCGTTCTTGATATGGAAGATTTGGTAAAAATGGGAAAGGAGCATAAAGTTTGTCCCTTTTATTATACTCGATCCTTACTGCCCGATGCAGAATTGGTACTGGTGCCCTACAATTATCTTTTCGACAAGGATGCACGTGACACGACACTCCAAGATATTCAATGGGACAATGCTGTCGTCATTTTTGATGAAGCACATAATCTGGAATCCTTTGCTACCGAATCTGCGAGCTTTGATCTAACACAAACCGATATAGCCATGTGTGTGGCAGAACTGAATCGTGCACTGAATTACATGATTCTCATGGGAGAAGGAGGTGCAGATGACGGAGGATGCTCCGTCAAACAAGAAAATTTAATGCGCCTCAAGGCACTGTTTTTGCATTTTGAAGACTATCTGTCCGGTCTCGATCGGACCGGTGCCTTTAGCGGAGAATACATGATGGAAATATTTACCAAGGGCATGTCCATTAATTTTGCCAATCATCAATTATTTATTCACGAAGTTCGCAAAGTCAGCGATTTGTTGCTGGATGCACGAGGCGGTGCGGGGAGTAGTGGCAGCACTAGTAAAGGAGCACCAAAACTCGAACATTTTGTGCAATGCATCAAACGAGTTTTTGGAGAATCATCCGAATTAAGATGCATGGCCAAAGCCAAATCCTACAGGGTACATATATCAGCCAACGAGCAACAATCGCAGAACAACAATCGAAGTGTCGGCAACACAACTACCAACAATAAAAATAACAAGTCTGCCTCCACAAGTCGAACGCTGTCGTATTGGTGCTTTGCCCCGTCATTGGCCATGCAAGAGTTATCCAATTTGAAAATTCGATCCATTCTGGTGACGTCGGGGACTCTTTCACCACTTCCGAGCTACAGCATGGAGCTAGGAATCCCCTTTCCTCATACACTAGAGAATCCCCACATTATTTCAGACGAGCAAATTCATGTACGAGTCATCGGCAAAGGAGTCAGTGGTAAGGAATTGACAAGTTCCTTTCAAAGAAGAAAAGATGGAGAATACTATACCGAATTGGGTAATACTCTGGTAAGCCTGGCAAAGGTAGTGCCTGGTGGTATGTTGATTTTCTTTCCAAGCTACAATGTCATGGAGACGTGTCTGGAACGATGGGGTGGACCAGCATCGTCGTCTACGCGCTACAACAGCACCAAATCGACAAGTAACTTTTTCGCGGCAAGAAATAGAAAGGGCAGCAAAGCATCGAACCGACAACAGTACTCTTTTCCTTTTACGACGCTCTCGATCTATGGGTCCGCGTTGGGAGGAAGCAACCCTGTTACTCCTTGGAAACGACTAATTGGCGCCAAGTCGGTGGTCGTCGAACCGAGGTCGACATCAGACCTTGCCGATGCTATATCGGAATTTCACAAATACCTTGAAATGAAGAAATCGAAAGGGTGCATTCTCATGGGCGTGTGTCGCGGAAAAATCAGCGAGGGGATTGACTTTACTGACAATATGAGTCGTGCGGTTGTAATCACAGGATTGCCTTTCCCTCCGGCCTTTGACCCAAAGGTAAAGCTGAAGCGTGAATATCTCGATGGTACTCGTGCTTCCAAGAGTATGACGTCCAAAGAAGCGGGTGGCTTTGGTGGGACCGACGACACTGTTTTAGCCGAGGCATCTGGAACCGCGACCGAGAAGGTGAATGTCTTGAGTGGTCATGAGTGGTACAGTCAACAAGCACATCGTGCCGTTAACCAGGCCATCGGTCGTGCCATTCGTAACCGGAATGACTACGGTGCTATTCTTTTGTTAGACTCTCGATACGCTCAGCCTCCGAATCAACAAGGTCTGAGCAAGTGGGTTCGGCGTAAGTTCGGCTTGTCCTGTGCTCTACTTTGTTCGATTTTTTTGCGGTTCTAACAAATACCTCTATCCTCTCCATCGGCAGCGCATATACAACCGGACGCAGGATTTGGGAAAACGATCGCATCGTTGGCCAAATTCTACAGGATGGCAGAAGCTAAAGCTAAAGAGCAAGAGCAGGCATCAATGGGAGTAACTTTGGAGTATGAACAAGAAGTTTTACCTGAGATCAAGCGGCCCAAACATCAAGAGGACGAGGATTTTACGAAAATTGCGTTTGTTCAGAACAAGGCTACGGTGAAAAGCGGAAATAGCTCGGGCGTTTCATCCGAGACTCAGACGAACAATAATGGCAATGATACAGAAGAATCGGGAAGCTACATTGCACCAGACAGAATTGTAGCAAGATTGGATGTCGACGCAATGATGAAGGAAAACGAGTGTGCGGCGTTCCATCCCACGAAACTAACAAAAAGCCAAAACAAAGCTTCAAGCACCAGGTCGTCTGTATTCGAAAAGTCGGGAGTCGGCGTTACCAACATTGGTCGCGGCAAGGTGGACACACAAAAAACAGCCGCCGAGTTTTTCAAGAAAGCGCAGAAAAGTCTTTCCGTCGCGGAGTTTTCCCAGATTCGAAAATCTATCGTGGCAATGAAAGAGCACGGCGATAAAAAGGACCGTAAAGCCTATGTTGATTCAGCGCAAGAAGTTATTGCACTGTGCATTAAGCACGATCAGTATTTTGGCACTCATGAGAAAGATCACGATGGGACGCTCCTCTTCCTCTTTTTCACGTTGCTCCCCCCAGCTTATCGGCTTATTGTGGAACAGTTCGCAATGAAGGTTCTGTTTAAGAAGTCGCAGCTCGGGCAGTTCTGCAAAAATCTGCCTCAAGAACAGTATAGTCAGCTGTTACGAGAGCTGCCCAAGTTCCTTCAAAAATATTGGTGCACAGGCCACGAAGTATCTGCCACTCGGAGGACAGAATTTTTGCGCGAGGCCCAGGGCATGCTGAATTTGCTTCGAGAAGACACAAAGCCCGTGTCTTCTTCCATGGCATCTGCATTTCTGAAGCTGGTGCCTTCGCGTTTTCGATCAGCTACACAGGCTCTCTTTAGTGAACTAGCGGCTTCGCAAAGTAATATCCGATTGAAGAGGAAAGAAGCTTGGAATAAGGGAGAGAACACTCTAGGTCATCGAAAGTTTTCTAGGGTGCCGACGTCTCAGTTGGGAAATGGACCAGCAACTGTGAAAGCGGATCCATTAGAATCGAATGCAAGTAGCGAATTAAAATCAACAATAACGCTTAAGGTCGGCATTCAAAAGATCAGCTCTACACAACATGGATTCAACACATCGTCTACAACAGAAACGCCCAAGGGTACTTCATTGCTGGAGCAGAAGCCATTGAATCCGTACGCAAAGAAGCCGAGGTCACTCTCCTCCTACATCGGCCACGAGCCAAAATCAGCCGCTCCTCAGGTGCCAAAGAAGCCAACAAATCAGAACAATAATAGAGTTGCCCCCGCCTATACAAGGACAAGTGAGCTAGCTAAATCCGGAAAACCGAATCCGGACAAGAAACAGAATGATGATGCTGTGGTTGAAATACTACGGGAAGCAGAGATGCGACCGTTTATAAAGAGGACCCCGGGCGACATTGTACGTAATATCAAGAGCACAGTCCCTGCAAATATCAGCTGTCCGCTCTGCACGAGGACAGCGACAAACCCCATGCTATCAGACTGCGGCCACATGGCCTGTCAAAGTTGCTGGCTATTGTGGTTAAAGCGTTCGGAAACTTGCCCGGTGTGTCGCACGAGTGTTCAAAAAGAGTCCCTTGCTCGACTTGTCTTTCAAGACCATAATTCAGAGGATGGCGGCAGTGGTGGTCGTCACATTTCCTTGACGCAGCTCTGCGATTAGCTTCAAGTTGCATTAGGCAGAGATTTCTACGGTGATTGCTGAACAAGCTACGAGTACTTATTAATCTAATCTAATCTAACTCGGTTAGCTGATATTGACTTCAACCCTTTAGTATTGGTCTTCAGAAACAGTGTTGAAGCAACCCCACCCAGCCATGCATTACGATGGGAACGTTCTCAGGTAACTCCCAGACTAGCAGTTGTCTCGGATGCATGTCCTTCCAAAAAAGTCGGTTTCCAAAAATTCAATCTACAATACAATTCGGTTATTACGGACACAGATGAAACAAAGGCTGCTGATGAGATATTCCGCCTTCCGCCCACTTTGTTGCACTTTTATACGAGTTCGCTTTGCGGTAGTAGACTTTGGCACTAGTAGTTCAAGGGCTCGTTACGGCTGGTTTTGCGTCCTGTGATTAGCAGTCCCCTACCCTACTACTACGTACTTACCAGGTAGTACTCTACTCAGTAGCCACTAGCTAGCTAGTACTCCGTACGTGCTAGTACCAGGTACGGTACCAGTATGATAGAGTAGTAGAACCTTATCACATCAGCGCTCTCCTCCAAACAGCAAGACAGTGCAACAGTTTTAACCAGTCACGAGCACCATTTTGAAAGCGAACCCTTGTAGTCTTGTTTTGCTTGTTATTTTCAGAATTTTCTGAAATTCGCTTCACTTCGTTGGGTTTCATTGGTTTTAGAAGGTTCCACGTCAAGTCCGCCATTACCGTATTCTCATCCAAAGCGAAGCACGTTCTGAGAGCACTGCAAAAGGGTGCATCAAATTCTTTGCAATTTATTTCGATTTAATTGCCGAAAGTGGTGCGCTGGCATTGTAGGAGTGGGCCGAAACAGCGACGAATACAATGACCGTTGATGGACAAGAATAATCGGAGTGAAACTTGCGTAATTTCAGAGAAAGCATTCCGAACCATCATACCGGTGCAGGTGAATTAACATTATTATCTTCATAAAAACTAAAAACGCATAAACAAAAACAAAAAAGACACCGTGAAAAATAAAAAATCATCAATATCCCGAACAAAAGTAAGATCAGCTTAAACATGTTCCAAGCAATCGCCAAGACCATCCTTCCTAATATTGAGCGTCAAGCAAGAATAACCATCTCGAAGCTACAAGGCGCGGCCAAGTTATCAGGACCAGTGAAACAGGCATTGCACCAGCCAAAGCAACCACAGAACTACATTCACGTCGGCTTTCCAAGAAAACCAATTCAGTACTATCCTCAACATTGCTGAGTGAGTGACTTTCCTAACATGGATGAGTAGTGAATGACATGATGGAAGCTTACAGTGTTCTAACAAGTCAAGAGACGAAAGGCAAAAAAGGAAAGAAAGAAGCAAGTGCGAAAATCTCATAACATTGTACATAATAGATAATAGAACGCGGACAAACAGCACCAGGGAAATTGCCACCACCAACGTATGGGACAATATTTGAAAGCGAAAGCGAACATAGACTTAAATTAAACCGGAAATACGATTATGAAAGAAACGGTATTCTCTCGTAGCTCGTAGTGTTGCATATGGCGATTAGCAATTAGCATGTACTCTACTAGTTTTGCTTTCGATGTCATTGTATAATCGCTCGGGCATTTCCAACTTCTAACACAAGATGAGTGATGGAAGAAGGATAGGCAGCTACTACTACTAGTCTACTTTTACGGTAATAGGTGTTGGGTCAGACACTGTCTTGTAGGAGACGGAGTTTGTCTGGGTTGGGTGTTGGGTTGGTTTGGTTTGGCGCTGACTCGTTGACCAAATAATGCCTTGACCCGACAAAGCAGTGAGTAAGTGCACAGCAGAGTGCGTCACATGACTTTCGGGCCACTATCTAACAGGAACGTCCAGTAATCCATATTGCATCTTGTTCACTATTTTGTCGCAATCATTACACTGCTCACCCATGCGGTACGGACAGGAGAACAGATCTGTTGTCGTTCATTGGTACGTAGTACTAAGTACGGTAGTAGCATCAAGCACCAAATAGCTACGGTACTACTAGGTTATGTTGGTAGTCCAGAGTACTCTAGTAGTACTAGACCTAGCTACGTACATTTATTTATTATTTCGGCGATACACGTATGTACAGTAGAAACATCTATCGAAGCATCAGCTTCCGGCATTTGTATCTCGCCGTGTACTATACACCAAGCCCTACTGGTAGCTACAGTAGCTAGAGTCCTAGAGTAGCTACAGTAGACTACTAGACTACTTATACTGGGCTTAAGAGTAGATGTCTCCCCTGCTAGTAGTCCTACTACTAGAGATCTACTACTACTAGTAGTACTACTAGTAGAGTGATGGGGCTTCGGCAGCAAACAAAGCTACCAGTAGTCTACTACTAGCTACGAGTAGCAAGTAGTAGTGCTGACGTGCCTGAAATGATGATGCCCACGGCATAAAAAATAATAATGATGTTTAACATCCGGGTATCCATTTGACAACGCGCCAACAAATTAATTTCTCGCTGAATTACACTCGTTGATCACGTCGTCATGGGAAAACCGTTCCTGCGCATAATACTATCCTCCACACTCCACATTCCACATACACATCATCGCAAGCTCATCATTTATTTACTTGTTCTACGGTTTAACAAAATAAGAATAATCAATGCAATTTTTTATTATCTCTTCCGCAACCATAATGGCTTCATTTCGACAAGCTTTCGCGATAGCTCTTCGAACGATTCAGCGAGAATGGGCTCAAAGAGCAGCACTGCCGGCAGTGAAACGTGGACCACCATTATCCGCCAATAGCGTTCGTTTCAGCTTCGCATCTTCTACGAGTCGGAGTCAACACTATAATACCAACACCATATCAGTTGGTTTTCCTCGGAAATTGATTGAGTTTTAATTACAAGGCTTGAAATGTCATTTTTCAGATTGTTGTGGTTTTCAAGGATCCTTTCAAGAAGAATTAGACAGAGAAATGTCTTTGGCTGGTAAAGAAGTGACAAGCGTGTCAAGACATATTGGCATTTGGCACCAATCTCGGGGTCATCCTGTGAACGCCAATGCAGCAATCAAATACTGTATGTAAAAATTTGGCAACCATCACACAGCAGAAAAACAAAACTCCCAACAACCTTGCCAATAAAAGCTTCTTTCTGCAATGCTAGAGAGCAATGCTAGAGAGCAATGCTAGAGAGCAATGCTAGAGAGCAATGCTAGAGAGCAATGCTAGAGAGCAAGGGCCCAATCAAGCCACTTCTAATGGTGGCGACAGTGCTGGCTGTATTTTGGCAATGGGCCCTGCAATCGAAAAAAGCTCGTCGTCGTCTGCGGCCCATTTTTAAAAAAAAAAAAAAGACTAAATGGACTCATTGACTAGCTCTATTGGTTTATTGTTGGTCAAGAAGTATTATTTATGTAAGTGTCTGTAACTGAGTCGATTCTTTTTCTGTAATCAACAGCTACACTACCATACTAGCCTAGACACCTACTACACGTCTCTCGTCTAGGTTCTTCTGCTTGCTGAACACTCGTTTGTCCCATTTGCCCTCGCTCGGGGAAGCGACCGTACAGTAGCTGGTTTCTGTGCTTACCGGCTTTGTCCACTTTATCCATGCTACCATTTTTTAACCGTCGTAGCGGAAAATATAAGAACGTTCTTTGAGCTTTTTTTGTTGGACATTTTTACGCAGATCTATCTAGTGATAGTACCTGGTAGGGTCAACTCAAGCAGATTATTTACTCGAATAGTCTACTGGAGTACAGAGCTTTTTCCTTCTCGATGCAAATACTCGAATAGAGTAGACTACTACTCCGTAGCTAGTAGTCTACTAGCTAGTAGTAGTACTCAGAGTAGACTAGTAGCTTTCATGGGGAAAAATAAATTGCCCACCTGGGCAAAGAATTCATTCCCCACCTGGGCAAAGAATTCATTCTGAAACACTGCTGTTAGTAGTAGTAGTACTGCTCTACTAGGTAGAGTAGTCTACTAGAGTGATGATACCAGGTACCAGGTACGTAGTCTACTCGGAGTAGTAGCTTGCTGACAACAACGAGCACAAAACTCAATAGAAGCACAAAATCCACTCATAGTAAGGTAAATAAATAATAATAATTGCTGAATGAAACCATGGTTCCCTCTATCAAAACTCGCGGTGTATATGACTACACGGCATCGTACTCTCGACAACAGGATTGGGATGCCTGTTGTGCCCATGTCATGGGCTTGGACGACGATGCAGAAGACTACCAAGAAGTACATTCGTCTTCTTCACCTGCTGTGCGACTATCTCTTGGCAATCTGCAAGTCACAAATCTTCTCCCCGCTGAGCTATTCAAAGATGACCAGCAACAACGACAACAACAACAACAGCGAGAGGAATCATCATCTTTGGACAAGGATCATTGGACTGAGAATGCTCTGAACATTCAAGCCGACTTGGAACGCATGGCACAATGGATCCAAATCAAAAAGATTTCTTTTATTAGCTTTGATAATATGCGTGATGACGAAGCATCACTCATTCAATCCACAGTAACGTCCTTTGCTGCCACGACGGCCAACGATATTGAATCCCTTCGCAAAATGGCGGCAGCGGCAGCGGCCACTACGACGTCCGCAAAAATGACGACGACGACGACGACGACGACAAACAACAGTAGTAATAATAATGTAGTACAGCACAGAATGGGTATTGTTCAAATTTTGCTGGCGAGATTGAAAAAAGATATTGTTGAACCCTTTGGGGTGTTGCAAAAATACAGATCACGTAAAGCTGTTACTTTATGGCAGAATCCACTCCAATGTAAGCTCTTGGTGAAGAGTACTCCTTCTTCTCGCAATAGCAAGTACAAGAACAAAAATAAATCACGAGATGAATTGAATCGAGCCTTGGGATTGGATGATGACGACGACGACGATGATAATGAAAGTGCTGCTGAAAAGACACGCCAGGATCAGCGTTTTATGCCAACTCGGGACATTCACAGGGGTCGTGGAGATTTTATGGAAACGTACCATAAAGATGAATATCTCTCGGCTCCTATGGAGCGACCAAGGTCTTTGATTCGCGATCCACTGTCTGTCTTGTCGACCGAAAATGAAGCTGTCTTTCAAAGCAAAAACAGCAGCAAGCAAGAAAAGAATGTGTATGCTAACATTCAGAATGTTACAGATCTTGGCCACAATAATAACACTACTGGTGGTGGAATGTACGTAGAAAGTATGCAAGATAACTACCAGGTAACACGTGAAGAATCGGAAGCTGCTCAAGCACAGATGCAACAGGAGGCACTGTTGTTGCAGAATATTGCCAATAGTGATTTAGACAGTGTCCAGAAAATGGAATCTCAAATGGTGAGCATTACGACGTTGTTGACACAGTTTTCAGAACTCGTGGGAGAGCAACAGGAAGAAGTATTGCAAATTCACGAAACGGCCAAGGAGACTAAAGATAACATGGATAAAGGACAAGATGAACTGGTGAAAGCGGCGGAAGAAACCAACCGCAGTAATCACTACATGGCCAAGGGTATTTTTGCCTTATCATGCTTATTATTGTTGTTTCATTGGTTAAGACCTTAAATCTTAAACGAACAATAACTTTTCGTGTGATGGAATGTTTGGACTTTTATGTGGTGTTCTTATTAGAAAAGAATGATAGCATCTGTAAATGGTAAACAATCGTTGCTGGTCGAAACTTGTTCATGGAGCAATATCGGTGGCCGTATAGGCAGGAAGATTATCGTTATCTCCAAAGATGATTTTGAGGGCGACTTGCACTAAGCCTGACATCAATCCCATAAGATTGGGCAGGTATACGTTGATATCCTTCATTTCGAACCAACCAAACATGGACCACATGAAGCAATTCAAGCAGGAGATCAAAGTGAATGGTAACGGGATCGACTTGGCAGATTTCGTTTCCAGAACCACTTTGATAACCGATAGTGGGCTGGCAAACATGACCATGCAAATGATGACCCCAATGTTCCCAATTAGATTTGTCGTGTTGGCAAATGGTTTGGCAAAGGCCAGAAGCAAGATTCCGAAAATCACAGCCATCACGCCTTGGAAATGCTGTCGAACAGAACCAGGAAGGGTGGGCGTTGAAACATCAAATACGGATGCATTCTTGTGCTTGGGCAGGTTTTTGACAAAGTTGACGCAGTAGTAGGCCCCCAAAAAGACCCCGATCACATTACAAGACCAAATCTTTGGTTCCCTCTTTAAAAGTCCATAGGTCGTCCACAAAAAGGCATTTGATAGCATGCTGGAGTAAGGGAGCAAAGGCATGCTACCTACGGCTCCCGTCTGCATGATTTGTTGAATTGTTGGCATTGGCTACGTGTAGATTGAGTGGAAAGCGAAGGAAAAGGAAGGTATTGGAAGGGATGAGAAGGTAGTCGATACATTTTGCTAGAATCAGCAGCCCAATTAATTGGAGCTATACCGTAGGATCTACAACAGATACTGTGTAACACAATGTAGTATCTTACAGCCAAATATAATCCGACGGAGGCGAGAGCGCCGCCTTGGCCACACGCTCGAACAAGGGGAGTAAGCATGCCTGAAAAATTGATGGCAAGTGATGATTTTTGTGAGTCTGCCATTAGGGATGGATGTGCGAGCAGATGGGATTGCCGATGGATTAAAAAGGATTCTATTCCGAGGCAGTTTTCTTGGTACCTGATCAGAAGAAAAGAGCGACGTGTCAACAGTCTAGGTCGACCAGTATTTCGTTGTCTTTCTCGAAGGATCGATGGACTAAAGTTTGCAGATATTAGGAGGTAGAGTAGAGTTGAGGTTGAGTGTTGTTGATAATACGTTTGTTAGCTAGTACTGTACCCCGTACCAGGTACTCTCTACTCTACTACTGGAGTACTAGCTAGCTAGCTAATACACCAGTAGCTACTACTACTAGACTACAGTAGTAGGAGAATAAACCTACTACTGTACGAGCTACTAGTACTAGCTACTACTGTAGTAGTACGGTAGTACCTGGTAGTATCTAGCTACTACTTGTACTACTAGCTAGTGCTTTAAACTTAAAAAAAAATCTTCGTTCGAGACGTTTGACGCGTGACTTGATGACCCCTTCCAGTAACGAATTATCCATAACGGGAAAGTCTAGCTAGGAGGAGTTTAAAAATAGCGGAAAAACTAGTAGACCAGTAGTAGTCTACTACTGGAGTAGTCTGGCAATACTGATTACACAATAAGTTTCCTGTAAACAATAATAATTGATATCCTGCTATTTGTGGTAGCAAGTTGTAGCTACTTGCTCCGAAGGAAAAGCTGCTGAAGCTCTACTACTGGTAGTTCAATCATAGAATTATATATTACACAAAAATGAAAATGCAGTTTTTAAGCGTTGAAGCCTTTCACATTCCTGAAGCCACCAGACTTGACTACAATCTCGTCTTCATCAAAATTCAGACTTAAATCGATTTCGTCTTCTTCCTCGTCTGCAAAAATGTCACTATCGTTCCGATGAATGGCTGGTCGGGGGGCGATATTCTTGCTTTTGAAATACGATTCGAGCTGATGGGGAATTTCTTTTAGAGTTGCCTCCGTTAAGGATTGACTGTCGTGAGCATGCTGATTGAACGCAACAAATTGGGCAATGTCACGTGTGCTCTTTGCCGCGACATGGACATCATCAAGGAATTGCATAGCACTAAAATCAGCATTTCCAACTCCAACTATCACGATACTCATAGGACTGTCGCTTATTTTGCTCAGTGAAGCAGCTGTGGCGTTGACATCGGAAACCGCTCCGTCAGTGACAATCAAGAGAATAGTGTAAGACTGCTGTCCTCTGCCAGCGGCTGCTTGTTCGTTAATTCTGGCGCGGTTTGCCGCTGTTTCCATGACTTCGGTAAAGACAGTGGGTTTACTCATGATGAGACCACTTTTAAAAGTATAATGATAGGCATCCAATACTCCTTGCAGTCCGTGGACTTCCGGAGTTGGTCCACATTGAAAACAATGATGAACGATTCCACTGTACTTCGCCCCAAAGCCCAAGACTGGAACTTTTTTATCGCTATCGTAGTCCAGCAGAATGGATGTAACGGCTGCGATGGCCTGTTCATACTGGTTTCGTGAGTTTGGATCAATGTGATGCAAGGTTCCAGGTTGACGAGGATCTCCGTTACTTCCCGTGAAGTCGATCGCAACTACCACGTTGAGTTCACATCCTCCCGATACATAATCAACAAAGGTGGCTCGCGCCAGGGGTGGTGCTGCACCAGGAACATAGGCTGGTGCTGGAGCAACAGACATATTTTGAATTCCCTGTGTCACTTGTCCCAGACCGCCAACCTCAGCTTTTTGAATGACCAAAGACCCCGTAGGTTTACCCTTGTTGGTTATTGACATGAAAGAATTCTGTTTGGCTGCATTCACTAACGCATTCACGCTAGTCTCAAGCCGGCCAATGAGCACGTGCTTTCCATCGCTTTCGTGATCATAAATCGCAATTTCTAAGGGACTGTTTTGATCGCCGCCGCATAGAGTGCTTAATTGGAGAATTGTTTCCTCCCATTCTGGATTAAGATTATCATGAATGTCCTTAGAGCGGTAAATGTTGTCCCTGTTGATCGCATAGCGGCCGTTTGTGAATTGTGAGTGAATGTGAACATAGATAAATATTTCGTTTTGAGTTGATAATTTCTCACTCAAAATACCCAATGCATACTGGCTCGCCTTAGATACATACAGCAAAGACAGAATAGATTGTTTAAAACATACCATCCAGAATCAATTTTGCGAGAAATTTCAAAGAACGGATCGGACTTGCGAAATAATCCTTCCATGTTCTTCAGCTTGACTCCTTTACATTTGAATGTGAATATTCCAGAACCCTCGGCCTTGCGAACAGTGGCAAAGAGGCTGATAAAATCGATGAAACTGTGAGACATGTGATGGGAAATCAATGTTCGGCAAAACAAAATATGACGTCAACAAGATTGACGTGACGAACTGGCAAACTTACATTCCGCCATTTTTCATCTTTTTTGCTCTGATGTTACCTCTGGTACCCAAGATCTGTCCTACATCCATGAGAGCGCTACCCATGTTTATGTTATTGCTCTTCTTGACTTCGTCAAAAATGTTAATGGCAATTGTGCAGGCTGTACCAAGCTCATAATCCAGCACAAATACCTTGACCCAGTTCGGACTGAGAGAATTTTTTATCACTTCTGTTTTTCCCAGCACCTTTGGTTGTTGCCCTGGTTTCGTAGAGAGCCGAGTAACTACAGCGAAAGGATCACTCGTTCCTTTAAAGGCGCCTGTTGTGCAAAATAAGAAGAACGAGAAAGGTGGTGGTGAAAAACGTAGAACATCATTGCACATCTGTTCCAGATCTCAGATCTGCTTCTCAAAACTCAACAGTATTCTGTATTCTCTCCCTGTCTCATTTTTACAAGTTTACAGGCAAACGTACCTGCCACATTCTTAAGCTTGGACGCGTGAATGGAAAGTTCGATTTTCATGATGTTGGAAGTTATTACTGGTAATATAGTGGCTGCTTTTGTAGACTACAGTGCCTTCGAAATGATCTGTTTTTGTTGGATTAAAAAAATACAAACGACGGTGGAAATGAGTGCCGATTGGCGAGATCTTCATAATTAATTACTGTAGTGTATTACCTCTCCAGTAACTTAAGTTGAGTCGTATTTTTGGAGGTGAATCGTGGATGAAAATATTACACTAATATTATTACTAGTATTATTCATTATTATTACCAGTACTACGAGTAGTAGTCGACTAGCAACAGTAGTAGAGTACGTGTACGCTCCATTCGAGATTAAGTACTCAAGAAGGTACCAATTCTTCGTACCCTGGTACTAATGATTTCTTCTGGCAGCACTTCTAACGTTTTTTTTCTTTCTCGCAACGACTGCCTTGAACGTGCACAGTCATAAAATGCTACAAACTGAACGACGTCGCGGCGGAAAGTACCACCTATAAAGTCATCCATGATATGTTTCATTGCACTTTTGGAAATCTCCTTTCTCAAACCCCCACAAGGATGACAATCGTTCTAAGGATTTTCGTTGATACAGCTACCAGGTACCAGTACGGCAGTACGCTGTGGAATTTGCATCTAATGTTCAAGCCTATCACTAGACTAGACTACTTGAACCATCAACAAATTAATTGTTACTGTACAAGACTGACAATTCCGTGTCTGGACTGCCCAGTTGACTAAAATTGTAGCCTTTCGAAGTACAAATGTGCGATCCTCCAACCACCCCGGCATTTTAAAAAAAGACAACAGCGAATTTATGGGCAAATAGCTGCTGCTCTACAACTGCAGTGATAGCGTAGTAATAGCTGCTTCCTGCTACTACAGTACGTATTATCCTTCTCACTTACAGCATTAAACTGCTGATAGCCCACATTTCATAGACCTTAATTTCCCGTTAGCACTTTCTCATTGACAAGGTCTCAGAGGAACAGCAGTAGCTCCACTGGAAAAAATAGAAAGTAGCCTTGCAGACAGCAACACAACGACATCTGGAATGTCGACTGCACAACAACAACAACAACAGTTTCAACGACAGCGCCAACTTCAAATGCAGTTTCAACAGCAGCAGCAGCAACAACAACAGCAACAGCAGCAGCAGCAGCAGCAGCAAATGCAGAGCAATAGCGCCTACAAACCGTTGGCTCCGGCTGTGCCACAAATTCAACCAATCAGTGGTACTGGATCTAACATATCTCTAGACACAATGAACTCGGCCAGCAGCAAGAAGGGATCTCCGGTCAAGCGCAGTAATTCTGTGGCCAGTACTGGAACGGCAACGACAGCAACGGCGGCAGCGACAGCAGCAGCAGCAATCAGTGAAATTGAAATTGAACGGTTGTTGAGCAATTGCGATTGGAAAGATCGGATCATGTGGACATCGCGACAGCTCTTGGGAGGCAATGCCACCAATGGATTCTTACGAGCGACGGCATCGGTTCAACGCATCAAACGACAACGGGCTCGACAAACAGCCCAAGCCAAGAAAAAGGAAGAAGCTAGGAAGGAAGAAGCAAGCGGAAGCGATGCTCTGGCTGCAGCAGCCAAGGAAGCCAAGGAAAAAGCGGATAAGAAACGAGATGTCCCAGATCAGGCTGCGGAAGAAGCACTGAAACTCGATATTATGAATCCTAGAACTGCCAAAAAGTTAAAGGTAGAAATGGAAGAAGGTTTGGCATTCTGCGTAGCTTTGCAAAGCACCATTCGCAGTATTATTTTGGATATGGATCCCAAGATTGCCGCCTTTTGTCCCTTACCATTGAGCGAAGGCGGAGAAATTCCCAAGCATGTACGTTCGGGACAATCTCGGACAGCAGCAGCAGCAGCAACAACAACAGCAACAACAAAAACAACAACAAAAACAACAACAACTGCTGTCGCTGCCACTTCCGTTGCGGCACCACCGGCCCAGGAGACGCACCGCCGCGGTCTTGACGCGAACAGATCCACAGTAACGCAAGCATCGACCGGAGGCGCCAGTGGTTCGACATTGCGTCGACACCGCAAGAAGAAATTACCACCATCGAAAGAAAAATTGCCAGACGTGACGGAATTTGATGCGTCTGGCAAACGAGTCGCTTCCAAGAAGGAGCATTCGTTCCGAATTTTCGAAGCCTTGCGCTTTCGTGCCCTGTCGGCGGGAGACTTTGTGGCCGCCCGGGTCACAAGCCGCGATTTATGGATCCTTGCCAGAGTTCAGGCCGATTTCCCTTCCTTCGCCATGACACCCGACGAGTTCCTTCAACTGAGTGGGGCAAGACGGGATGCGCATTTTCGAGAAAAAGTGGCTATTAAAGATGTAGAAGAGAAGGGTTCTGGAGGGACTGCTCGAGTGTCACGGAATTTAGTTTTGCCGTTGCCTAGGACTTTTTCGGAAGCTGCTGAGTGGGGCCAGCGCTGCAAAAAGGACTCTCGCGTCTACGCCATGTATCCGCACACCACGTCCCTATATTCGGCTACTGTCATTGACAATGTAACGTACTGTCGTCAGGATGATGATATTATTGTGGTGGAATTTGATGGAGACGAACCAGGTACAAAGAAACTATTATTTTTTGTACTATATATAGTGTTTGGTGTGGCAATAAATGAAGACCACAGCTCACCTTCGTTCCCCTTGTTCTCTCCAGCAGATGAAACCGGCGTCTTGCCCAAGCATCACATTCCAGCGAGATTTGTAACTCTCATCCCACGAGAGTTCGAAGCTTCTCTTGCCAATAACAAGAAACGCAAGTCCCTGACGAGTGCACAACCCTCTCTTCTCCCAAATAACGCAAGTAATAAGAGACAGTCTCTTACCGACGGGGGTTCAGGGATTGGAGGAGGCGATGACGTCATGGATGGAATGGTCACAGGAATGGGTTTCGACGACTTGAACATGTCGGCGGATTCCCTGGAAGACTTCGGCTTTGATTTTTCCGACATGTAAACCAGACAAAATCTCTTTCGCTAAAGCATTTCGCTAATGCAGCTATTTGTTCATAATATTACAAAACTTTTGTAGACTAGTAGGTGCACCACTTGCTGCGAGTATTTAAGATCTAGATGGTTTGTGAGGTCGAGCTTTCTGCCGACGGATCACAGCTGGCTTGGGCCGCCATCGCTCTCGTACGTTCGACCGCCAAGTTTCAGGAAGATCGTCAACAGTCACACGGCGACTTGACATACGGGAAGGGCTCAGCTGAGCAGCCTTCACTACCAATTCTTCGAACAAATCCCTAGGAGCGGCAGACCGCAGCTGTGTCAACACCATTTCTCCCACTTGGCCATCCGCGCAACATTGTTGAAAGGCTTCAATGATCACAGCACGCCGAAGTTCGTCATCGTCGGGTAGAAGATTGGCACATGCTTTGAAAAATGTTCCATAGGTGATCTGATTTGGGTGACCATAACGCGACGACTTCAGTTCCTCCAGAGTAAAGATGGCAGTATCCAACGCCTTACGACGGGTCTTTTCGTCCATAACAGCCGGGAAGGCACAGCTATTTAGGACGGCAGTGTAGGTTTTCTCGTCTGGTCGTGCTTCCTTGTTGAGGCCAGCCTGGTAAAGCTTGTCCATCCGACGCAGGATTCTTAGAGCTCGTTGAGCCTTCGCTTCATTTTTGCTTTTCGAGATTGCGTTGATGACCGTGTTATAGCTCTTGTCGTTGGGCTTGACAAGGTTGTTGTCGCCAGCATTGTAGAGCTCCCACATTTGATCCAAATACTGTTCAGCCTTGTACCCACAGCATCTGGTTCCGCTCAGGGCCCAGGCATTCAAGACGCAATTGAAAGTGACCAAATTAGGGGCCATACCAGGATCATTGTCTCTTTCTCTCATTTGTTGCATTTCCTGCATCAGCGCCTCAGCCTTGCGAGCTCCTAGCGTCCCTTCTCCACTCTTTGCCCAACAATGGATGACCTGAAATGCATATTTTATAGTAGCACATGTGAAAGAGTGAACCCCGGTAAATATACAATTCATCGCTAACGCGAAACTCCGCAAAAAGAAAGAAGTAAACTTACCGCGTTGTAAACGTGGCGATTGGGTTTCATTGCAGGCTCTTTATACTTTGCATATTGATCTTTCATGCGTTGCAACAATTGTTCCGCCTTACTAGCAGCAATCAAGTCTCCACTTCGCGCGTACGCTTGAATAACACTGGCATAGCCCATGGCATCTGGTTTCGCCTTGGGATGAATGCCGGTTCGGTAGGCTTTCTCCATAAACGCCAGCAATTCCTCGGCCATTTTCGCGGCACCTTTCATCGGGGATCGAGACAATGCCGCTAATACCTGATTGAAGGAAAAGCTGTCGGGCTCGACTCCAGCTCGCTCGTCATTTTGAACTTTAGATAGCTGCCGCAAAATATTGGCAGCTTTCATAGCAGCGTCTTTGTCTGGAGATTTCGACCATGCTTCAATAACTAAGTTGTAGGTGAAAGAGTTTGGAGCAAAAGTGACTTCTCCGCGTTCATAACGCTGTTCCATTCTTTGTAGCAAATCTTCGCACTTTTGTGCCATGAGCGGCTTCTTTGCTTGCAGCGACAGGGCGTGCAAGTGTGTATTGTAGCTAATCAGGTCTGGTTGAATCGAGGGTTCGTTGGACTGTTCCATTTCGTGCAAGATTTCTTCCGTTCTTTTGCAGGCACCTGGACTACGCGACTTGACCCACGTCGACATGACCGAGTTGAGAACAACCGTGGTTGGCTCCAAATTGGTGTCTTCTTCAATCTCGCGAAGTAATTGCTCCGCCCGTTGCACCGCATGCGATTTCATTCCACTGGTTGCCCAGGCAGAAATGACGGAAGAATAAGTGACAATATCTTTCGGGGCTTGCATTTCTTCCAAGATACGATCGGCATGCTCGGCAGCTTCTCTTCCCCTTCTCGAACGACTCCAAGCTCGAATGGCCAGATTGTAAGAATAGGTATCTGGAGTGATTCCGGCTGTGATGTTCATGTGCCGTAAAAATCCTTCCGCCAAGGAACCAGCATTTGCCTGCTGTTTGGGATTTCGTTCATAGGTGTATGCATTGAGCACGGATGTGTAGTCACTCCGGGTTGGTTTGGCGTGTGGATTTTTTCCACTTCGATGCAAGTACTCCATCAGTGCCAACAACCGTCGAGCAATGGTAGGCCCTTCCGTTCGGCAGACCACGTGCAACACCAAATTAAAAGATTCTTCATTTGGCATTAATAATTCGTCTCCTTCCGATTCGTACGTTTCTTGTAATAATACCAATATTTCCCTTGCTCGTTGCGATGCTACAACTGGATTTGTGGTCCTAAAGAGTCCCGCACAGGCCCAGGCATCCAATAATCGATTGTACATGTCAATATCAGCTCGTGCCTCCTCATTTCCGGCGCGTCGTTCTTCGTGCAGTCGTTTCAAGATGGACTCCACGCGCAGTGGTGCTTCGGCATCCGACTTTGAAAAGGAGGACCATGCGTACAACATGGAAGTTAATTCGTGCCATTTTCCCTTGGTTAAACTACCTGGTTCCGATCCAACAAGAGCATCCGTGGTCCGTGTTAACCAGTCGCGTCTAAGTTTCCGCTTGTTTTGGTACTCTTCCTGCATGTACCAGGGTTGCTCGGCGACGATGGTTTCTTTTTTATTGCCATTTGTAAATTGTCGGCGTCGTATTGGTAGCGACACCGGCGTTTGCAAAATTTTATCATTTTGTGGTCTTGAAAAGCTTTCCTCCAGAGGCCCGGCAACTGTAGCTTCTTTCTTGGTAATTTCTATTTGGTTGTTTTCCTCGGGCAATGATGATGCCCATTGTTCATAGTCCTCGTGCACAGCCCTGTGCGATGACGATGATGATGACGATGATGATGTCCAGGAAGATGCATAAGAGGAAGGTTTCGAAGGAACCACAGCGGGAGCTAAACCTGGCATTGTATGGTAGGACCTGTGCTGTTGGAATCCTTCAACGCAGATATTCTCGGTAGAAGATGCTACGATTCCCACTACTACCACCAAGGATGCTAAGCAAGGACGATATCCTCTCTTCATGGTAGATTTTATTCTGAGTGTTGGGCTCCGTTCCTCCCTCATGGGCAAAGTCATTATTCTTGCAGCAACGAAAAAGTTAAATAATGACAATCCTTTAAGGAAGCTCTCTTCTTCTGACTACTACTACTACTACTAGTCTAGTAGTCTAGCTGTCTAGCTAGTAGTAGATTTTTTTATCAAAATATGTATTGCTCTTACCTGGTAACTACTGTGTTCGGGTTTGAGTAGTGTATCGTTTGAGGCACTGCTCTTCTGCCAGCAGCATGCTGGCGTGTCACTTCACACGGCTTCTTTGCTTCAACTGCAAGAAGTACCTACCAATACTCGTCTACTAGCTAGTAGTAGCTACCAGGTACTGTAGTATTAGTAAGATCTTGCTCCAAAATTCTCTTAAAGAAATAAAAAATAGCTACTCTAACACTTAGGGTGACGTCACACTTTCGCTCAGCTCTCTCGTCGCCGTCGGAAGACACCACCACCACCATGGATGGATTCTACTGGACAAAAAATAAGCGGCGACAATTTATTTTTGTAGTCCAAACCAACAACGTACCAGCGGAACCACCATCAAGTTATTATTATCTGAACTTGATGCTCTATCAGATACAAACCGACCACCTACATACTACGTACTGTACAAAGCACGCAGTTGAGATTTGAGAGAGAGTGCACCTTCCTCCACCTTTAATAACTGTGCTCTCCGTCTACCTTGAACTCAACAACTGTAAAGTCCTACTAAATAATCAAAGAAAACGCGGCAGTGTTTATCCTACTTGTGTTCCTGGGACTTGTATCGGTTGGAATTGCCTTTGTCACCTACTAGCTAGGTTGTGAGCCACGTAAATTTCTACTTTTTTGCTGTAGTTAGCAAGCGACGGAGATCTTTGAAGGGAAACTAAGCAACCGGAGACTACTATTACTAGTAATAATAGCTAGTAGCTACTGTAGTAGCTATTAGCTACGGAGTAGTAGCTAGCTAGGAGGAGGAGTAGAGCTACTACTCCTCTAACAGCTCCTCCTACTCAAGCTAGATTACTGTACTCTATTTGACTAGTAATCCGTACTAGTACCCCACTAGTACTACTACTAGCTACTAGTAGTAGTACGTATTATTATGTAGTTACCAGGTAGTCAAAAAAATTCTCCAAGATTTTGACAAGCAGACAAAATTTGACCAAAGTAACACGTCTTATTTTTTAGTCTAACACTCTATGACACTGGTAAGTTTTTGATTTTCTTCACACATTAGGGATCGGATTGAATCTAAAATCTCCCGAGCGAACGCTACCGCGTTCTCTCGACTATGCCAGCTCTCTAGGGCTACGTTCGGCTAGGTAGGGTGGTTTGGAGAAACTCGGCAATTTACTAGGGCCGACCTTTTCTCCGTTCCGATGCGCCCGGGTGAGAGGGCAGACCGCTAGGGTTGCTCTCACACTCGGGTAGCCAATCGGGCGGGAGGGCGCGGTTAAGAAACTATTTTAGGTATATAAAGTTGCTTTCGTATTCGACGAAAAGG
>Ga0100402_1000913_pt1 | contig 34224 bp, 22 predicted proteins | sample CryGeyme20150102_FD_80419 | JGI IMG/M metagenome (GOLD analysis project Ga0100402, IMG submission 80419) | Groundwater microbial communities from Crystal Geyser aquifers in Utah, USA - Crystal Geyser metaG 2015-0102 | ecosystem: Environmental > Aquatic > Deep subsurface > Groundwater | place...
AAATTGTGGCAGAAAAAAAAAAACCTGGGTGGGGGGTTTAGGCCATTTGAGCAAACAACCAAGCCCTTTTTGTGGAGGGTACACCAAAAAAAAAGTAAAACCCCCCAAACCCCCCCCCCCCCCCCAGCAAAATGAATCCGGGGATCGCTACTTAGTTACCTAGTAGTAATGCAATACTCGCAGTACTATCTCAAGTAATCCACTCCCTCCTATGAAGTCTTCTTACGTTTGTCTTCAAAAGGTATTATGGATACATAAAGATCACCTCATTTCACATTTTTCATTTTAACATTCTACATCATGCTTGCATCTTAGACAAAGTAGCTACCTGGGTGACCAACAAGGACAGATGATATGTTTATGGTAGGCGTGAGCGAGGGCTCTGCCCGGAGATCAGACCTTCCAAGGTGGGATTCTGATGAGCTTGGAATACGTGCACTGCTTATTTTCAGGGCTAGAATGCCGTTTAGTAGTAGACAGTCGAATCCAAGTTTGTTTACTGCTGTTCACTTGTTCCTCGCCGTTGTATCTCGCGCCTCTTTCTTTTAGACTCGGTGGGCAGCAACCTTTTGTATTATTTATTACCCGCCACGACAGTCCCGTAGTATTGAGTGCCCTGGTGGACTATATCAGTATGTCATACAACGGAGATAGACCAACACCAGCCATCCTCGAAAAAAAATGTGCTGCAAAAAACGTACTCCGAGTATAACATCACCTTCTCTACATCATAAATCCAATCACTCACCTACCCACGCAAAAGTTCATCAATAATTCATTGTTATTGCTAAAAAAGACCATGTCACCGAGACAATCACAGCAGTGCCTTTTTGCAGCAATTTTGTGTCTGTGTTGCTTGGCACAGCTAGTACAAGGTTTTGCTACAAGCAACCACCAGAAAAAGCTCCAATCGACTCTCCACCACAGAAGAACACCATCAGCTGCACTATTACGTGTTGCTGCTAGCAACGATGTCCAAGATGACGTTGAGATTGAATTTGATGACGAAGATGACGATGGTACGGAAGAAAAAAATGACAATTCTCCTTCCAATGCCAAAGGAAATCGGTGGAAAAACTTAGACCCAAAGTACAAACAGTATTTGATCAAACGGGGGCAGGAACGAGCGATTGCCAATAAGGAGAAACGAGAGCCTACGATGGATAAAAAACGCAAAGTATTAATGTTCATGAAGGAGCAACAGCGTCAAAAAAAGAAGGAAACCAATGTCTACCGTCCAATTTCCTTTAAAGATCGCAAACCCTTGGCAGATGTGGTGATTGGAGAAGAAGTCAATGGAACGGTTATTTCCTTGACCAATTTTGGGGCGTACGTGGATATTGGCACTGAGTGTGATGGCCTCTTGCATATTTCTCAAATTAGTCAACAAGTCTTTGTAGAGCATCCTCGCCAAGTCCTGACACCAGGAGATACAGTGACGGTGCGCGTTCGATCGACCAATCCGGATCAAAGAAAGTTGCACCTGACTATGCTTCCTCTGGAAGCCTTGGAAGAGGAACAAGAAGAATTGGCCACCATGGAGGAACGTATCCCACTCGAAGAAATTCGCGTCGATGATGAACTCTGGGGTTCCATCAAGCGTGTGACAGATTTTGGTGCGTACGTAGAGGTGGGAGCAGTCGTCGATGGTTGGTTGCACTTTATGGATCATCCACTTTGGGATGGCAGTGCGCATCCTTCCGATTTTATGCAACGCCACGAGCGTGTTCGGGTCTGGGTATCGGATATGGACCGTTCACAGAATCGATTAAAGTTGACGGCCAACCGTCCAGCTCATTTACCTGGTCCCCGTCGGGAATTTTAAGTCTGTTATTACAGCGAGAAAATGCAGATGCTTCAAATCGCTTCAGGTACAAAATATCGCAGCTAACTCTCAATGCAATAATACAATACCTGAACGGATTCAACATAATTAAATTTGAAGTGATGTGCGATTGGCACCTTGGTTGGGGAGCACTATCTTTTTTAGCACCCAGCAGATCTGCGCTAGTCCATGTGTTACTCTACTATAATAGTAACAAATCATCCCCCTGTCGCATGGGTACAGCTGAAATAATGTATTCGATGAAATCAAAGGTAGTGTCATTTGAGTCTGGTGCATCATAAAACACATAATGTTATGACGACAAAAGTTGCTACCAGAGCTGTTTGGAGCCTACCGCTGTATTGCAGCGTTCTCATTGTTTTTACTACTCGATCCAGTAGACTTCTACTAGTAGGCCGTAATGTTGCTACCAACCTTCCTTTTCTTCCACGTGGCGATCAAGTGAGATTACAAAAGTTTTTTGTTTTGTTTTCATTGCTTATTGCTTTTCGCCCTCTACGTTTTCGCCGAATAGCACAAAAGAGTAATCTAGTAGGTACAAGCACTATTACTATTACTATTACTATTACTATTACTAATAGTAGCTACTAGTTGCTGTCACACACAACTATTGCTATCTATCGTCATACATTTGTCCAAGAGCTTGCAGCCTAGAATGAAGAATCAACAAGGAAGGATACGATGCAGTCTACCAGCAACACTCCTGCTGCTGCTGCTGCTGTCTGTTATACTATCGGCGGTGACGGCAAACCTTTCCAACACAGCTCGATTTTTTGGAACTCGAAGGCGCATTGAGTCTTCCTTATCTCCTTCTATTATCGACCGAAATCAGCACCAAAGGCACGATTTGACCACCCACAATCCACTTGATGAATCATCAGTCAAGATATCATGCATCGATTCGCTCCACGTTCGAGGAGGTTTTTTATCGGATGATGAAGAAGCAGAGGAAGAAGATTTAACCGAAGAAGCAGAGAGTGATGACGATGAAAATTTGTTTGGTCTGGATGAGGATGACTTTGAGTCCGCCGAAGACGAGTTTGCGGAAGAGAATCATCTTGAAAGGACCTTGGCCGCATGGAAGAAAACACCACCCCTTACCAAATCCTACCTTTCCGCCAGTTTTGCTGCCACTGCGTGGGGTTATATTTTCAACAAGAACGAGTTTCCGTCGTTGCTCTTACTGGAATGGCAGCCAATTCTCAAAAGGCTGCAGATTTGGAGACCCCTGACGGCTTTCTTAAACTTTGGACCGCTGGGATTGGGATATGTCATGACGTTTCATTTTGTGTGGACGTACATGAGTACGCTGGAACGATTGCACCATTCCCGACCGTATGATTTTTGGATCATGATCCTTTTTGGACAGCTTTGTATGGTGATTGGATACCCCATTTTCAAAATGAGCCCCAAATTTTTGGGACACAACCTGAGTACCTTCTTGGTGTACATTTGGAGTCGATTCCACGAAGGCATGGAAGTTAACATGTTTGAACTCTTCAATTCCCGGGCAGAGCTTTTGCCGTGGTTTTTTCTAGCTCAGGTATGTCGACTTGATTTTCTTTTTATGTAATTCTTAATGTTCCTAGCAAGTATCAAGGCAGTTTTACTCAATTTTATTTTCTATTCTACCTACAGACGTTCCTACTGGAAGGAGAGCCGCCCGTACTAGATTTTTTGGGCATTGTCTTTGGACACATCTACCATCATTGTAAGACAGTCGGTCTTTTGCGAGCACCTTCAGCGTTGGTTGATTGGTACGAGGGAGACTCGGCAATCGCCAAGGACCTTCGAGGCAAATACCGTGTCATAACACAAGACTTTGAAATGCTACAATAAAGTCTTGCTTAGAACGCTACACTGATTACAAGCTACCAGATAGTTGTAAACTGCTTGTTGTTACACGCACGATTAATTCATTGTCAAGCCAATAGTAGTCTACTATCCCATAGTAGTGTGCTTTTTTATTGTACATGTAGACTTGCAGGTCAGAGGCAAACCGTGTCGAGTACGCTTCGACTCTGGCTACAGGGATTTGGATTTCAAACTTGACATAACGAAAATGAATCCAGCCATCGAGAGAAGAAATAGGAGTACTGCCCCGCACAGCATCAGGGGATGAATTTTCTCTTCTGATCTTCTCTCGTTGCTGCCCAGGTATCCACAGCAGCTTTTAGTGTCATCGTCTAAATCAATTGAAATGACAACATCTTCCACAGGAGCTCCAGCTGGATTTTGATGTGGGTCATCTGGCGAGGATGAAAATGAATGCGAAAAGTCTGTGGGATCTTCCTGTTTCTCCAAATCAATCAAGTATTCGTCGGCCCTTTTCGTGCATTTGTCTCCGTCTACCGAAATCGTCGCAGCAGCATTGCCCTGTGCTCCGGCTCCGGTAACGAAGTCTTTCATCGTTGAATTGTAAAGGTATGAAGGTTATAAGATGGCGATTGATCTGGCTTGTCCTTTTATGGAAGATGCTTGATGTCTGCGTGTCAACTGTGGTGATGTGAATATTGTGGCAGCAGGACGAGAGTAACACTTTCGTCGCACATATCAGATGTGTGTCGTTCGTGAATAGGGGAAACGGTATGGAACAAAAGCGTATTTCGAACCAAAGACGCGATCGAGCATGTTTGATGACAGAGGTAAAACTTTCGTGAGTACACTCTAAAGACTACTTAACTGAAAAATAGGCAACCAGTCCCGAACCCGGGTCGAGCGGTGTCAGTCAGACCTGGATAATGATTTAATCCCTAATCACATTAGTGTTTGTAGGCCAGAGCAGACAATAATATTTATTAGCCCGGAGGGGAGCTGTGGTGCCACTACGAATCCACTACCGAAACTCGCAACAGTCAAAACTTGCTATTATTTGCTCCGAGAATAAGAAGTAGCAGTCTAGTAGTGGTATAAGATATGGTAGTCTACTAAAAAATATTTCATTATCCAATGAACGTGGCACATCGATTATGAAAAAGTTGTGATCAACAATTAGACTATGCGTTCAATCGAGAGCCACAACGTTTACCTCGGGTAAGAAGCTCGATCATCCAATAGTTACTCGCAAGTACTAGACAACAGGCAAGTCGGCGAATCTGCATGCCATAGCTCGTTCTCGAAGGATCATTGTACGCCGCAGCTTGTTCTGAATATACCGTTGCTCCTCGTGAAAAACAATGCTAGCAAATACGCAAATACTAATGCGCTATTCGTCTGCTGCAGTGCTCTTGTCAGTTGTTATAGTACTGGAGCTGGAGCTGGAGTAGCAGCTATATAGTGGCTGTGTGCAGCCACAGAAAAGGCGTCTGACCGAACCAACAACCATTCAGGAGAAGAGCACACGGACCACGCTCTCGTTGCGCTTGGCAAAGTCCGTCATGAGATTGTCATCATACTCGTTGGCGGCATCGTTAAAGAACTCATCGGATAAGAAACCGAAGTCTGTGATTTGCTCCGTAACATCTGTGGCATTGGAGTTGACGCGCTTGTGATGCTTCAATGCCAAAGTTTTACTATCATCAGGCTTCAGTTCCATATGAGCCTCTTCTGCTGGATCTACATGCTCTGACAGTAAGTCCGTATCGGAGGGTTTGAAATTCGCTTGGGCGTAGGCCCAGGTGAGCTTAACATTCTCATCGACATGATGCTCGACTTCCATGGGGGAAGGGGGGGTGTTGCTTTTGGGGCCCATCATTTGAGTATTCATATAAACGGCTATTAGATTGCAGGATATTTTTTATTCTGGTTTTTAAAATTGTGAGCCCTCGAGTTTGATTGCATATTATTTCGGAAGGAAGCTCATGGAGTTTCGGTACTGCGTTGGAACTTCGTGTCGATAAGTATCGAGTTTCTTCCGGAAGTCACCTTCAAATGTACCAGTAGGTTGCAACTGAAATCTGTAGTTTCGAGTTCGGTGGAAGAATTGACCGGGTGGGCTGATTTTGAATAACTTCTTGGTCAGCAGTAACGATGGAAAACTCTCTCATCAGAAGGAAGAACAAAATGGATACTTCTGAGAGTACCTACCCCTGGTACTACTAGTAGAGTACTGATAGTACTATCTACGGTACTGAGTAGACCCTTATGTGCACCTGCATAATGAATTTATTCATCACTGGGAGTGTGAACAAAAAATGAATACCGCACTAGTATCATGCAATGTGTGTGCTGGTCAAATCAAACACTCTCAACCGCATTTTGCGATGCCGAAACCAGTCCGTTGTACGACCCAGAGAGTTCCGTGTCGTGAACTTCGTAGTTGAACCTGATATTTCATGGCTTACGACACAGGGTGCTTCTTTGCTGACAGTCGATTTTGAAACAAGTCACTCAGTCGGTTGCTGCAAAGTCAGTCGGTGATAGCGGGAGCGGTACTGGTAGGTCTTCTACATCGATCTTCATCAACGTGTTTCTTTTTTGGCAACAGCAGATACATGTGTGTTCTATTATTTTTTCAAGTTTCCGGGCGGAGACTACCTTTATTTAGACCGTTGCTGCAATATACCAGTAACTCAATACTCCAACACAGAGAATAAAATTTGCTGACATCAACGCGAAGCTCGACTATCTTTTTCTTCCATTTTTTACTGAGTAGAGTACTCATAGTAGTTTTGTACGTGGCTTCGTTTCTTGCCAGACGTTCACATCTGCGAGTTACCTTATTGTAACTTACTTGACCTCCACCACGATTCCTGGAGGGGAAAAAATCGTCTCGTTTGTTCTGGACAGTTGTGGAAGACATTCATTTCTGGATGCTGTGTATTCCAGCCTTGATCAAGAGAGCATCCCACAAGCATGCATTCCTCATGGCAGAGTTTCTGGCAGAATAGAAACTTCCAGACTAGTCGAGATGATCAAGGTCTGCCTATCTCCTTGCTTGATAACCATAAGCATTCGCTATGAAAAAGAATAATGATAGGAAGCAAAGCTAACACGAGGAAAATTACCCTAATGCTACTGTGAATTTAAAAACAAAGGAACATCTATTGCTTTCGCTTGCTTTACTACGGTTAGCCTGATGCCCAAAAAGCAAACTACTCTCGAGCACATCAAGATAGGTGCGCTTTCCAAAAAAAAAAATCCCTAAACTATTCAAGAGCAGGTGAGCGCCCTAGTTTATAGATTTCCAAGTTGAACTACACTATTTTTTGGTCTAGTCGAAGTGTTGATCAGCCTTATTAGAAAAGTGATGGGCTCCAGGTGGATCTTTCATCGGCAAATTTCGCTCTGTGCTCCGCCGCCATCTTTTAATGGCATACAATGAAGCAAAATAAACATTAAAACAAAATAATAATAAAACCATCCAGCCATGAAATTCCTGGTCTTTGCCACCGCATTATCCGCGGCCACTGCGTTCTCCCCAGCTGTCCAGACTGCCAGCCGAACCTCGACTTTGGGCATGCTCCCGAGTTCCAAATTGCAACAACCTGGATCGTTTTATCCCTTCCCTCAACAAAAGCAACATCAGAGAGAAAGTCTGCTTACACTGGAGCAAGCTGGTAAAACAGAAGAGCAAAAACGACTGAACGCGGAAGCAACAGATGGCAGTGCTGGCGTCCGACAATTGCTGGGCTTAAAAGGAGCGAGCGGATCCGATAATATTTGGAAAATTCGTCTCCAGCTGACCAAGCCCGTGACCTGGATTCCTCTGGTCTGGGGGGTCATGTGCGGAGCTGCTGCCTCTGGAAATTACCATTGGATGTGGAATCCATTGGATGAAAACGATCGAAATGTGATGCTCGGACTCGAGGATGCCGCAAAGGGCTTTGTTGCCATGATTCTGGCCGGCCCCCTGTTGACCGGTTTTACACAAACTATTAACGATTGGTATGACAGGGAAATTGATGCGATCAACGAACCTTATCGACCCATTCCGTCAGGAGCTATTTCGGAAGGACAAGTCATTGCGCAAATTTGGGTACTGTTGTTGGCAGGTCTGGCCACTGCTTACGGTTTGGATGTATGGGCTGGACACGATACCCCTACGGTTCTTTATTTGTCCATTTTTGGATCTTTCATTTCCTACATTTATTCTGCTCCTCCCTTGAAATTGAAGCAGAATGGATGGGCTGGAAATTACGCATTGGGGGCCTCGTACATTTCTCTGCCATGGTGGTGTGGTCAAGCCGTGTTTGGGGATCTCGACAGACCTGTTTATTTCATTCTGTAAGTCGGTATGGACAATGAATGATTTTGGTCGGTTTGTCTATGAACCGGCTCGCGTATACATTTTTATTGATATGACTCACAAACTATTTTTTATTATTGATATGACTCACATACTATTTTTTATTATATTAATTGTCAGCCCTATTCTTTATTCCATTGCTGGACTGGGAATAGCCATCGTCAATGACTTCAAGTCCATCGAAGGAGACCGAGAATTGGGCCTGCAGTCCCTTCCCGTTGCTTTCGGTGCAGATAAGGCGAAATGGATTTGTGCTGGATCAATTACTTTGACACAATTGGGTGTGGCCGGCTACCTTGCCTCTATCAACGAACCGATCTACGCTGGCATTCTTTTGGCACTCATCTTGCCACAAATTTTCTTTCAAGCTACTCTCCTCATTCCGGATCCTATTGAAAACGACGTCAAATTTCAGGCATCGGCGCAACCTTTTTTGGTATTCGGTATTTTGGCCACTGCGCTTTGTGTGGGACACCACGACTTCTCTGCCTAGCTCTATTAGACAAATAATGAGATACTAGTTGAGTCTGCGAAAGAGTTCATTTGAGATACAAAGAGAAACGGCCGCTAATATTGGAACTACAGCAGTTGATGATATACTTAGCCATTCCCAGCTAGGCCTGTTTTTATACATACCAGTGGTAGCAAACGTTTGTTGTGAAATGATTATCGAACCTGAGTAGCACTTCATGATACTAGCTAGAGTAGACTAGCTAGTCTAGTCTAGTAGTAGCTAATCGGAGGCTGACGTTCTCGACTTCAAACCAGGTCGACGTCATGACAAAAGAAAGTACTCCTCCCAGTTGAGGAGCAGATTCCTGGGCAGTAAATTCGTCACATCATCCGAGGAAATTCTTTTATCATCGAAATCGCAGCTGAACACTTGCTTCTTTCTGCATCATAGAATTCTATGCTTATCCTCAGACTCCGTCAATCCGAAGCCAATGTCAAGCATTCCTTCCCTATAAGACTCTGGTAGATCGATCTTACGACCCTGTAATGCGATTGTTTTTAAACAAATTCTTGAATTGCGTGATTACGTCGGGAATAAACAATGCTTGTGAGCGAGCACTTAATGGTCAATTTAAGCCGATCGTATTTCGGACATCAAGTCAGCTGGATATTGAAGAAAGAAATCGAGAGCCTTCGACTGATTTCTACGTCTCACGTACTTGTTCATCCGAAGAAGGCGAAAACAAAACGCGCTCTCTTATTGGGAGCAACGTGCCTGTTACCTCTACTTACTTCGCTCACAACAAAACCAGCTCTACGAACAACAGAAACGTATAAGATATAAGATAGCTTAAATAGTAGTATTGAAAAAACACTATGACAAGGACAAGTTCACCAAGGCCTAATAAGCAGCCGCACGGCCATCATGTCTCTTCACTAGATAGTTTGTTGACAGCAGCTGATGCCTTGGATGTGGGGCTAGAGCAGCACAAGCAGCAGCAGCAGTTTCAGGATTCGTCGACAAGTAGTCTTCGATTAGAGACGACGAAACCATTGGTCTCTTCCTTGCCGGATAGTTCAAGTGCATCTCCTTCCACTCTCAAGCCTGTCGTCTACGAGCCAACCATAGCCCCCGTATCGGACCCTCCCTTGCCGACATCGTCGTCACTGTCGGAAATCCCGGCAGAGCTTCGCGAAAATGAGAAGTGCATTTCCTTGCGTCTAAACCTTTACGGCACCAAGCCAGGTAATATTTCTGTAACAGTTCAAGAAGGCATTCTCGCAGTCCGGGGCATTCGCATGCTGAGATGCCTGACCGATAGTGACACGGAAGATGACGACAGCAGCGGAAAACAGCCAAAGGTCGTTCTCAAAAGTCACAGATACTCTCGACGATACCGTGTCAACACCAAGGTGGTAGACATTGCTTCTATTAGGGGAACTCTCTCAAACTCGGGGATTTTGACCATCCAAGCTGCCAAGAAGCCTTGCTGTGTGAAGTACGGATGGGACAACGAGTCAAGGGAGAAAGAAAACCAGATTTCTCCTTTATTTCGCCGCCATGGTGCCATGTTCGGTGATTCCCATGTGGTGTCGCCCCCGAATTCGGTCAGCTCAGAGATGGGTGATGACACAACATCTGATGCTCCCCTCGACTAAATGTATCAAGGTAGCGACTAGAACTGGAAAAAAGATACTCTATCCGATTGGATATTTTTTGAAGTGGGCTTGCAAGTCATTTTTATATTTGCATCTTGTATTCCTTGTTTTAGCCATAAACTTTGCACACTACCCCTTATGATTTCATGCCATACAACTGCTATATGAATCAAAATATTATCGTTGGCAACTGCTACCTTTCTCACTACTAGTACAAGTCACTTCTTGTTCAACATAATAGACTTCTATCAGAAAACTTCAACGTGATGCCCTTTCTAATTCTACTACGCATTATTTCAAATACAACACACGAGAATACGTAATAAAGTTCCCAGCTCTTCGAGTATGGTATTATTATTTGTTCCTCTAGGCAATGAAACGGAATACAATTTGCCGGATGCTCGCGCTTCGAGACTGTTCTTTCAATACCAAAATTTCACCTCGTGATTGATGTGCAACACTGCCTGCCGCCCGCAGGCTTTCTTCACCAGTAGACTACTCTATTAAAAACAGCGTTATTGCATGGAAATGACACTGCATTTCGCATAGATTGTTACAAAACCTAGTCACAGCAGCTGCATCTTTGCATAGGAGGAAATGAAGAAGAATTCGATTGACCTCTACACTCGGAGTTGTTGATGGCCGGCCAACTATTCAAATAAAAAACGGGTTTATCTAACTAATTGATGGGGATCACAACTATGGTACTGTGGTGACATGGTTGATCAAAACCGGACCACATCCATGCAGCCAGCTATTAGTATTCCAATAGTAGCTAGCCCGTCTACAATCCTTCGATTGACAAAAAGGCACCTTTTTCGTCTCGCTTCATTGGAAAAATATTGGTAACAACTCCTTCAATGTGCGTGGGAATCCCTCCAAAGATATGGGGGTAAATCCAGTTCCCCATGTCAGCATCGGGAGCAGTGTTGCCGACAGGTTTAGCTTCTTCAAACTTTGTAATGATTCCACATTTATCCTTCAAGACACTATAACTTAGTTCTAAGCAGATCCAGTCTCCCTTGCTCTCCTTATAAAACATGTTGGCGGCAAGAAGGAGTCTCGATGGTACAGCCGTGGCATGGATAAAATATCCATCCTGTTCAAAGGTTGGAGGGTAGTAAGCCTTTTTGGCTGCCACGGACGCGTCCCAGAGCGATTTTTCGCACATATGATAAATTATCTCGGATATTTCTGCATTTTCTTTACTTGCAATGCCTGAGTGGAGCTTTTCTAGATTCTTGCTTACCAGGGATGCTTCGGTACCCTCCTCTCGGATACAACGTTCTGGTTTAAAAGCTGGCAGGCAAACAGGAACATACTCGCAATCGCCTTTAGGAAAGACGGGGCGAAAACGCTCTCCCTTGGCAATCAAGACGGTTTCTCCTTCAGTGGCAGTCAGAACTTTTTGGTCAGACTGAGCTGTGTCGTTAGCTTCAAAGTAATGAAATTCCATAGTTCCTTTCAGGACGCAAATCCATTCATCGTAATGCAGTGTCAACCAGGGTTCACTGGTAGGTCGATCAACAGTAACTCGCGCAATCGAAATAGTGTCGTCTTTTGTGGCAACATTTCCTGCTAGCTCGTCAATTTTCAAGCCTTCAAACTCGACCACGGTAGTGGACTTTCCAACTAATTTTGGCATTGTTTGCGCTATTTCAGGGGGGCGGGTTTTGCGTTTTCTATGGAGTATCCTGCTTCGAAGTGTATTACTAATCAGTATAGCTCAGTATTTTTTCTTTCGTCCAAGATGTTCTTTGTAATTATTTTTTTCCTGTGGTGTGAGAGTGTTAACCAACAAACGCGTCATTGTCAAATACCGCAAAAAGCTCGACCAACCTGCGGAGTAATAAGTTTGTTTGCGATGCGTCTTTGATGGGTGATGAGTACCTGGTACGAGAGTAAGTGTGTGTACAGTGTGAGTCAGAAGAGGACTCCGAATAAGATATTGATTTTCAGTCGTTCATGCCAAATCCTTTTAGTTCTGGTGTGCATCCAGTGTCCTGCTTTTGGGGCTTTTGCGAACCACAAATTCTCTTGCGCTAGACTTGTAGCTACGGTACGTAGTACTAGACTACTAGTAGTAGCATTCTACTGTAGTGGTACGAAACACGCGACCGCTACGAATTGTTGCTGTTGTTGTTAGCTACTGGAGTACTACGAGTAGTAGTAGAGCTGCGACTAACAACTACAGTACCACTAAACCTCCTGCGAGATAGTTTCTGTTTGTACACTGAACCTCCAACCCACGCTTATTGAAGCCACACCACAAGATTTTATTGATTCTGCCATCTCACAGAGTTACGTAGATTGCAAAACCAAAAACCAAAGTATGCCCATAACCGCTCCCTTCACCGTGGACATGGTGATCGAATGGCAATCATTCGGTCCACCAGCCAAAGGCAAACCTAAGGATGCCGCTGCTGTGGAAGCCTTGCAAGAACGCAAGATGAAGTGCACTGCCATGCAAAAGAAACTAGCTATCGAATTTGATAGCGAAGAATGGACCGAAAAGAAAATTGCAAAGGAGTTAGATGCCCTCGTGAAGGAATTAGAAGAGAGTGGTGGTGATGCTAGTGCCATAATGGGCAACGATGGTGCCGCCATTGAGACACTGGAACCACCGTCGGGGACGCGTGATTTCTTTCCCGAAGAATATCGTTTGCAAAAATGGTTGTTTGATCAATTCCACGAGACAGCACGACTGTTCGGATTTTCACAATACGATGCACCCGTTTTGGAACATGTGCAATTGTACGAGCGCAAGGCAGGCGAAGAAATTACTGGACAAATGTATGCCTTTGAGGATCAAGAGGGTGCTCGTGTAACGCTCCGACCCGAAATGACACCCACGTTGGCACGTATGGTACTCAAAAAGACCAATTTGCAAACTGGCGAAGTCCGGACACCGCTTCCTTTGAAGTGGTATTCCATTCCTCAATGTTGGCGCTTTGAAACCACACAACGTGGACGCAAACGAGAACATTACCAATGGAATATGGATATTGTTGGTGTCGAACACGTCAATGCTGAACTGGAACTATTAGCAGCAGCTGCGTCCTTTTTTGAACGAGTGGGTGTGACGTCGAATGATGTAGGAATCAAGGTCAATTCCAGGGCTGTCTTGGAGTCTATCTTATCCAAACATGGAGTTCAGAAGGGTTCCAAGAATGATAAGGGCGAAGATATCTTTGCCAAAGCTTGCGTTATCATCGACAAGTTGGACAAAATTGGAGCAGAAGCTGTTACCTGTATGCTCGGTGAAGAGGTTGGATTTTCTAAGGATTCGTCCGCAGATGTATTGAAGGCACTTGAAGCTAAATCGATCGACGAATTGTCCAAAACCCTAGGTGAAGCTGGAAAGGACAATCCTGCCATTACAGAAATGAAACGATTGTTTGAACTTGCTGTTGACTACGGTATTTCTGACTATCTGGTATTGGATGCCTCTGTCGTTCGTGGTCTTGCTTATTACACTGGAATTGTCTGGGAAGCTTTTGATCGACGGGGAGAGCTCCGAGCGATCATGGGAGGTGGACGCTACGATCGTCTTCTGGAGCTCTACGGCGGAGCAAAATGTACCATTCCTTGTGTCGGTTTTGGATTTGGCGACTGTGTCATTATGGAACTTCTCAAAGAGCGCAATCAAGTGCCTGACCTTGGTTCAGGGCTGGATTATGTCGTATGCGCCTACAGTCCCGAGCTGTATGGCACAGCGAGCAAGATTGCAGCTGATTTGAGAAAGTGCGGAAAATCGGTTGATCTTATGCCTACTCCAAAAAAGAAGGTGGCAAACTCGTTCAAACATGCGGATGTTGCAGGAGCTCAGCGCATGGTCTTTGTAGCTCCGTCCGAGATTGAAAATGGTGTTGTGCGCGTCAAAGACTTGCGTACGAAAGATAGTTCAGGTGAAGCCATCCAAGTAGACTGTCCTTTGGATCAACTTGATAAGCTGGATGAGATGATGGCAAAGGTAGTTGCTTCGTCTGAAAAAGCCGCTGGAGATTTGGCTAACACACGTGTGGTGGCTATTTCTGTCACGCCGTGTGCTGGAGTAGACCCTCAGACTTTGTACACCAAAATCAAGGAAACTATCAGGAGTCAGCCAGAATACAATTTAAAATGGGATGACGCTTGCAAGGTAGAAAATGGAAAGATCTACGCTACTTTTCAAATTGCTTTGGATGCTGACTTTGACGAAGAAGTCATGGAATGCTTGGAATGCATGGAAGACGAAGTTGCAAACCAAGAAGTGACTTTTATGAACGCGTTCGAATAAGAATATTACTGCACGAACAATTATACATCAGATGATAATTGTTAATCTTAAGCTAGCTGCTTTGCTGAATCAGTGCAAATAAAATAAAGGGTAGAAAAAATGAAACAGGATTGAATAGCAAATGCTATCTATTCTAGAGTAGTAATTACTAGTATTGAAAGGATCTCAAGTAGTCATCAATGCTCCCTTGCACTCGTCGCAGCTTTCCTTCCTCCTCCACCAGGACGGCGCACTCTGCTTGCAACTCTCGGACTACGCTAGCATCATGGCTGATCATAACGATCGTCCCTCCTTCCCAGCGCTTTAAACCATAAATCAATGCTTCAACGCTTTCAACGTCGAGATTTGTGGTAGGGTTGTCCAAGCAGAGAACATCTGGATCTGCGAGCATAAGAGCAGCGAGACAGAGACGGCATCGTTCGCCGCCACTTAGAAAACGAACATCAGTGGTCGATTGCTCGGGGCTTATACCAAAATTCGTTAGCTCGCCGCGTAATTCTTGTTCTGTCTTGCCTGGAAAGCGATCAGCAAGATAAAAGAGAGCAGTTGTTATTTTCGATGCGTTCGTGCAGGCCTCGTCTAGAATTTCATCCATAGTTTCCTGACCGAAATAGCCTATCTGAGCATTCTGCGCATGCTGAACAGTGCCCTCGAGTGGCTCTTCTCGCTTAGCCAGGAGTCGTAGCAAGGTCGTCTTTCCAGATGCGTTGGCGCCTAGCAGACAATATGTGTGCCCCTCTTTGATACAAAGATCGACACAATCAAAAAGGAATCCTGGTTTTTTTGTAATAGCAAGTGTATCGGTTCTTTCCAAGGGCTGCGATGAATGGGTTTGTGGGCGGACACCATAGTATCCGTGACCCATATTAATGGCCATGATCAGCGGTTCGCCCCAGGTAGAGCTCTTGTTGCGAAAGCTAGTTCAAATCAGAAAAAGAAATTAGGAGCGAGAAACTCGTCTAAGGTCTGCTTTATCAATACAACGAAGTATCATTTAGACTTACACGAACTGAACAGCTTTGTCGGGTGGGGGGCGCACGGAGGTCTCGGCCAACTTCAAAAGTTCAGCCGCAGAAAGATCTTTCCTTGCTGAAGCATCAATACCGTTCAGAGAGCCGGGCTTAATACCAGTTCCCGCTCGCTGCTGTGTCCACCGATGACCATTCTCGTCCTTCTCAATGCCTTGTCGTTCCAACTTTTTTCGTTGGGCGGATATCATCTTAGCCTTTTTTCTGTTCCCACCGCGACGCGGTGCTGGTTGGGCTTGCAGGTGGTGAATCGTTTGGACCATATGATTGCGCTTCTTGTCCAAAGAAAGTTGCTGTCTTAGATAATGCAGCCCTTGCTGTGCAGTTATCCGCAAAAAATCTTCGTAGGTGCCTGGAAAATAGAAAAGGGTCTTGTTGGCCATTACGATTATATTCGTTGCCACATCATTCAGCAGATCAAGATCATGAGACACTAGCAACACGGTCCTCTGCGCATTATCGCCCAAAAATTGGCGCAGCAATAGCAATCCCTCTATATCCAAATGGTTAGTCGGCTCATCTAGACAAAGAAGAAAATGCTGACTGGTTGCAATCATGCACGACGAAAGGGCAGCGAACGATAGTGCAACCCTTTTCCGCTGACCTGGTGACAGCTTCCGGAATGGTCGCTCATGTAAATCCTCCTCAATCCCAAATAATCTTAAGGAGTCGGAGATCCTCTCTTGCAAGCTCAAGGACAAAGAGGATTTCGACGGACCATCTGGTTCCTCGAATCGATCAATTGATTCTTGCAGTTCCGACAATTCTTCACAAAGTTCCCCCATTTTCTCTTCATCGGTGTCCTGAAGGCACTCTAGTTCCTGCTCAATCAACTCCATTCGACAATGCAAGCTTATGCTAGAACTCTTGGCGAAAGCTGTAAAGTTGTCTATGACTACCTGCAGAACAGATAGATGCGCATCATTTTCAGTATCTGTATTGACTCCTAGCTGTAGTTCTTGGGGAATGTAGAGCGTTGTAACATGTGGAGGAAATCCGGGTATCAAACCAGCTTGGATCCTTCTCAGTAGCGTAGATTTTCCGCATCCATTTCTGCCCACTAGGGCGTATATATGCCCCGACTCTAACTTCAGGGTAGCTCCCTCCAAAAGCACCTTGCTTGGAAGCTGGATTTGCTTTCTCTTTGCATCGTCTACCCTGCCTTGACTTTGCACGCCAACGTATTGGAGGTGCACATCATTCACAACAATATTTCTTGGTTGGTACGTGTGACGAGCTCGACCTCTTCCACCTTTGCCTCTGCCACCCCATTTTCTTTTGACGGGATCATGGGAGGATAAAAGATCTTTCCAGACGGAGGCGTACGCATCTGTGTTATCTAGCGATTGCAATTGCTGCTCGACGATCCCACAAAGGGGGTTGCCGCTAGCAATACCTTTGTTGTGAATACTTCCGACCATTGTTCGTCTGGCTGCAGATACGATATGCAAACGCGCCTCTTCTTGGAAAAGTAGCACTACTACTAGTATTATTATTATTATTTTATTGAAAATCGCATGCTGCGATAAATGACACGCTGCATGTTTGATGTTTACTACTACTCGGGTACCAGGTACTACCGTACTACTAGTACTATTACTACTGTACACGTCTACCACTACCTACTAGTAGAGTAGTAGTGGTAGAGTAGTAGTACTAGTAGTAGTCTAGTAGCTACTACTCGGAGTACAAGTAGCTAGTACCGTACTCGGAGTAGCTACTAGTAGTAGAGTAGCTCTACTACCAGTAGCTAGCTTGTAGCTAGCTACTCTACTCTAGTAGTAGAGTACTACCCTACTGCCTGCTAGCCTCGCTCCACTGCAAATAGTACAGTAGTAATGAAATTGTGAGGATGAAACAAACGAATCGAAAAAAGCAACAAAACTGTACCAGGTGATAGTAGTACCGTAGTCTCTAGTACTCTACCTGGTAATAATAGCACCCCCAAGTAGTAGTAGCTACTAGTTAGTAGCTACGTACACTTAAGTGGATTGAAACGTGCACATGAGGCCTAATTCATTCAAAGAATTCTTTAGAGGTTATTACTCATTGCGAAGCGACGATGTACGCATGATGTTGGCCTCCGATTGCTTAAAATGGTCGCAAAAAATTCATATTTTTTGGTTATTCATAATTAGTATTACAGTATAGTACAGTACATACTACATACCACCCTAATTTAGCAGAAGTATTTTATGACAACCCAGAGGGCATCAATTCTTGCAGGCCAACCGAGATGGCTTTCATCGGAGTCGTATTGCCTCTTCATCATTTTGGTTTCGTCCAGCTTATTCAGTGCCATGGGCTGCTTTATTCAATTGGCATCCAGAACAGGAATACCTTCGACAGAATTGGTTTTCATTCGAGCAGCCTTTCAAGGCACCTTTGTGGTTTTGGCCATGTTTGTGTACCGAGAAGAAAATAATGCGTACCTTCCCGTGTCAACGACAGATCCGACAACAACAGCAACATCAGCAGCAACAACAATATCTCTGATCAATCCGAGTGTCCAGCCAAACCGTCACTGCAGGCGCATGATTCAGGTTCCCCTCGGAAATGCGTCGACACGGAGCATAATAATTCCTCTGGGAGTCGCTAGTGGTTTCGCATTCGTTCTTTACTTTTTTACTATCAGCGTCCTACCTCTGGGTGACGCAATTGCTCTGTTGTCCTTGCATCCAATTGCCACCATTTTTGCTGCAGCTGCAATGCTTGGAGAACCAGTTCGGCGAGTGCATGTAATTGCCTCTACGATAACCGTGATTGGGACGTTTTTGATTGCTAGGCCTGCCTTTCTCTTCGGTAAGCAGCAAGGCATGCCTCACTCCGACAGCTACAACCCATTTGGATACGTGACAGCCGCCATGGGAACTTGCTTAAGTGCAGTTGTCTTTATCCTGATGCGCAAAGCGGGAGACTCGGGGGCACACACGCTACAGCTGCTCTTTTCGTGGGCTTGTTTTGGACTGTTTTTCAGCGTCGTTTTGGGCAACGTTCTTCCAGTTGGGCAAGGTAGCTGGGATCTTCCATCGTCAACACTGGCATGGGTTTACACGTTAGGATGCTGCATGTTAGGAAGCGTCGGCCACTTCCTTTTGAACTTTGCCGCGCGGCATAGCAACCCTGGACTTGCTTCCATTGTTCGGTCTTCGGGCATTATATGGGCGTACATACTACAAATTTGTTTCTTTCACCAGATTCCTACGTTGTTAACATGCGCAGGGGTTCTCCTTGTAAGCTCATCCTTAGTCATTGTATCTGTCCAACAGTACTCTGACAGCAAGACCTCGGAAGAAGATGGCATCTTGGATAGTATAACAGAGGACGATAGCGACTCGAGCGTTGAAGAACAAAACCTGTATACACTGGTTGAAGACGACACTCAGAATGAGTCGAGAAGTCCAACCTCTGACGTGAGGTCATTTCTTGTAACTTTCTTCAGTAATGCTCGTGAGTGAATGCGCCTCTGAATGCTATACAGACTGGATTGTATGACTCGGGCAATATGGCAGAGAGGAAACCTGCTCTTTCGCCAGCGGACTCACATGAGTTTACCGTATTTGCTTCGAACTCCCTCAAAACATCTTGTTGGCTGTTTTGATACGTTAACATTATAAACAATGTCTTGTCAGTGTTTCGCTCACTCTACGTGTGTATTAAAGTACTATTAATAATGGTATCACCATTGCGGTATATGAAAAGAACCGCCGCCAAGCCTCCTACACAGAATTCAAAAGCCTTTGAATAACAGCTGCTCAGCCGCGCTTAGTTCTCGATAAGGTGCAACAATTTCGTCCTCGTTGTACTCAGGAAAATTAGAAGCATCGAGGGAATCCTTCACTTCTGGCACCCAAGGACTCCGAATCTCCATTTTCCGGAGACTTCGAAAATTTATGGAGTTGAACCACGGATGAGCCATGACGTCAAAGTGTCCTCTCGCACCGGCTCCACCCAAGCGCTTGCTTGGATCAAGCACCAAGAGCTTATCGATCAAATCCTTTGCGTCTTCTGGAAAAGGATCTGGGCATTTGTAGTCACACTTGCAAATAGCCTCAAATTCATCCTTTTGTGTTCCGCCTTCCCAATAAAAAGGCGTCGATCCTTCTAACATTTCATAAAGCAGACACCCAAAAGACCAGAAATCTGCAGCCTGATTGTGACCTTTTCCAATTAAAACTTCGGGCGCAATGTAAGAAGGTGTACCGACCATTGAATACGTTTTCCCGACAACAAATTTTGCCAGGCCCATGTCTATAATAACCGCATATCCTTGAGAGTTGATCATCACATTGTCCGGCTTTAAATCTCGATATACAATCGACCGCGAGTGCATATGGGACAGAGCTTCTACGACACAAGCACTGTAAAATACGGCATCGTCTTTCTTGAGTCCATATTTGGATTCATCTTCTTTGTAAATCAACGCAAAAAGCTCGCCGCCCTGAAAGAGCGGCAGCAATAAGTACAGGTATTGATCATCCTGAAAACAGGCATGCATGCCCATGATGAAAGGATGGCGTATTGAAGAGAGAATTTCTTTTTCGTGCATGGTTGACTCGATTGCATTTGTTGTATGTTCCAGCAAATGCAGCTTGCTCAATGCTTTCAAAGCATAAGTCTTTTTGGTCTTCCTGTCGCTTGCCAAGTAAACCACCGCAAATTCACCCATTCCGAGAATCTTGTGCTTTTGAATGTCTTTCAATTGTATTGTGGTGTCGAAACCTTTGTATTGATAAGGCATAGACGCACCTAGTCTCGTTAAATCACCAATAGCCGTTTTAATATCTGATTCCTCGAGTACGAACAAGATTGTGTCTTCTTCGCACGTTGCTTTGGCATCCTTAGCACTGATAGCAGTATGATCCGGGCGACGAGCTGCTTCGTTTAACCATTTGTCGCCAAAGACATCTCCACGTTTAAGATGGTGAGTATTATGGCCGTCGAACAGACTAACGTTTCCTTCTCGAATCGCCCAAAGACAGCGATGATCTAGACTCTTGGTTCCATCGACCACGACTTCTCCGGCTTTGAATGATTTTTCTTGTATTTTTTCTACCAGGAGATAAAGCTCTGTATCGGAGAACGCTGAATTGGAGTTTGCGAAAATGGGCATGGCTTTTAGATATCGCTTTCTAATTTCCCGCTGAAAATTGGGAAGTAGAGGTGGATATAAGAGTTCCAAAAACCTATCTTTGTCCAAGGCCAAGGCTACTACATCTGACGCTGCCACGACATTCGCCACCCTGGGTTCACCAGATTTCAATTCAAGTTCACCAAACCAATCTCCTTCGGTCAAGGTCTGGTCCATCATTTTTGTAGTCCCAGTGCCTATATCTCTCACCCGCACCGTTCCAGATTGGATAACATAAAAAAGTTCTCCTAAATCGCCCTTGGTAATAATTTGCTCTCCAGCTTTAAACCTGACAGTCGTAAATGCATCTGATAATGTCCTTAGAGTTGCCGTATCGCAGTCTTCGAATAAACGCGAAATCTTCCTCAAGTTGTCGGCAGGTTTCTCCTGAGCGACGGCATGCCGACTAACGACCCGCCGAAAGGCAGACTGTCCAACTCTCCACAAGACAGAATCTTGAACGGCTTGGCATGTAGCCGCTCGGGGAGAATCGAACAACAAGGCCAATTCTCCAAAGCTATTGCCGGGTTCATCATTTCGCATGACTTCCTCATCATCCACCAAAAATTTGACAACTCCCGACTGCAAAATGTAAAAATAATACCCATCAGCAGAAGCATCGCCTTGTTTAATAATAACATGATCCGCAGACACTTTCTCTTGTTCAAAGGCTTGTACCAACTGATGAATTTCATCGTTTGATAAGCCACTGAACACAAAATTGGAATTAAGAACTTGCGTAAGAAAGGCTGCATCATCCTTTGACTTGGGAAACGATGGAATTTGTTCCAAGTCGTCGTCTTTGATTGAGTGATCGCCCATGCGGCCACTAGCTCGAAGTTTAGCACGTTCAGAGACGGGATCGAAGTGTCTAGTACGCGTAGAAGGAGAGAGAGAGAGAGAGAGAGAGAGAGAGAAAGAGAGTGTTTTGCACGAACAAAAAAAGCAGTTCAGCAAACACGACAAAAGTCAAAAGGTTTCGCTATCATGCGACACAGTTCTACAGTTCTACTACTTACTTTGCAAACACTTTTTCCTTGTTCCTTCTGGCCCTGTTGTGCAGGAAGATCCGTTTCTCCTGAATTTCTGTTTTGGAGGCCATGTTTGTCAAGTACTACTAGTAGGTGGATGGAAAAATAAAATAAGAAAATGAATGTGATGGCAGTTTATGGTCTGTTTCTTCAGCAGATTCAACAACTTTTCAGACAACGAGGTAGCAAACCGAAGAAAATAAATCCATGTTGGAGTCTCTCTCGCAGAATTTGGCTGTCTACTACGTAGACCGTAGACTAGTACGAGGTAGTAGTACAGTAGGTAGTAGCTGGTAGCTACCCCTGGTACAAAGATGATCGTAATCGGAGCCAGTATTTTCTGTTACCAGGGTACTTGTACTCTAGTTGTAACACCCCAACTACAACTGGTACAGAAAACTGTGCTCTTGAACTTCACCAGCCAATGAATAGAACTGGTCATTATTTGCTCCGACGGGTGTCTTGGGTCATTCTCGAAAGGCACGAATTGTTTTGTTTAGCCCGCTCCCTAAAGAAAATCTAATGAAGATATAGGGTTCAAGACGACAATTCGAATTTAAAGCAAAACCTGTTTTGGAAAAAAAAAAATTATCATCCAGCTTTTATCACGCATCATTTTTTTCTTTCAACGTTTCACCAACAAGGGGGATTGTTATTTACAGTATTTCACCCTTCCCTCCTACAAGCCGATAAATTGCACGTATTATTTATCAAAGCATGTCACTGCTATGGCATCCAATAAATCAAAATAAATCAAAAGCAATAGATCGGATGGTGGGATGCTTTCGAATGCGGAGATGTCGAGCTTCTACTATTTTCTACCAAGGAGTTGTCATTGGTGCTTGTTTGTATTTGACGGCTGTCAATCATATCCTTGCTGGTAATTTCTCACCGGATCCCTTATCAATTTTGGTAGAGAAATATGGTGTAGCTGACGATTCCAGAAACGATGGGATACTATCTCGCAAGCCACCTGAATTCTTCACTAAGTTACAAAACGAGATTGACAGTCTGGATTCTCAAGAACGTTGTCAACGATACGGTTGGACGTACAATATATCTACTACTTTACCATCACCCCGAATACAACAACAATCCAAACGTCGCATCTTTTACGGAGCCTTATTAGCTGAAGAACCCTGGGAACTTTTGGAAATCATGGCAGTGGAAACCAGGGACATTTTTGCGGGCATGGTGTTTGTGGAAAGCAATCGCACTCAAAGTTTTGCACCCCGAAGGTACCGACGTACCACACCACATCATCAAACCACACTACAGCAAATGTTTGGGGCACCTGTTCTGGTCCTGAAGTATAGCAACGAGGATCCGTCGCTCCGGGGATTGGAACGAGAAAATTATCAGCGTGGTGCTATTGTGCAGGGATGGAAAGCACTCGGCATGCAGCCCGACGATTTGGGGTACATTGCGGACACGGATGAAACCATGACCAGAGATATGCTGCGGGCGGTACAAAGGTGCCACAATATACCAGTCGCAAATTACAGTCACCATCAGTGCCATCCTCGAAAAGGTGCACGGTTGTATTCTTTGGCACGAATCTTTGAAGGCACGCCGGACTGTATCACACGCCAGCGATCCGGACATCATCCATCCCTGGTCATGGGCGCCTGTATTGAAGGAATTGCCCATTCAGACTCACCACATCCCGTAGCTCCGCGGATAAATCTTTATACACGACGCGATGGATTCGGCAGAGATTGTGGTTTCGGATTGGTTCCCTCCGCTTCCAAAGTTCCACTTTGGAATCCGGCCGACTTTCGAATGATTCTCTGCGGAGACCAACCCATGGCTCGACCTCCTCACGATCCTACCAAAGAAGACGATGATATCAATAGCAATCCCGACTATTCGCGATTTACTGGATATCATCTCCACAATTTCTTTGCTGACTTTAACGCTATTAGACACAAGTACAAGACCTATGGACACAGTACAGATGGGACGATTCCACGTAAGCAGCAAACCAGCATGTTGGCCTTGGGAGAAATACACGCCGATTTGGGCTTTTTACATTCTTGTGTAGGGAATGATGAATCAGAAGATCTTAGCAAATACAAGCCTCGCGTCCAAGGAGGTTTCGCTGCCATTCCAAAGTATTTCGTTCCGCTCTACTTTATGGACGACGACTATCGTAGACGGCGGCAAAAGATCACGCAAGAAAAGATTTTGGCGGATGACCTGCTGGTGGCGGAACACAAGCAGCGACAACAGGGTCATCAGACATCGCACGTTGCCCCTGTGAAACAAAAAAAATTAATCATTAAAATGGATTTGACGTAAACCCGCGGAATTATTTAAGGAAGAACAAAATGGGAAGCTACCCTAGTAGTACCAGGTTAGGATTACATGCGGGCGCGAACAGAGTGTAAAGTCGACGTTGTCCTGCCACTTCAACGACTTTGCTTGATCGTGTTGCAGAAGCGAGGCAATACTGTGCAGCAATCGACGCAAAAAGAAAAAGAAACAAAGAAAATCGTCAGCATCCCGTACTATGGACGCTTCACAGAGCTCAATTGTTCGTGGCAATCGACACGACGCATTGAAACATGCTGTACTACTAGTAGAGACTCTAGCTAGCTACAGTACTTAGCAGTAGTAGGCTACTGGTAAACTGTAGTAGGGAGTAGTAGACTAGTACTGTAGTACGTAGTAGTAGTAGGAACTAAGTAGTCTGCCAGGGGCAGTACGAGTATCAGTAAGACTTGCAGTTTCAGCAATCGACTCAACTCTAAATTGGGCAAACATGTACCAGGTACAGTAGTTCCATAATAACGTCCCTGGTACCAAACCGGTACAGTATTGTGCCAGTACCTGGTACGATCTTGTTTGTTTCAAGTTTTTCACGCCGAATAATCGACGACGCAGCAATTTTGCTTTTTTAGCTCGAATGCGAACTTCACATTGTACTAGCTATGACGACACAACAATTTCATATTACTAGTAGAAGTACCAGGTAAAGTGCTAGCTAGTAGTAGTCATCACAATCTGGTAGTCTACTGCAGGAGGAGGGTCAAATCGCAATTTAATTCCGGTGCATACGGTATGGTACTGTGATGACTGAAGATTCATTTGTGAATCCTCTCGTACCAGCACTCCGATTACGAAACCTACTATGTAGATGACAATAATTAGTTTTGGAAATTACGAACAGATATCACATCGCAGCTAAAAGACACTACTAGTACTACCAGGTAGCTAATATTAGCTAAAGTACTGCATTACTACTAGCTACCAGGGTATGTTTAGTAATAATACGCAGCGTAAAAATATTGAGGAATCGAGCCGTCTATTTAATGAATTTGCTGGTACCAGGTACGGTAGTGGTAATACATAGCCAGGTACTAGTAGGTATGGTATGTTGCAAAGCTGCCGGATTTTTGTCTCTTTGAAGTTGTACCAGGAGTGTTACGAGTTGATCCAGTAAATCGGCAACCTTCGAAGATCGAAAAAACTACCCTTGGTGCCACTACTAGTAGTACCTCTCTAGTAGTACTACTAGCGAAACTAGTACTAGTAGTAGTAGTACCTGGTACCTCCAATCGGAGGTAGTACCACCACTCTATCCTTTCGACCGGATTTCAACGACGACATAATAATGCCCAAATTGAGGTTTTGTATTTATTTGTCATCTTTTGGTGAATGATAGATGGTACCTGGTACTGGTAGTACCGAAAGTCCCAATGTGGCTACCATCCCACAGTACCAGTACCAGGTACCTGGTACTACCTGGTACGTAGTATTAGTACCTGGTATGTAAGTATTGGTCATTCTGACGCAATCTTGCTAAGAATAAAACAGAAATTTCGAAACACCAACTAGACTACAGTAGTACTCCAGTATGTGATTAACGCCAAAATCGATGACGATAGTCTTTTGCTCAACCTGTTGTTAATTCCTGTATTATTACGTCAATATCTCCAGTGCTCTGTTGCATTCAAATTTGACCACGTACGTTCTTTGAAGACAAAAATAATCGCTTTGGCTTTTTGCAATAATCTCTGAGGTGGCAGTGAATTTGAGGCATTACTTTCACTGTCCTCACAATACAACAAGACTACAACAAAGTTTCTGTATAATTTAAAAAATAAGCAGCAAACATACATCATGCCGAAACCAACTTTCTTCACCACGGCCAACAGGAGCAGTCTCTCCGAAAACTTTCAAATATCTTCTGCGGCGCCTCAAAGACCAGCTTCGCGAGCGATGTCCCCTCAAATACTGAAGAGTATCTTGGACGAAGCACTGGCCTTGATCGACGACGGTGACTTTTAAGTAAGAGAATTACCAGTTAAACTCTTTCGTCCTTTCTTCCTGGGTACACTTTCCGTAAGAACGAGCTCCAAGAAGTTAGATATCACTTGTTACCGCTTGGTCATAATATATCTGACTACCGACGGACACGAAGACGCTGCCTTCTTGCAGGGCTAGCTAGGCATGCAGAACGAGTCGACGAATGAATTAATTACGCGCCCTTTGCATTGCTTTGATGTACCTTATGCTGTTGAGCATAGAAACTGATATCCCAATTTTGCCAGCATCCTCAACTTGAGCACAAGCTGTTTATAGAAGCACTTTGTATAAATTAAAACCCTGCTTTGAACATGCATCCCAGATTATTAATCTCAACGACTAGACATTATTTGGCCAATAAATATTGCATTCTGTAGCAAAGAAAGCATCTAACTTATCCATATTCATCTCAACTGTCAGACTGTTTTGTTAGTGAATACGGTGACAGTGAAAAAAGCTGTTGCTGATTGCTGATTTACCCTACCGCAGACGCCGAAGAAAAGTCAACCTCGCAGATTTGTATGAGCACTGATGCATCAGTCGCCTGCGTTGTTTTTGCGGTTCCTCATTTGCACCAACAACATTAATTTTTTAAACTGACTTGGTTTTCTTGGGAGCAAACAAGATCTCCTTGGCCTTGATCCCAATCCACGACCCGAGGAGAAAGGCGGGCACCCAAAACAACGTCGCATTTAGATTTCCGGATGCAGAAGCAAAAATGGCGGGTCCGGGGCAGATTCCTGTCAGCCCCCATCCGGCGCCAAAGGTCGCAGCTCCAGCAAGAAGCTGAAGGTCAATGGTTTTATTGGTGGGTACCGAAAAGCAAGCTCCTTCGCCCAGTCCAGCCGGGCATGATAGTGTCTTTTGTTTGGGCATAGTCAAGGACCAACCATCCACAAATTGATAGGCCAACCAACTAGAAAGAATACCACTTCCCATGACTGTAATCAATGTAGGATCGTAGGTGCCATTGGAGAACCCAGAGAGGCAGAGAAAGTCGTGCACTTTAGTAGTTTTGGCCATTCCTGAAATGGCCAAACCTGCCGCAAACATGGCCCCAGAGATACTAGCTCCTAGCACCTTTCTGTCTTCAGTTGCGACAATGGATGTTCCATGTTTCTTGATCATTTCGGCTCTGTTCTTGGAACTAAGCGCAGGAGTTACCATGGCGGCAAAAACAGAGGCAGCCATGACCAAACCTGAGGAAATGGGCGACATGTTAGGCAGTGCACTAGCTCTTAAAAAATTCGTCGCAGCGGCCCAAGATCGCAAGGGCGAAGTGATGTAGGTTGTCAGCATGGATACACCTGTAAAAGTACAAGTTGCCAAAATGGATCGTTTGCTGAATCGGGCAATTCCACAGATACCGTGTCCTGTAGTACAGCCATTTCCAAGTTTCGTCCCTAGGCCGACCAAGAAGCCCCCGATCAAGTAAGCAGTTTTAGATGCAATAGGAACATCGTCGGCCATTGATCTGTCGTCGGCCATAAAAGCAGGTGGGGCGAGGTAGTTGACGAAAATATTGACGAACAAGCAAAAGCTAGCGAGATAGGCGTATCTCCAGTGGTTCGATGGCTTTCGCAGGGCCTCCATTGGATAAAGGAGAGTGTTAGAAAGGATACCAGAGGCTCCCATAATGTCTCCATTCATAACCAAAAGGATACCAGCGGATCCGCCTGTTGTATGACGCAAAAAACGAAGGAAAGGCATGAGGATTGAGGATGGCCCAATTTTTTTTACATTTCTCATCTCTTAACTCCAATGTTTCAGAAATGACTCACCGATCAAAGACCCGCCGATGAGACCTCGAAGAGGCGTAAACAACGACATTGTTGGATCTTAATTTGCTCTGCTATAATCACCTCTTAGGATTTATTATGATGTATGAGCAATGAGCGGGGAGAAAGATTTCATGCTCCATCATCAAGAGCCTCTACTGCACAAAAACGAGAATGATTGTCCGACCGACGACTTTGGAACAAGTGTGCTGCTAAAATATACTAGTTCTGTTCAACACAAATACGGCACATCGTACTCCTACTACACAACGTTTGCTTCTATTTTCGCCTTCGTTTTCTAGGCGCTTCGACTTTTTCATCCGAATCCTCTTCAGAGCCCTTAGATCCGCTTGCAGAGTCTGATCCAGATTCGCTGCTATTATCCTGATCCTCTTCGGACGATTTATCGCCATCAATAGCAACTTTATTCTTGTTCGATTTTAGGTTTCTTTCCTCCTCGGTACTGCCATCCTCGCTAGCACTATCGCTGTCATTTTCATCCTCAAAATCGTTTTCTTCGTCAGAGGTATTGACATAGTCTTCGACAACGTCATCTTGATCCATGTTTCCTGCCACACCGTCGCCGACAACTTCCACAACCTCATCTTCGTCAAATCCTTCCGTTTGTCCTTCGGGACACGCTAGCACACAGTTTAATCGCTGCTTCAGGTAAACACAATCGACTATCTTTTGTGTCTGAGTATTGTAAGTTCGCAACATGCGATCGCAGCCGACCACTGCCACAATAGGAAGTGTAGGGTGCTTGGCAATTTGTCGCACCGATCCAGCCGGTCCGACGTATCGTCCTAGACTGCTGGTACCATCAATTTGTTGGTCACCGTGCTTTCCATTGAGGTTGTATCGTAGGTCCAGAGCGTGCAAATCTCCGGTGGTATCTCCGACCACCACTTGATGCTCGCCGGTCTGACAAATGGCGGTGATTCGGTGTTGTATGAACTTGGAAGACTCGGGGGTAAAGCGAATGGGGCGTCGAATAACAGAAGCAGCTGGCTGACTTCGCACATCATAGAGTCGGATCTGAGCAAATCCAGTACCTACCGCCAACAGATTGCTATGGTTGCCTTCATTTCCCTCCTGTACAAATACCATGGCAGATGGCCATATGGGCTGTTGCATGAGTGTCTGAGGATCGGGTGGGAGATTTTTGGCTTTCCAAAGTGATCGGCAAGTCTCTAAATCAAATAATCGAATATCTCGTTCTCGGCCTCCAATAGCGGCTTGACCTTCACTGGGATGCATGACCAAGGCCGATGCCAACTGAGTGTTGATGACTTTTCCTTTCGTATATGTCAAGGTAATATTGTCAGGAGAGTTGGAAAAAGCAGAAAATTGCTTCAAAATAGACACGGGCTGGTGGCCCTGTGCTTTCAGAATCACCATATTTCCATGTGTATCTGCTGCCAGCAATCGTTGCTCAGAGTTATTGCTACTATGAGGAATGGCGGCCATGGCGAGTGGCTTCACAGGAACATTTGGAATCAAACTATCTTGTCGTGACTTTTCAAAAATATCATTTGACAAAGATATACGTTGGTAATGTGCAAATTTGCTTTTGCGAGACGCTTCGTCATGTGCGTTTTTCCCTCCTTGCCAGACTTCGACGCATCCATTTTGGCGTAAACATGCAAATGAAAAGGCAGCTTCATCGTCCGAGGAGGCAGACAAAATAGACAAATCAATGACACCCCGAACTCGCGTCTGAGATTCATTTGGGTCGATACGTTGGATTCCATGGCGCTTGTTCACTTTTTGGATATTATCATAGTGTACTGGCAAGACAATATCCGATTTTACGGAGGCAGTCTCGTCCTTAGCCCATTTTCGGTGGGCGATCTCAGGCACAAATTCCTTCAAGAGGCCACATTCATCTCCCGTTAAAAATCTCATTCTGGGATAAATTTGTGTTGGTTACAAGGTAGTAGTAGGAATAACATGAATGGAAGTACTAGACTAGCTAGCGTAGACTAGGTAGACATGACATCAATAATTCTTGATACAATCAAAAATATTTCGTTGGTTGCAGAGTATCCGTTCGAAGCCAGACCGAAAAAGTGAATGGAATAAGTGAGCGACTAGCTCTTTCAAGAATGTTTCTATCAGTTTTGTCGTAAGCATGATGTGTCGATTATTTACTACTACCAGGTAGTCTACTCGATTAGTCTACTAGACTAGTAGTAGTACTAGTCTACTACTAGTACTCGAGTAGCTACCGGCCGGCTACTCGAGGAGTACTACTTACTTGTACTAGTCCAGGAGCTACGGTACGAGCGGGCCTCTTGTCTCGTTTCACAAGCTGAGTTAGAAAACCTTGCAGCATGTCAGAGTTTAGTTGTTTATTACCACTCGTACGGCACTACGAGTACTCGAGTATTTCGAGAGAGCGCGGCCAATTCTGTGACCGACTCGTGACCTTTTAAATAATGCAGAAAATACTTTGGTCATACTTGCTGATATACTAGTCTACTACTACCAGGTAGACCTTTAGTGGTACTACTATTTATTTGGTGGTGAATTGCTATCGAAGAACATGTGGGAGCAGTAATAAGTTCCTCTTCGTATTTCTGGATACCTGTTGATAGTAGAAGCAAGTTCCGAAGAGGACGCGATGACTGAACGTCACTCGCGGGTTATTTTCTTAAGAGTACAATTCCGAACAGCAGCCGAAAACCCCGTACGGCAGCTTCCTAGTATTACCATCGAAGAATAATAATGACTTTCTGGTACTACGACCACAGAGTGAAATAAAACCCTTAGTGGACTAGTGATGACCCCAATGGAACTCAGCAGCAAAAAAAATACCCAGTAGTCTACCAGCTTAAGAATAAGTGTGGCAGTCAAAGTTTCACGGGGTTCATTGTTCAGGCTTCCCATCCAGAATGAGACAATTGTTTGCAATAATGCAACAAAGATCCAAATTGCACCATGTGCAAACTTACAGATTTTCCTCTGCCTCCATCTTTGAGACTTCTTCAATTGGAAGATGATGATTGCGATGCTACTAGAGCCGATGTTGGCGAAGGGAGTACATGCAGTGTTTGTTGTCGTCGTCACAATTTTGAGCTGCCAGCAGGGACGGTGGTAGCAGGGACAGTGGTACCATCATCGCCGTGCTCCTTGTCTTCCTCACAAGGTGGCACTGAGTCTGTCGATGCAGCTCTGCAAAGACATCATGGCTATTTGAAACCCACGCATTCATGTTCACTTTTAACTTCCTACTTTCATAAACTCCGGCAAACAACTGCAGAAGGCCTTCAGATTCCGCTAGATGAGCTTCGCATGTCTCTGGAGGAAGACAACGTCCAATTGCTAACAGCTAGCTCCTCCCGCTCCCTTAACTGCATAAATGACAACAAAATCACAGAAGATGAAGGTAGCACGGACTTTGATATGAGCTTTCGTGACAAGCGGTGGGATGCTCCAGATTACTCCGACGACGAGCGAGCTGATGATGTGTCGAAGTGTAATGATGGTTGCTATACTCCTAATAGAATTCCTGCAGGTAATAGCAACCGCGTCGCCCATCCCAGATGTCATTTAAATGAACAACGTGATACTTCCAAACGAAAAATGTTTCCGCCGCACTTTCCTCATCGTCAGGAGAGTCTATAATAAGCTCGCTAGCTAGTACTCGGGTAGGGGTTAAGGGGGTAGCTTCCAAGGGGATCACGGGAACCTTGACCTTAAATATTAAACCTCATAACCTATTAAGCCCAACATCACTCATTATTTGTTTCCCCCAAATTTTCTTGATTCACAAATAACAAGTACTGTATTCGTAAATCTCCCAAAGAACCATGGCATCTTCTACGAAATTATCTTCGAAAGAGACTGCAGCGAAGATCAAATCGTTGCTAAATCAGTCGCTTCAGGAAGAACGCTTGGATGCTGCGCGATTGGACGAACTTAGGCGGATCTTTGCCGCTCTGGTCCAACAAGGCGATCTGACCTTCGGCAACAGTCCCTGCGACAATCCGGTACAGCAGAAATGGAACAGTTGGCTCTTGAAGCGCCATGATCAATGTGTTCAGCAATTAACGATTTGCATTCGCGAAGAAAATCGTCGTACGGCCGTTCGTACCTTGTGGGGAATGATTGCAGCGTCTCCCGTGGTGTATCGAGAACAGGGAAACCACCCTTGCGTCCACAGAGAATTATTACGGGAATGGCTGAGCGCGATTGTGGCCATGCCTCTGGATATTACACAAGACAAGTCAATGCTTCATTTGTTAGAAGCCGAACTGAGACAGCGAGATGTGCAATATTTTTCAGTCTGTGTCATAACCAAATGGGCCAACGATCAGTACGAAATTGCCGCTGAAGGACACAAAGCAGAAGGTAAGGATGCTGACGAAGATGAAGACGTGGTATCACCACAAGAACAGGCCGATCGAATGCTACATATTTTAATGATGATTCCCTTTGCTACGGCACAAAAGGACCTGGACAATCCCAATAGCAGCTATCTATTTCCGCCTCCCTGCAGAAATTTGCGACCAGATGAGCGAACTGAGGACGACGAGGAATCGTCAGCAGAAGAAAATAGCGAAGAGGATGATAGCGATGATGAGAATGACGACGACTCTTCCCGTGACGGGGAGGAAGAGGTTCCACGCAAAAAGAGACGAACTGCGTCACAGCCCACTACTAAAAAGCAATTTGACTACCAAGATGTCAAATGTCACCTCCGCGAACTGTCCAAAGCTTGGATGTCCATCTTGCGTCTTCCACTGTCCACAGCGAGTTTGAAAAAGGCCCTGCCTTTTTTGTCCCAATATATCCTTCCCAAGGTTCAACATCCTCTCCGGTTCGCCGATTTCTTCATGCACGCATACGGTGGTGCCGATGGCAACGACAAGGAGGACGATGAAGACGATACGGAAGGAAACGATGCCACTGGCGACAACAAACCAGCCCGCGGTAATCTTATCATTCCACTGCTTGCATTGGATGGTTTGTTTTACCTGATGACACAACACCGTTTGGAATATCCTCAATTTTATGGACAGCTTTATGCCTTACTACAACCCAGTCTTTTTTACATCAAATACCGAGCTCGCTTTTTTGCACTTTTGCAAAAGTGTCTTCTTCGCAATGAAATGCTACCGGCGCACTTGGTGGCTGCCTTTTTGAAGCGACTCTTACAATGTGCACTCCAGGCACCACCACCGGGCGCCCTTTTTGTTTTAGCTCTGTCGTCCAATCTCTTGCGTCAACATGAAGAATGTGCTGCATTGATTCACCGCGGTCAGAATGAGGACAGCGAAGAAGGAATGGAAGACGTTTACGATCCGAATACGGACGATCCTGTTGAATGCCGTGCCTTGGAATCTTCTCTGTGGGAACTGAATGCTTTGGAAAAGCACTTTCATCCAGCAGTGGCAACCTTGGCCAAGTCGATTGGACGAGAAGACCCCAAGTCTCCATTGCTGCAGTTGGATGAAATGGCCTTACATTCGTATGCTTCCCTGATTGAACAAGAGCGCAAACGACAAGTTAAGAGCAGCCACAAGAAGCGCAAGCACGGAGGTTTTGAGAAGAATGTCAAGGCGATTACACCCGTAACATTTGTTAAACCGTCGGCATTGTTTTCGAATACGGACGTCTTTTCAGGGATATTAAAAGTAACGTCAAAAATAAATAGTTGAGCCTATTACGTTATTTTAATTTATGGCGTGGCCTTTCAGTAATGTAAAATTGTTTTTTGCTACCTTCGGGTCGTGCTGGAGTCGCTGCTAGTTTTGAATCATATTGTAACCAACCGCAGTCCTTCATTTTCACACCCTCACGTTTTGAAACAGTTTTTCTCTTCCTCCTTCAACATTCCGCGTGTGCATACTATGACAACGCGGCAAAGAAGAAAGTAGCCATTCGATCCTTGGATCTTTTCTATCGTCTTCTGCGTGAAATTCCCCAAAGTCGAACATTTTGCCACCAGACACTTTAACATTGATCGAGAAAGCGACGGACGGGAACAAGAAGACGCACAAGATGCCAAACAGTGCTGGAGGCATCTCGAAGAAAGTGTGGATCCATTTGATCTATCCGGAAAAGTCTACAAGGCGACAACCACAACCAGCATGAACCATGACTGTAGTACTAGGACGGCCAAACTACCGAAATGAATTAAATTTTCCAGCTTGCTAGATAGGTACTGAGTAGCTAGTAGCTAGAGCTCACAATTTGGAGTCGTTTCGTGTTGTAGTCAGACTCTACTACTACTAGTTCGTACGGTACCTACGAGTACTCTTAAAGTATTATGGTATTGTATTAGCTACTCTAGTAGTACTACTACTAGTCAGCTAGAGTACATTAGCGAGATACTCGGAGCTAATAACCCTACAACTACACTAGCTAGCTACTACTACTAGTAGTAGTAGTTTTGAATACTGTGATCATACCCACCTTAGAATAAGACTACAAATAATACCGTATAAGAAGTACTAAGGTCTACGTGTAGCAAATTTAATCTTAAGTAGGTGGCTAAAATCTTTAAGTCCAAA
>Ga0100402_1000914_pt1 | contig 34201 bp, 32 predicted proteins | sample CryGeyme20150102_FD_80419 | JGI IMG/M metagenome (GOLD analysis project Ga0100402, IMG submission 80419) | Groundwater microbial communities from Crystal Geyser aquifers in Utah, USA - Crystal Geyser metaG 2015-0102 | ecosystem: Environmental > Aquatic > Deep subsurface > Groundwater | place...
ACAAAGAGGAGAAACAAAAATCCCATCATAGTAAGCACTTCCTCATCGATCGAAAAGCTCAATCAAAAGGTTTCCTGAAAATGAAATAACAAAGAAATTCTGGCTACTATAAAATTTAAGATGAAACAACCACAACCAAAGAAGTAGAGGAAGCACTATAAAACAATCAGTATCAATAGTCATCAACTTTCATCATTCAAGACAGTGATCGAGAATTATTCTAGTAATTGCTTAAAGTACTCTTGAAAATTGAATAAAAAGGATATGCTGAAATAGTACAGTCATTGCTAAAGGGATCCTAAATGCAAATCAATTAATTCACATATCATATGCAGAATATCGGTACTAATGACAATGTGAACCTCGATCGCAAAATTATTTAATTGATTTACCTCAGCTATGAGAAACATAGGGATACACTGTTGAGAAAAAATAGAAATTTCTAATTTTTATAAAAATACAAAGAAGAACTACTGGACATTGCTGATGCTCAATCCACCTTTTCAAGTGCTTTGAATATCTATACCCAATTATTCTGCTGGTACGTCAGAAATCCTGGCTCAACAGTTGCAAGTTTCCAATAATAATATTTTGAGCTGATTGTCAAAAAAATGTCTCTGGAAGATTTACAAAAACCTTCAAACACTGTTGCCATAAAAACTTTCCTCGCTTAGCTTAAAAAGACTTTATTAAAGCCGTCAGTTCTAACAAAATTTTTGGAAATTCTTTCAAGTCAAATGGTTCTATTTCCCTATGAGAAATTTATCGATTACTTCATGAAGTTGATGGACAACAAAAAAATATTTTACTCGATTCAGGTCAAAGTAGCAAAAAATCTTATGGATGCACTGTAAATTCAACATTAGAATATAATGCAAAGGGTACTAGGAAAAGACCTCAAAGCAATACTATTTCAAGTAAGCACAATGATCAAGAAAAAACCTGAATTGTATTATCAATAATAAATCTTCCTCCATAGATATCTATTCTCCATCTTAGAAATGGAGCTCAAAGAAATGTCAAAAAAAATCAGCTTAGATCAACTCGTATATCTCCTGGCAGAATTTGTGGGAAAATTAAATCTGACACAACAGCACCGCGATATTTCTTAGTTAATCCTTTAATTAGCTCACCGGGAAGTTGAGAGGCTTAAGACTGTTGACAACAACAGCTTTGGCTCTGAACAAAAAGACTTGGAGAAAATACTTTAACTTTTAGCACTGCATCAAATTATGGAGGATAAAAAAATGAATAAGGAAGTTGAAAGGCTCAGTAAAAGTATTCATATGCTCAAAAACTATCATTAAAATAGCATTGACTCTTTGCTCTACTATTTCAGCAGTGAAGCAAGAACCGAATTAGAGAAGCAAAAGGGAGTTAATTTTTTTATGAAGCTAAGACCAGAAAAATTGTACCCTCGTTTAAAAAAAGCTGTAGAAAACGATAATACAGCATAAGTATAATTGCTGGTGGACTGTTTTATGAGACCCTCTATTTCAAATGTATACTTTTTTTACATAATAAAAGGAAACTATGTCATGGGAGTTGAAAGTATACTAAAAAAGGCACTTGTTTACCTGCTCTAGAAGAAAAAACATTAATTTATTGAAAATTTGCTGAAATATATTTTTACAGATGCGAATTGCGTGATCATCTTTTCAATCTCTACGCTTTTATTGTTCACTCAGGTCACTTCAGAATAATATATGCTTCTTCTGTGGAATCGCTTCTTTCATCTATGGATCCAACATTTCGACCTCTAAAATACGAAACTTCATCACTTTTTATTCACCAACATTGTCGTCATCTATCAAGAAGATAAAATCAAACTATCTTCTCTCTTCAAAATGCCCAGCTTCTATCTGGCCCTTTCCAAAGTAGCCCAAGGTATCATTTAAGATAAAATATAAACTAGAGCCATTGACAATTTTTATCAAATCATCGAAGCTATTCTCAGCCGGGATAAATAAAATTAGTATAATGTTCCTTTAATGTGCTAACTTCTCACTGAAATTCTGACGACTGAAAGATTATGGACTTTAGCAGAAAAAAATTACAACAATGCTTTCGAGATTATGCTCAGGACAGCCATCAGATATGGATGCTACAAACATTAAGAAGGACATAAACAACTAGAACTCGTCCTTCCAACATTTGAAACAGCCCTCATCCGAGCTATCAATCCAGCCTTCGATCCCTCAAAAGTAGACAAACTCCCCCTCGTGATGGAGAACCTCCCTTATCTTTTGGCCTTTCAGCACAAAAATAATAACGAAATTCTTAAAGAACTGATTCAATAAGCCTCCAGCTAAAAATTGGTTCAAATCCTGCAACTTCCGACTGCCTTTTAGACTCCAAAACATTTCATTGATATTATTTGGTCCTAAGTCGTCAACAAATTTATTGATGCTGATTCCAACAATTGGAGTGGACTTCAAAAGACATATATGAGTTAGTACAAGAATCAAGTCGTCTAGCTATACAAGAAGATTATCAACTTTTATACAAAAAATCCTTCAGCTCTCAATCTAAAGCAATTCGCCGATATCAGGGACTACATTTTAGCAAGATAATTGCTGTAAACAGAATAAGATCTAGTGAATGAATTCTTTGAAGCTTTTGAGAAACAATTTTTCTATGAATACAATTATTTACAGGTCTCTGAAGTATATAAGATTTGGAAGGAAGTTATTATGGCAGGTTATAACTTGAACATTCAGAATATTTATCGTATTCAACCTTCCTTAGTCTCTGCACCTAATCCATATTATATCATTTTTAATATGGAATAAACTTTAAAAACTTCAGTATTTTAGGATTTCCTCAGAACATTTTTGACTCAAAGATATAGAGAAATGGACATGTAGACATTTGAATAATTTCCTGAAATTATCACCTACTGCCAACATAAATACAACCTCAATCTCATCTAAGAATATAAGTTCCCAAACAAATAAAAAAAGAAAAAGTCAAAATTATTCTAATACCCTTTCCTTTCAAAACAATATGTTTCTTTTTATTTATTTAGAAATAGTTCAGAAGATATTACGAACAAATTTAGCACCCTTACTCCTTCATCGACTGTGAGTATTCACCTTACTATTCAGAAATTATCTGATCATTTTTGCATCAGGGCCTGACCAGCAAATCAGAATTAAAATGCTAGAAAAGTTTATTCAAGCCGTGCCTGAATATAAGGGAAAATAAGTCAAATGCTATCCGATCACCAAAGACACAAAAATGCCTCAACTGTTAAAGACCATCTAAAAAGAACGTAAATGAATTATTATTCAGTCGGCTTGACAAAAGTTTTGGATCAAACAGAAAAAAATGAAGAGGAAGAAGAAAACTCCGAGGGTTAAAGTTAAGATAATCCTAAAAATTATTTATAGCTAGAGCTAGCCGAGGCTGTGAAGGAGCTCGAGGAAAAAAAACCAAAAGGAAGGACAGTGATATGAATAAGTGTATACAATGTTCAGACAAGTAAATAATTTTAATATCATGAGAACATCTCTCAGCTTACCCTCCTTGATGACAGAGTCTAAATTATTTTCGTCAGAAGGAGAGCTTTAGACAGCCAGAAGCGAGTTTAAATTAAGACTTCAGCCCGACAAAAGCTTCAACAAAGATTAAGATGCCCCTCCCAAAAGATCACTTATCCATTTTCAGGACAATCTCGATGGCTTTTCCTCTTTCAAAACAATAAATGCTAGCAAAGTAGACGACATCCTCAAATCTTTGAAAGATATGAGAGCCAGCAAGACGAATTTAGGACAGATTATGAAGGCCTAAATCTTATTTAACAAGAAATAATATGCAAAAATATCAGATTATTGTTGGTAGAGAAGACAGAGCTAACGATAGATGGTTGCCAACAGATTGGCAAAGTTGGATCCGTTGCCGATGAAAAAATAAGCCAAAAGGACAGATAGGAGTAGAAAAAAGATCAAAACATTAGTCGGCTGCAAAACATCAATAAACTACGAGATCTATGATAGCAATCGACTCTGTTGGAAGCCATTCGTCGATTTTGATGCCATGAATGTGGTCATAGACAGCAAGGTGTACTTCATTGGTGGAAGAAAAAGCTTTCCTATCTGTTATTATGACCGTCATACGGATAAGTGGATCCAATAAACACCCATCAAAGGACTTAAGACCTTCGGATAGAGCTAAGGAACTCCCGTCTCAAACAAAGAGGTCATCTTTTTTGGCGGAAGCAAATTTTATGTGATGGGAGAGTCAGTAGTAACAAATGAACTCACTTACGTCAATCTATAAACAAAAGAAGCAAAGACCTAATGCTTTCCACAGGAAAAGGTCCCTGCACGTTGCTTCCATGCTCAATGCAGATACGGTGACTTCCTCATTATCTCAGTACCTTCTATGTTATTCAGGGCGGCATCGATCATAACCATAAACTTCACAATAATTTCGTTGCTTTCCATCTCACAAAAAAATATTGGTTTGAACTTACTATCGCCAAAGTAGCCCCTAAACTGCTCTAAGGATTCGCCAAGCACAAAATGATGCCTGTTGTGCTTCCACGAAAAAAATACAATATTTACGATGATGATCCCATTTGTGCTACTGAGGCTGAAAGGACTCAAATCAGCCACTAAGGAATTTATATGTTTGGAGGGGAAGATTCAAATGTGGAACTGTCAAATAAGTTATACATTTTGACTGTTGGGAAGCCAAGCATTGAAGTTTATGAGCCTAAAACTATGGGAAAGCCTCCACTAGCTCGTAAAAACTTCAGCTGGGCTCGAGTCCGTGAATGTCTTTTTATCCATGGTGGCCGTAACGACGATATACGACCTTGGGTACTTGGTAACCTCAGTATTCTAAATTTATGGACAATGAATTGGATTTGGATAAAAGGCGAAAAACCTCCCCTTCGTCACAGTCACTGCCTTTTCAATTATTCCGACGAAATAATAATAATGGGAGGTAAAAACCTCGACGGACTAAGCAAGTAAGTATTTCCTATTCGTTTTGAAGAGGTGATATAATATTTATGATTATTTTATTGTTCGTATTAGCCCCAACGGTCTTTCTTCATAGATTAATATTATTGATCACATGTTTGTCGACCACAATACTTACGGCATTCCTGCTCAAGTTGGAGGCATCACCATCAAACCTCTCAGCTGGGATGATTTCAAAGGCACCCCTCCGCCACAATCCCCTTACGTTGCTCACATCTACTGGAATATCAACTATCAATTTGGAAATTACAGTGAAGGTTGCCTACCTAGTTTGAATGTCAGTGTCAACGTCCGTCCAAAAAGTTGGAGAGTGAAGGAATAAATCAAACTGCTCCAGCACTAATACGGACACTACTTGATCGGTTGTCTTTGTGCTCTATCTTTCGTTAAAAAAATGAACTATGATCTGGTCAAAGATGTCAAAGGGAACTATGGAGATTGGTGCAAGCAGGTGTTAGCTCGCTGCTTGAAGTAGTACTGCGCTTTTGAGAGGGTCTACGACAATGAAACACATCACAACTTAGACAAATAGAAACAAAAACAATGGTAGGCTAAAATCAGAGATCAGTTCTGGGAATTTCATAATTTCTTTCAAAGTATGACCAAACTACAAAGAAGAAGCTCAGATCAACTTGGTCGTCGACTCGTCTCTCGAAAAACAGGTCGAAATGCTACTTCCAAAATCAATGACTCAAAAAAAGTCATTCGGAACAACTACAAAAATTTTAGCATAAAAAGATAGATAAAGAATAATTAATCCTCCCGACAGACCAGTCATGTTGATGGGATAAACGCAATCGACAGAAAAATTTCTATAAGTAGTCAAATCAGGCTATACAAGCGATTGGAAAGTGACGACAGTACTCGATTAAATCTACCCTAGTAGAAAGAAGCAGTTTGTCTCCAGTACCGGCTCATGAGATGATTTTCTTTATAACTTGCTGATCACTTCAATATTATTTGAATATTAGATAAACACTCTCATGAAGAAAATACTGATCTTAGCCCTCCTGCTGATGGTGGTCCTTGCAAAGAGCAAGAAAGCCAAGGTTGAAAAATAATAATGGACCAAAGACGACATCTACCTGTATGGCATGGCTTCAGGTGCTTTCGTTTCCTTCATCGGATTCATTGCAGCGTTCCTGCTCCTCGTCCTCCAAAAGGTCATCCCTGGTGGAGCATACACAGTCATCATTCAGGTCCTTTTTGCCTTTTCTTGTGGAGCTCTGCTTGGCTAAACTATGTTGCACATCCTCCCTGAGGCATATCATTCACCATTGATGTCCAACCAAAATGTCTCGCTGACCTTCATAGCTGCTATTATCTCTTTTCTGATCATTGAAAGAATGATGGAGAAGTTTGGAGTATCAGATTCCCACTGGCATGAGGGGTCTTCGGAGGAACTACCTGAAAATCATAACATTTCGTAAAAAAGGCAACTCGAACAATAAAAAGGAAAAGAACTGGCCCCACATAAAAACGATAAGCACACTACAGGCTATCTCAATCTTCTCAGTTCATTGCTCCATAACTTCATCGATGGTGCTGCCATTGGAGTGGCCTTTAGCCTGGGAAATCCCAACTAGTTCATCCCCGTAACTATAGGCATCATCGCCCATGAAATTCCCAGAGAGATGGGAGATGTTGCTATTCTTCTGAAGAGCAAATTTAACGCCAAAGAGACAATCCTCAGCAACGGCATAGTAAACATGATATCTTTGGTGGGAGTCTGGCTTGGCCTGAATTCCCATGGGTTGTCAGATATTGCCAAGCAGTACATTTTGGTCTTCGTCGCAGGTAATTTCTTGTATATTGCTTCTGATATATGGAAGCATCTTTTCAGCAACAAAAGGTTCTTTGTCAATGTGCTTGAAATGATAGGCCTAGTGGTTGGAGTATATATCGCTATGGGAGGTTGCGACCACGGGCATTAGCACTCACATACCCACGAATAAGATCATCACCATTGATATATCTGATAGGATACAATCTGTGATTTTATCTCTGAGCTATTATTATTAATGGACTGCAAATACGTGAGATAGTCCGTCTGCCTCTGCTTCACTTTCAACCCGAAAGCCTCCTCTCTTTTCTATCTAACAAACACCAAGAACCGATTGCGCATCATCGAAGAGAACCTCTACACAGGTCTGGTCAAAAATTAATTCGCAGTACCTCTGAGACAGCAAAGCTTGAATGTCGATAACTACATCCTTAATTACGCACACTAAACCAGACAAATCATGCTGACGTTGTCGAATCAAATTCTTATCTATTCGCTTGAACTAAAGACATTGGTGTTTGTGGGGGAGGCCTATCAAGGAAAACAACCTTGTTTTATTGAAAAGGCTGTATACAAAAAGGGACAACTCTACTTCTCAGCAACCGAACAGTTCCAACTATTTTCGGTCAAACTCAAAGATTGCATAAAAAGTGGTACGATCGGGCACTACAACAAGTTCAAAATGCCAGAAGTAAGAGTCATAGCGCTCGCCATCAGCAATCCAAAGCTTGTGGCACTTTGCAGTGACAACCATCTCAGAGTGTGGGACAACGAGACTTGTGCTCCTCTCAAAGCAATCTATGTTTAAAGATTGGGTGAACTCACTTGTCTGTCTTTTTCGAAGGAGGGCGAGCATCTTTTAGTCGGAACCAGCACAGGAGTGGTCCTCGGTTACGATGCTGAAACCTTAGGAGAGAGAAATGTCAACATTCTAAATAAGCAGATATGTAAGGACCGCATTCAATCTTTGTCATGGTTCCATTATTCGGGATAAGCACAATCACGTAGATTTCTTGTTCTGACCCGAGACGGTAATGTCAAGCTGTTTTCGTTTTATTTTGAGAGAGTAAAGGAAGGTTCAAAATAAAAGCTGATGGGTCGGGCTAATGAATTGCTCCTTCTCTACATCAACAAATGCATTATAAACCAAGATTACTAAATAAAAAGTCATGAGTTTTCAAATTTCATTTACTTCCACCCTGGAGTTCTACTCTACATGGTCGACTACTACCCTCGCATGTACTATCCCGTAATTACTCCTCAGTATGTCCACTCTTTTGAGTCACTAATACCAAACTCTAAAAAGGAGGTCTACTTTCAAAGCAACTTCCTCTATCTTTAAGGCCTTTATCTAAAAAGATTAAAGAATTAGCCTGAGTTGAAACTATCATTGGATAGTGTTCTAGAGTACAAAGGCCTAAAGGTATTGAGAATGGACTATCGACCTAAATTTGTTCAGATTGAATAATTACCTATGGCCATCGTCAAGGGAGTTCCAGCCCAAAAAATAAGATACAAAATATTGGTAACTTACTATCTTGACAAAATGATTCGCTGTCTTGTCCTTTCCAACATCTGTCTTGCTGGCACCAACAACGCCATCTAAAACCTAAAGGAGTACACAGGCCACTCTTTCCAGTTTCTAGGTCCTCACAAGAACATGCACCCCTTGGTGATGATTCTACAAGAAGACCGGCAAACAATCACAGTGCTGAATGAGGCTGCTCTAGATGATTTAGATCTCTATCTAGAAGAAGAAAGGTCATATTTCAAGAAAGAAGGAGAGCTGTACTCAAATCAGCTGAAGATAAAAGTGCAGAAAATATTCTAAACTCCTTTCAGAAATAATTATGTAGTGGTTTATTTATCTTAAAATCTTATCAGGTTCTCCAACAACATCAGCATCCACTCTGATTTGCTGGACTATGACGTCTATTCCGGCCTTGGCTTGAGACTAGACTACAATGACATTGTGATCGATATTGTCTGGACCTCTAGAGGATAAATAGGCTGTGTGGTCTGCCTGTAAAAAATCGTACTAATAAACGACTAACTAAAAATAATAAAATCTGTTCCAATTGAAGGTTACGTAATTCAAGGTCAATTTATTGGTTACACCCTGATCATAACAACAAAAGTAGATGTCCAGTATGTCGATGTATCAGGTCATCCTATGCAACTATTTTGCATTGAAAACTATGAAAGCAAATATCTTATCCTTGGTATCCTTTGTGACAGAATCATAGGAATTTAAAGGTTCTAAGGATAAATCAACTGTAAGATGAGATATTTCAACCTCATGCAACCTCTCATTTCTGGATATATCAATTACTACAATTTGATGGCAGCTCCACTCAACCCAATGACTATCAAAACTGTCATAGAAGGATTTGCACCTTATCACATTGTTTCAGAATAATTTTTGGCGCTTCTCAACAAAAATTCACTCAGCAACTTCAGTCGATATTTTATCTAATCTCATATGAAACTATATTCTCGCTCCATCCGATCAGCTACCCTCAACTCATAAATAAAAATTGAAAGATTCATCGCAAATAAAGTATGGTTGCAGCATAAACATAAAATACTGGACTACTTGCTCTACTACGAGGATCTAAAGGATAGCAGCGATAACTATGAGGTCTAGAAGAGCAAAGAATATGAAGGACTACTCTGTAAAATGATAGGAGCTGAATCTCTAGCATCGATTCAATAAATTATCAAAGAAGAACAGAAAAAAACATTCGAGAAACCTTCTATTGTTCAAAGTTTCGGAGAGCAATCGTTCTTTGAAGTTTACTATGAATTTAGTGAAAAATAAAATATTTTTGTCAAAATGGAACTGATCCCCTTCAAAGCAACAGACGATCGAGAGTGGATTGGCATCACTGGCCTCTACTTATAAAGCAAAATAGGCTAAAATTCAGATGACGTTGATGTAGAAGCTGTCAAAGAGGAGCAAAACTAAAATTAAGAGAAGGAAAAAGATGAGCCTGAATAGGAAGAAAGTGAGTTCACCTCTCTCATTGTTTATTATAGATTCGATGAAGGAAAGGGTGACTTAGTGGAGGATCTTTCAGATTATAGGAATGAATCATATGCTGAAGGAGATCCATGGAAATTACTTGAATAAAATGACCCTTTAGAGTTGGAAGATAAATGGGGTAAGAAATGTCCTCCCCAATACTCCATCAATGCTGGTATTGTCAAAAGATAAAAGAAGCTGGCCAGCAAAGGTGGATTGACTTTCACCTTCCAAATCTGGCTCAAAGCCGAGCAAACTAACTTCCTTCTTCTCAAGCTAGGATAAAAATTTGAGTTCGGAATGAAGAACGGAGTATTTTACTACAAATCAAATCAATAGTTGATACTCCAGGGAGCAAACTCATAATTCGAGTATGTTCCTGGAACCTGGACAAATATAACTTTCGTCTACAACCATAAAGAAACAAAAGTTACTCTATTCTTGAATTGGTTCATGTGGTTCTAAGGAAAAGGATCAGCAACTTTCGACAAAAATGGTTTGGAGCTTGGTAGCCCATAATTTCAAGGATAATTTACCGAGTTCAGGTTGTGGAGAAAAGCATTGGTAGTTGAGGACATCAAAGATAATCTGAGGTCGCCTTTGGGTATTGCAGCTGAAAAAAGGAGTAAATTGAGGATGAAACTGAAATAGAAGAAGAAAAAGAAAGAAGGCGGTAGTGGATCTTTCTTCCCGGCTATAGAGTTATGATTAGTATTGCTAAAACCTTATATCTATCACTATCAGCTTCTGAGTTGGGATTTCCCAGAGCGAATTGCTTTCTGGTATTATTTAGCTTTGCTTTTTCTCTCCAACTCAACTCTTCGCCTCTCTTATTCCTCACGCTTAGCTTTCACTTAAGGCAGATTATTGTAGTTTTTCTTGGTAAGGGCGTACATCTCTCCTTTGGATATTTTAGCTTTTTCTCCATAAATCAACCTGTCCATCAGCTCTTTTGAAGGCTCACTCATCTTCTTGCTGACGCTTTTGTCGTCTTTTGGAAGTTTTTTTAGAGAATTTTGCTTTTATTTGAGTCTTGATGGAAAAGAACGATTGGTAAGGGAACTATCTATGTTTATTTTTATATTTTTTCCTGTAACTGGAGCCGAATAGTCAAATTATGAACCATTGTATTCTGTATACTTATCGCTAATAGTGATCGCCATCTGACTGGGAAAAGATGGCAAATTAGAGGTTCCTTTGACCATTGGTGATTTTGAATTGAGTCTTTCCTATTTTTTCTGTTCACTCTTGAGCCTTCCTATTCTTTTCTTGAAGGCCTCAGCTAAAGTCATTCCTTCTGTTTATTTTTAGCCGTCAAATGGAATGTCAATTCTTACTGGAGGCTTAATTGGTTCAATTTTAGTTTCCTAATTTTTGATTGACTCAGATTATATTTTTTCAAATGCATTTTATTATTTTTTGGTATTGGCCCTGTTCTTTTTAAAATTTCGAGGTCTACTCTTTTTGCCCTACATTCCTTATACAACTCTACTATTCTGATTGCTGTTATTATTTGTAGACTCCTCACAATTTCTTTTAGACCTATTTTACTCATTTTCACGGGGAGTCTGATCAAAGGACAACTATTTTAATATTTATTCCTATTTTCTGAAGCAAACCTAAGTTTTTGATGCAGATTTGTCAACCTTTTTTAAATCACCCTGTCGATGGTTTGAACCTGTTGTTACCGATAACCCGCCCATTGACGGTCTTCCATTACTCCTGTCAGTCATTACCAATTCATCTTTGGCCAACTAGGACCCTGCAATGCTATGTTTACTCTTTGGCTTGGAATCTGATCCTCTGCTATACTGTTTGATAGATCGATCGTTTTCCAGCATTTTTATCTTCATCTATCTTTCTATCAGATCTCTATTCATATTGTCCATTGGAGTCTTCATGATGTTGTTGATAATTATCGGCCCTTCTTTCTGACTTTTCTTTGCTGAATTTTATCTCTGTCGATTAGTCTATTGAGGCGGAATATTTTGTCTGTCTTTTTAAATGATGCTCAGCAATTTTAGCATAATTTATTTGTTGAAAGTATCGGCTGTTGGAGAAGCAACCATTTGAGTATGCAGTGAGGCAGAAAATATTGATTCGCCAAGATTGACTGCTAACTTTTTTGGTTTGTTATCAGACAAACCTCTAACTGAAGACATTCTCATTTTTTATGATTTTTCACTACTTTTTTTGTTGCCATTCAAGCTGAAAATTTAACTGTTATTTATCTTCTGAGATACCTCCTGCACCTTGCTTTCTAATAAGATACCCTTCTTCTCGCGACAAAGATACATCTTTTTGAGTTAAAATTATTTCTTCTTTGCCAACATCTATCTCATCATTTGCTACTTTCTTGGCAAAAGATGGTGCAATAACTATGCTTTCGGCTGAACGTATACAGGCTGAATACAGGGCTCCTAAAATACATCAGACCACTCCTCTTCGTCTTATAGCTCCTCCTCTTTCAGAGATACGCTAGACTTGAGTGAAAAATCTCTCAGCATTTTTTTGGGTCGATTATGTTCACCAAGTGGATTGCACTATCGATTGGGTGCAGTTTATTATTCTTGATAGAGCGATTATCTGACACTTTAACGATTTGATTGGACATGTTGGTTAAGTTTCATCATCTTTTCAAAAAAGCTCATGATTTCAAATAATAACTAACTGTATTAAGTTTAACAGCTGACAGCAATAACATTTTCCAATGAAAATAGGATCAGCTAGAAGAATAATGGAGGATTAGAAAATGAGAAAAGATCTTGCAATAAGAAGGTCAGTGAGTTTAAAATACTTATAATAATAGAATAAGGATGGGATGCTGTTGCCAGGGGCAAGAGGAAGATGCCTATGTCGATCGAGCAGATGGAGATGAGGTAGAGAGAAGCAGTGTCAAAATTCCAAAGCCAGACCCTCGATTCAAGCTTTAGGATTTAAGACATTCACATGTGGAGTTTATAAAAGAAGGAGGAGAGAAACACAAAAATTAAGGTAGGAAGAGTTTTATTGAGGTAACATACACTTCAAGGCCAAGAGATACAAAAAAGCCATCGAATCTTACATCCTGGCAGTGGTAAAAATCCTCCTAACAAGACAAGCGAGTCCCCAAAAATCGTTTACTACACAAATTTAGCCCTGGCATACAAGGCAGACAACCAGCTATAATCAGCTATCAACATTATAAACGAAATGAAAATCAACGATGCCTTCAGTGGTGAAATGTAAAGCTAGACTTACCTAAAAGGAGAACTAATAAAGGCCAGATGTCTGATGCTCATTGTCAAAAATTACTGCCTCGGGAACGATTTTGATATAAAAAACAATCATGCTATGCTTTAACATATCGACGAAGCTTTGGCTACCTTGGAGAAAACAAAAGATAGGGAGGCAATGAATGGTGATGATTTCTTCAATACAGGAACGAAGCTTAAATAATTTTTGACAAACTCCATTATGGCAAAATCTGAACCATAGAACCTGTTAATCTACATGACCACTAAGCTCAAATAACCGACCGATGCCTTCTATAATTCTCAAGCCAAAATTTCCCAGTATTACAGTTCCAAAGAATAGATATTGAGATAAATAACTGAGGTGGTGTCTATTTTAAAGAAAGAAGCTGTCAAAGAGGAGGAAGATTTTGTCCAAGACCCAATCACATACGTACAAGTTGTTATTATTTAGTAATCTTTGCAGAATCCTGTCATTGTGCCTTCAGGTGTGACCTACAACATAAAAACCCTTAAGTAGCACTTCAAAAACAACGGCTACAACGACCCGATAACACACTAGCTCTATAAGGTTGGTGATGAAGTCCTTTTCCCCAACTACTCCATTCGTCAATACGTCAACTAGCAAAGAAAACACATCACTCAAGATGACCTCTATGCCCTCAAGTACTGATAATATTTATGACTTCAATTGTGTTCTACGGTTCACCCGAGGGGGTCAATTATTTTATTTATATTCATAGGTGAATGATTGTTGGATTTATAATTATAGTAATGGAGCTCAAGCACATACACTTCATTGTGTACGCTATCGTATTTATCCTCTATGGGTCAGTGGTGACGGGAGTCGGCCCTATCATTATTTTCTTCTCTGAACTCACTGGAGAAGACTAGACGTACTACTCATTCATCTTCTTCGCAAGAGCATTGGGATACTTGTTAGGAGGTCAACTCATCAAACTCCTAACAAAAAAATTCAAATATCATTCCATTTATGTATGTCTCATCGTCGTTTGTGGAATATCTCTAATTATCAGTTCATTAAGCATGTCTTTTATGAACCTCTTCATCACAATGTTGATAGCAGCTGCTGCTAGCTGCATGCTCAATATTCTTAGTAATTTGTGCATATTCGAACTATTCACTGGAGCAGATCAGGATTATTGGATTCAAATGATCAACCTTTTCTTCGGAATTGGAGGCCTTGTAGGACCTATGATCGTAATCGAATATCAATAGCATGCCATGAGAGTAATTGGCCTACTCTTCTTCTTAACCATCATTCCTTTCTACTTCCTCCGGTCTCCTTAGACCCATCAGGATGTAACCAAGTACGAAGAAAACAAGGGCAAACTGCAGCTGTCACAACTAGGTGAGATATGCATCTGTTTACTTTTCTTTTTCTATATTGCTGAAGAAGTCGGATATGCTAACTGGATTCCCACCTACGCCTTCAAAGCTGGAGTTGCTACTGAAGATTAAGCCAGTACTCTTGCTTCTATTTTCTGGATAGTCAATACTGTAGCCAGATTAATGCTGTTATATTGGACAGGACCAGTACAATACAGATTGAGAATATTGCTTAGATTACTTGTTGCCTGTACTCTCATGGTGGTCTTCCTCCAGTTCTTAGAATTGTATCTTATTGTTGCTTATCTCGGAGTCATCACCTCAGGTCTATGCCTTTCAGCCATGTACGCTCTGTTCTTTTCCATGGCAATCGATTATGGCTATGGACTGTCACCCTCAAACACCGCCAACTTTGCCATGTCAGCTTCTCTCGGAGAGGGCATGCTCGTCATGCCTATTGGCTATGCTATGGGTTTCTTTGGCATTGAGGCCTTGATCATCATTGTCTTCTTGATGAGCTCACTGATGATGGGAATCTTTGAATTTTTGGTGGTCCACCTTTACAGAGATTCTGAGAAGAAAAAAGAAGCTATGCTGATTCCGATGGTGGAAACTCCCACACCAGAGTTAGCTAACTTTTGAATAACATTGATCTGTATTCACTTATTGAACAAATATACAACTACTATTCACTGATTCAATCAATCGAATTTGGTGATCCCATGCACATTTGATTCCTTGAAACCTGAAGAGGTCATCTGGATGAACTTGGCCTTCTCTCTCAACTCTTTTAAGTCGTGAGCTCCAGTGTAACTCATTCCACTCTTGATACCACTGGCGAAATTCTGGATCACAAATTTTAATGGACCAATGAAAGGAATGTAACCTTCTACACCTTCAGCGCTAAATGTTTGAGGATTGATTTCGCCTCCAGCTCTTTCAGTTTTCGACATGTTTGCACCAACTAAATTGAAATAAAAATACGCCCTGCCATACCCCGATAGATCTTGACAAATTTGCCGTCTTTGTTAAAAGAAACTCCAGGACTTTCTTCACAACCTGCAATGAGTCGACCCAACATCAGTGAACTAGCTCCCATGGCCAAAGCTTTACACATGTTGCCTGAATTCTTGTTTCCTCCATCTGAAATCAAGGGAATATCATAATATGAGCAAACTGGAGCTGTGTCCTGAAGAGCTGACAGTTGAGGGATGCCACTGCCGGCTACAACTCTAGTGATGCAGATACTTCCATTTCCGATGCCACATCTAATACCGTCAGCTCCGCTTCTGATGAGATTCTCAGCGCCTTCTCCTGTGGCGATCGATCCTGAAACAATATCAATTGTTGGGAATTTTTCTTTGAGTTATTAAGTTGCATCAAGAGCAAGTTTTGAATGGCCGTTAGCAACATCAATAACCAATACATCACAGCCTGCCCTGACAAGCTCTTCAGATCTCTCGAGATAGTCTTTATTGGCTCCTACTGCAGCTCCCACATAAAGCCTACCTCTATGATCCTTATTAGAGTTAACCATGGATTCATACTGTCTGAGATCTTTGAGAGACACAAGTCCGACAATCTCTTTATTGCTTTTGATGATAGGTATTTTTTCGATTTTGTTGTTGATGAGCAGAGATTTGCATTGTTCAAGAATAGCATTGAGATCGCAATTTCCTGAATCGAATTCAGAGCCAACTTCATAATAGACTAGCTTGCTCATTGGAGTCATCTTACTCTTGACCTCCTCATCATCATGCTGGAAACAGTGAATATCTCTTTGAGTCAGAATTCCACAAATGATTTTCTTAAACTTCTTTCCCAAACGAGGAGAGTCTTCAGGATTCCTGGCAGCTGTCACTAAGAAAGAAGAAATGAGGTATTTTTTCATCAATTTTTTTACTTCTCTAAAATTGGAGTTTTCCTCAATACAAACAGGATTCGGGTTCATGAAAACACCAGACCTCTTGACCCTTCTTATCTCCTGAATTTGATCTTCAATGGTCATGAAGCGATGAATGATTCCCAAACCTCCCTGTCTTGCCATTTCTATGGCCATACCTGACTAGGTGACAGTATCCATGGGCGAGGAGACTAAGGGAACATTCAAAGGGATGTTCTTTGAAAACATAGAAGAAATGCTGCATTGAGATCTATATGTGATTATATTTACCTTGACTCGATTTATCCGTATTGGGGAACAAGAAGAATATCATTGAAGGTTAGGGCCATCGGAATGGTTCCTTTCTCAAAAATGGTCTTATAGACTTTAGGCTTCTCTCGTAGAGAGGCCAATCTTTGCTTGAATGCGTCAATTTGTGTTGAGCTGGTCAAGTTGATATTGAGTTAGTCCATACTGTTGAGCTTCTCCATAAACTATTCACTGAAATATCTATCAAAGCTTACATTTATAAAAAGCACAACTCTCCTATAAATCATCAATGTACTACCTTCTCACTTCTGAAAATCCTCCTCTCTGTATCAACAGGCCTAAATTATGACTTACTCGGCTTTTGCTTTCGTATACGAAATTTGCTGATGTCTTCATTTATTTATTAAATCCAGTTCTTTTATTCCGAAGACCTGGTAATTTCCCACAAAGTTTTAAAGTTGTTGATGATGCCTGTTCCAAAGGGTGAGGAGAGGGCTTTTTTGTCAAAAATATTGAGATATTCTATTTTTTCCCACCTTAGCATCTACCAAGTAGTTAAATTACGAGCAACAAGATAAAGATGAGTTCCTAGGAGCAATGCTAAGACAAGAAAAAGTAAAATCACCACCATCAGCAATAGACCTACGCTTCCTTTATTATCAGTTTCACTGACAGACAAAAATCTGATCAGATCTACAACAATTGTAAAAATTTGTAGAATTTGAAATGTTAAGAAGAGAAGGAAGAATAATTTATTTTTCTAGCCGATGCAGGTTCCCATCCAAGGACAATGATGGTCAAATGTAGTAACACATTTGTCACAACTGTGACAGTGCTTGACTCTGAGAGGTTGATATACTTAACACATTCTGCAGTATCTTTTGACACCTGCCAGCTTTCGAGCCATGGGGTTGATCTGAAGAGAATTTATGTCATTGAGCTGAGGCATTTCAAACTTCATTTCTTTATTGAATTCAACTGGTTCCTCAACTTGAGATTTAACGAAGTCTTCCTTACCAATCGCGCTATTGAATATATTAGATTTTACACTTGATGTAGCTTTTTACTCAACATTATTTTTGACGGCTTCAGCCTGAGTTATCTTGATATCAGGCCCTGATACTTATTTTTCATCGGATTTGCTACCCTAGGAATGCTAGTTATTTTAATGAACTTCATCAAGTTTGTCTTATAGCTTCGGAAGGTCAGGTTTACTGCATTAGCTTTTTTAGCTTTTTTATTCATCTTTTTTATGAACAAGATTTCCAATGTTTCCAATCATACTCTTAGCAACTGCAAATATATTAAATTTATTTGCTTATTCAAGCGAACTTTTCTTCCCAACGACAGGCAAATCTATTTTTTCAGGAGGAGGAAGACTATGACTTTTCTTGATACTTCTTGTCCTCTTTTCTACTTGATGAACATTTTATGAAGGATACTTTTCTTATTCATCACTCTATTTCTGTCTTTATTATTCAACTCTTTATTGCTTCGTCCATTCGCCAGCTTTGAAGTTCGATAGTTTGTACTCTCTTTAACTGCCAACTTTCACCATCTTTTGTTTTACCTTCTCTTGCTTAGAAACGCCCAGCTCAGCGTCCTCTTGATTGGGTTCAACAACTCCAACATAAAAGCCTGGCTGAATAACACTATTTTTACATCTTTGATGGAGGTAATGAAATAGAACACCACAGCTAGTATGATGAATACTATATGGGGAGCGAGCGAAGTAGTTGTAAGAACCAGAGAGGCCAGGACTAAGAACTGAGCGCAAAGATAGATGAAGCAAACTGCTATTCTTTCCCATCTTATTTCCTTGATAAGTTCAATCATTTCTAAAATTTAAAAGCAATAAGAATACTAATTAGTGTCACCCTTAGCTTAAAAAATCACAATTCAAGTTTGCCCGTTTTAAGGTTGTAGAAAGTCCCGCTTCGCTCTGTTGTGTTATGTCTCTCAGCAGGAGCTTTCTTTGCTAAGTAGATTGCTTTCATTGACTAAAGAGAACTATTGATAGGTCTGTCGATTCTTCTACCTGATTAAGGTTCATTCTTTTTTCTGATGGCATCAATCATGAAATTTTTATGAGCAGGCTCTCGACTGAAACTCGCAGCCTTCTTTGTTATGACAAATTTCTTGAGTTTGATGTCGTTTCCGAGGTGGTGGTTTGGTGTACTGTTGTGATTATTGGGTGTACGTGCATGATTGTTATACACCTTCAGCACCTGCTTTTAACGATTAATGCCTTTATCAAAATAGTGAGCCACATTTCCAGAAGTAAATTTGTCTTTCTTCTGCCTTACAATCCCCAGACCGTCAAAATTGGGCATCAACTGAGTTTTGAGCATCATCTGCTTGCCAGAGCTCCCGTTACTATCTTATAATTTTCTCACTATTCGGCTGGATGGCTTATTGTTAAATTTGGTAACCTACTCGTATTTTTTCAACTGCCTCTCAAATCCCAGATTGGGAAGTACAGTCGGTCTGTGCTTCCTTACCTCTGCTATGGCCTCCTTGAACCCCCAGCCTTTGAACTTCATGATGTATGAAATAACTAGTGTCGAGCTCTACTTTTCATGATGCTTACTCTCGAAATTCCAGCAGCGCAGTGGACGAGGATGTTTCCTTTATCGATATTATTCTCTACTAGATTGTAAAAGGTATCGAAAAAGACAGCGATATCTTAGTTCTTTCCATCCAGCAAAGGGTAGACAATATGCAGTATATTTGAGTTAAATTTAACATGATCCATATCTCTCGCTGCCGTCACAACTGAATCCTTGTTGAGGTACCCGTGGTGATATTTTTTTATTTAAGTTGATTGCAATCCAGAGCAGCTTGCACGTCCCCAATATAGATCTGATGGAGTGTTTGGGGGTGCGTGAAGACAGGATCCGAGGAATGGTACTGTTCCTAAAGAAAATTATCAAACATATATATTGTTTTTCTAAAATTAAATAAACCCCACAATCACAAGGAATATGCTAGGAACATCTCTGATTTTTAATAGGGATGATAGGACTAACGAATATTGATAGTTATAATAAAAATGCTGAGATTGGTGCATATACAACAACTCTACAACTTCGATATCGAATTGAATTACATTCCCTATCGCCTAAGGTTCCGCTACTGCCGTCAGAAAAAAAAAATGGTGCCCGTTCTCAGTCCGCTTGAATAACTGACCAAAAGCAAAAGTAAAATACATGGAGGAGCCTATCAAAGAGGATATGTGGGTAGCATTGGACCCAAAGATGTGTAAATATAGCCAGAAACACTTGAGCAATGGGTAGTCGATATGAAGTAGGACCTCCTCGATTAATAACTAGATATGGACAGAGAACACTCGGACAAGCAAATTACTAGTCACTAAGAATTACCTAGTTTTGCTCCCGTCACAAAGAAAGGATAACCATCCATAAGCACCGATCAAGACACTCCTTATTTCAATGAACTTCCCTTACCTCGGTCCCTCAAAGAAAGATAGGACGTTTATATGGCAGGCAATAAAAATAAATAGTGCACTGATCAAATCAATGAGTAGTTTGGCGATGATTAGTTTGTTTAATTTCAGCTGGAGAGTGAACGAGAGTATGCATAATAGATGAAACAAGTTCGATCGTAAGACAGATAGAAGGGACAGGCACATAAAACATCTCATCAGGAGAGGTATGAAAACAAGTTGGAGGATACAACCAAGAGTAATTTGAAGAGCTAGAGATCGAATGAGTCGAAGATAGAGAAAGAGCTATCTAATCTTATCGCTGGATAGCAAAAGCAGGAGCTTCAATAAATTCATTAAAACTCCCTATAAGTCTAAGCATCTCGATAAGAAAAAACCTATCAAAATGCCAATTAACAATTGCAATACTCGAATCGGGTCAAACAGTAAAAAAATAGAAATAGCAAGAAGCACCTTCAAAAGAAAGTTGTCTATACCAAGATAAACGACTACCTTATATAGGTCGGTGCTTTTAGGAGCAAAACATAAGCCAGCAGATCCAACGAATCATAAGAAAAACATCGCTCCTTGAATGAAGAATGGAGCAAAAGATAACAGACAAGCAAATAATATGAGCAAGACAATTAGGAATAATTCATCAGATAGTCTGAACCATTGGAAAAAGAGAGTCACTCCAGCTCAGAACAGCACTCCCAGGAAGTTATGGAACCCCAATAATTTTTCAATTCATACATGAAGAAACATAACATCACCAAGCAGCTATAAAAATAGTTTAATAAATTATAGTCCAATAAATAACAACAGTAAAAATAATCTTTCTAAAGGAAAAGTAAACACCCAAGCATATTTTTAAAAAATGAAAAAATACATGAAACTGAACCTACTTGCTCTTATAGAATCGCAAAAATAAATTAACTAGCTAATCTAGTCCCATAGCATCCTTCCTAATTTCAATAACATTATGAATCTCTTTAGCAAGGTGTGAAAAAGTCAGCCAAGGAAAAATATTCTTAAGGCTATCTTCCATAATTGTTTGCCAGCCATCTCAAATCATAAAAATAAGAATTGGAGTCGTATGAATCCCAATATCAATCTTCGCATAGGAAAATTTACAATACTGAGAACAAAAATAGATCAAGTGTTTATGGTCGGCAATATCTGAATAGAAAGTAATACGATACTGCTAAAAAAGCACCTCCGAGGAAAGCTCCGAAGAAAAAGGTCAAACAGAACCATTTCAACTCTTAAATTGTAGAATCCATGCCCAATGATTTCGACTCTAAACATGAAGAAAGCGGAACTGAGCACAATACGCCTCAGACATAAAGAAATATGAGCAAAGATATCCATATCTGGTCTTTTTCAGATTTACTGTCAGAATAGGACATTAAAGGGCTGCGCAGTAGGCAAGAAGAAAGCGATGTATTGGGCCACAAGGCATCACCTTACGATATATCAAGCGTCGAGAACGTAGAAGAATATCAAACCAACCATGTATTCCGAAAAGACAAAAAAGTTGAATCATTTCCCAACTACGAAGAGCTCTCTCAAGATCATGAGATCAACAAAGCTCAGCTCAACTATGCCTCAGAGGAAAATCACGCCAAACAATAGAATGCCTATCTGAGAAATCCAAACAATTCTCTTGAGGAGGAGAACCTTATCAATCTCATCGGAGGCTCTGACAAAATGAAAGAACTATCTTCTATGGCTTTATAGTCGAGAGAGTAAGCTGACTGGAACTAGCATAACCTTAAGTAATAGTTGAGTCACTTCTTGAAAGCCAATAAAATTCCCTTTGACACACCCAGTTACTAAAATTAAGTGGAAGCTGCTTCTCTTCTTTCTTCCTTTCACCTTGACAGTCAAAATGCCACAACTTTTAACCTTGAATAAGTCCTCAGGGAGGACAGCAAAAGAACGAGCTGTAAGGAAGACTGTCTCAATTCTCACTCATACCATCAGGTCGAATAAGATATTATCATACCGGAAGGCAATTTCAAATAACATTTCAAATAACACAAAAGACTGGAGTCTCCCAGAAGATAAGGCAACAGCTGGCTTGAAGAAGTCGAAATGGAAGTTATTGAAGAACTAGATTCAAATAATATGCCAAGTAGCAAAGCTAGCCAGTTTCAGTTCTTCACCAACGACCCGAGATAATTCAGATCTCACTTCCATCCCAGACGACAAGCAATTCAACGATTCATTCACAGCAACACTGGAAGTATCGAATAGAGAAGAAAAGCAGTATAAAGCAGACAAAAAGGTTATGATTCCCTTTCACCTTGTAAACAGTTCACAGGAGAGTTGGGCTTCCTTAAGAGGAAAAAGCAAAGGTTAGACAAAAACCTAACCAGATTCAACACAAGGCTCCATAAGTATTGATAGGCACGAGTTGATATTACCTTTTTATTGTAATTTGTATGATAATAATTAGAAATCTTCACCGTCCTTTCAGAACAACAACTATGAGAGATGAATTTGATCTTGAGGAGTATTCCTATAGCTTCAGCAAATCCAAAACCATCAAAAATAAGCAGGAATAAACGAGTATCATTGTGGTTACCTAGATAAGATAGTCCAATAAGTCGGAAAGATCACTAAAGCCAAGAAAAAACTAGCCTTTGAGGATCATATCACCATGTTTAACAAAATTCAAGAATGGAGGAAACATAATATTGCTCCAGTGGATGTCATGGGTTGCGAGAAGCTACATGATAAGTCAGCTCCCATCCAGGTGCAAAAATACCAAACTTTGATAGCTTTGATGCTGTCAGTCCAGACAAAAGATTAAACCACCTCGATGATCATGAACAGACTCAAAGAGCAAGGCCTTACTCCTTAAAATATCAATAAAATGTCCGAAGAATAACTGAGAACACTAATTCATGAGAGCAATTACAACAAGAGAAAAGCGACCCATATAAAAGCTGCCACGGAGATGATCCTTAGTAAAGGCTCAATAGGCAGCACTCTAGAAGATGTGATGGCCTATCCAGGAGTAGGAATCAAAATAGCAATGTTGTATCTGAAAATAGCTGAAGGGAAGATTAACGGAGTTGGTGTCGACACACATGTGCACAGAATAGCTAATCGCCTTGGATGGGCAAGAACAAGTTCTCCTGAGTAGACATAGGCACAACTCAGTGCCCTTTTTCCTCAAAAATATTGGAAAGACCTTAATTAATGCTTGGTAGGTTTCGGCCAGATTCGATGCAATGCCAAGAAGCCACTTTGTGAAGGCTGCCCAGTGTAGTCTTCTTGTCCATCCTCTAAGCTAAACTGGTGATATTTGAATATAATTATGAACTTGATAGAATCAACCTCCCCTATGCCTATTCTTATGTTGATGGCTATGTTGATGTGTATTTTGATGAGATCTTTGCTGAAGGTCTAATAGTTGATGACTCTGTTGCCCCATCTTCTGAGATTGTTAATTTTGATGCTGAGACTTTTCTTTTTGGACTGGCTCATGCCGGGATTTTGCTGTTGTCACCCTACTTTCTCCGACTGTTGTGCTTGAAGCTGTCCCATTATTTTAAACCAAGGCTCCTACTGGCAACACTCCACCATATTTGAGAAGGTTATTCTAATACTGTCTGAGCATTTAGTATTTTTTGAACCTTTCTGCTTATACTTTTTCAAGATATGTATATCTGCTAGAAGGCACAACCACCACTTCCAGTACATACAATATCGTGACGATAGCGATTACAAACATGCCTAGGAGCATCAGCACGTATATTAATTTGTTCTAATTCCACAGTTGATTAAGTCTCTATATGAGGATCGTCTCCCGTAATTGCTATCTGTTGAGGACTATCCTTGAACCTTACTACATCTGATTTATTATAAGCTTTATCATGCCTAAATGTATAATGTAGAAGATATCAAGAATGAAATAAATTTAGACCAGAGAGTATGTTCTATCAGGTATCTGTCATGCTCCTTCTAGTATCTTTGGCCAAGAATTCCTTCAACCCTTTGATGTTGCTCAGTTGACCAGACTTCGAAGGCGAATGTCTGTAGTCTGGGCTATGTGTGGCAGTCTTCATCTTCTTCAGAGCTTTCTTTTCCTTCTCGAAAGCTTTGAATTTTTCTGAGTTCATAATTTCAGCTAATTACTTACGACTAGGGGTCTCCTGATTGCAATAGTTTATGCTAACCTTCTCAAGCACATATTCCTAAAGTTTAAAGGTGAGCTTAGTCTTCTTCTCAATGATATGGTTATTTTGTAAATAAAACAGGTCACTTTTGAGCAGATCGTTGACCCTTTGGGGAGTCCTGAGATAGTAGACCATGTGTGGATCTGTAAGGATAGAGTACGATATTTTATTTGAAGGAGGTCCCTTCATGGAAGAACCAGACTAATTTTTATAATATGGTATACCCATTCGATAATTTAAATAATGTAGAAGCAATAAAAGAAAGTGTATCTGGACCTTAACCATGCCTTCGGGTCCAATTTTATCCTCGACACTAAAAATTAAATCGGAATCATTGAATAAGATGCCACCATCAAGATCGTATATACTGTCGGCAAATCCATTGTGAAACAGGCAGTCGATACCAAAGTCATGGAGTTCATCAAATTGTCAGATAACGTCTAGACCATCGAATGCATCGCCATCTCACCCACCAGAAATCATATAGCTGTTTGCGAGAAGATAAAAAATTAGAACTTCCTGCTTCTTAACCTATATGGCCTCAAAAATAGGGATTCATAAATCAAACACTTCAAATTGCCACAAACAGACAAGCAATCTAGCTTCAAAATTATTACGTTTTCACCCTCTCAGCCCAAATATGCCTGTTGTATGACCTCAGAACCCGATAACCAACTTATGTTTTTGGACATATCCAGAAGCAGAGGTTTAGCAGTCAGCAACTTCAGCGTTGAGGGGACTGACTCTATCGCCATTTGCCCCACCCAATCCCATCTCATCAGCTGTGCAGGCAGAAATATCTTCAAATTATTCAAGGTAGAAGATTACTCCTTTAAGGCTTATGAGGAGGTCAAAAAATTGCCAAGACAACGAAATTTTACAGCCCATGCTTGGTTTGACAAAACTAAAATTATTCTGGGTACTGATCGAGGTGAGCTGTTCATGATTGGTCCTGTAGGAAATAATTTTTAGGTGAAGAGACATCTTGGCAATGTTTTCGCCTTTGATGGACCAACCATGGATGGAGATTTAGGCCTTACTGCAATTTGCGTTTTCTCCAAAGGTTTCTTGATCGGCTCTAACAAGGGTCATTTTGCTTTGTGGATGAAACGTGAATAAAACTAATAAAACTTCTAAGACGAGTACACTGGAGATCTAGCCAAAAAATGGTACATAGGAGACGCGAAAGCGGCAAAGGTAGTCAGTATAGCTCTATGCCCTCTTTAGCAGTTCGTAGCCATCGCTTTCAACAGCAATGCAATCGCCACCGCCAATCTTAACAATATCCTAGAATGTGAGTAAGTTTAAGGCAGTAGTAAACTCATCGAAGGTGAAGTTTTGGAATTCATGTATGGAGGTTTCCATTGTGGGTAGATAAACTCTTTAGATGTCTGCCTCCATCGACCTATTTTTGCCACCTTGTCCAAGAAGGAAAGAATGATTAGATTGTGGAATTACAAACAGCCACGATGCTAGCTGGTAAAAATATTTGATAGCAAAACTGATGGAATCGAGCCTTTGTCCAACTAACTAGTCAGTTGTCTGGCTCTACATCCGCTGGGATACTATATTGCTGTTGGCTGCTGTGATAAGCTGAGAATTTACCACATCTTAGAGAATTAGCTGAGAAATTTCAGATAAATTTTGATTAGAGGAGTCTGCAGCCTGAAGTTCAGCAACGGAGGGCAGTTCCTAGCAGCTGCCTACCCACGACAAAAAAGCAGTACCCAAAAGAGCAGCGTTCATCTAATCAACATTTACAACAGCTATACTCTTGAAGAAGTCGGCAGAATCAACGATCATTCCAACATCATCACAGATATACATTGGAAACCTGACGATCGCACCATCTACTCTGTTGGCATTGATGGCACTATCGCAGAATGGAAGCAGGGTGACCCCAAGGCTGAGAATAAGTAGTGGACTGGCAGAAAATGGACTCAGGGTAACAGTCGCTACGCCTGCTGCATGTATGAAAAGACAGCCAAATCTTTGCTGACCGCGGGTGTTGAAGGTGGAAAATCGATCGTGAGGGAGATCAGAGTTGAGAAAGAAGGAGTACAGAAAATGTTTGCAGTTGGTGGTTTTAAACTGGTCAAAATGAGCTGGCTTACTAGTCAGTGGCGGGTCCCTGCAGTTCTAGGAGGCACTGAAGAAGGTTGCTTGAAAGTATTCAACTCTGTTTTTGATAACATTGTCTAGCAATCCTTGAATGTACATAGGAAGTAAATCACAGGATTGGCCACTTCACCTTGTGGTCGCTATGTCATTTCTGTCTCAAAAGACGGCATCATCTTCATCTATCAGGTTTCCCTCACCAGTCGCTAAGGTTTTGTCAACAGAAAACTACACGATCAACTCAACGACTATGAAATCAACCCTCTGATCGCTGTCCTCGACGATGGCTTGGCAGACATTGTGCTGGTCCATCGAAACGACCTGACTGAAAAGAACAGATACAATAAGATACTGGAGAAGAATCTCGAAGAAATCAGAACTAAGATGATTGTTCAGTAGGATGAAGATAAGAGAAAGTACGATGGATAGATGTCTGATTTGATTGCCGAGAAAGATAAACTTCTAAAATAGAAAAATGAGGAATTTTAAAAATTGAAGAAAATCAAGCAATAACTTGAGGTCACTTCCCAATCTGGATTTACACAGATTCAGGGAAGAAACTAAAAGATGCTTGAGGATATTGAAGCTCTCTATGAAAAGAAACTTGCCTTGGAGAACAAAAAATACTTCGAACTTGAAAATGTTTTCGAAAAAGAACGATAGTAGCAAAACCGGTAAAAAGCTCTGGCAAAAAAACGTATCCAATAAACTCTTGAGGTTCTCAGGAAGGAATTTATAGAATGCTTCCGAAAAGCTGAGAAAGTGCACACAAACCAACAACACAATATCATCATTGGCGAGAAATAATTCAACGAGAAAGTGACTCAGATTGAAGAATAACACTAGTCGTAGCTGAAGAAAATTACCCAATAAATTGTGAACCTCTAACACGACAAGAATCAGAATTCTATCGAGTACATAACTAACATCGAGTCCCTCAAACGCGAGTGTCGGCTCCTCTCTGATGATATTGTCAAATTCATGTCAGAAAATGAGATGATGCTCAAGCAGGAAGAGGACTATATGGACTAACTGCAGAGAATAACCCATAATATCCAAGAAAAGAAGGAAGATTTGCTTATCAAGCAGGATGCCTTGAAGAATCGAGAAGAAAGATTGGCAGAACATCAGGAAAGGATATCGGAACTGCAGAAGAAAAAAGAAGTCTTGAGCTATCGAACCTGGTAGATGAGGCAGGAAATCGAGCCCAAAGAAGATGAGATAGAGTTCCTGAAAGAATAAATTTTTAGAATTGAAAAATAATTTTAAAAACTTCTAGAAGACGAGAAAATCATCAACTAAACATAGCTCCAACTAAAAAAAACGAGATAATATTTGACCCTCTAGCTTACCAAGCAACGTCAAGCCACCAAAGACCGCAAAATTCGTATCAAAAAATTGACCGATTAGATATAGTAAACAGTCTAGTCGAAAAACACGTAAAGGGCCTATTATTAATCACAAATGAAAGGCATCTACGACCGTTACGTCAAGTTCATGAGCGAAAACAAACGAAACAACCAAAATCCAAAAGGTCTCGACTAAATATAGAGACACATCACACACATTGATCAGGAAATTGGATAGGTCAACAAAAAGACAGATGGAACTCTCAGGCGCAGAGATGACTAGATACATAAAGCGACCCAAGATAATGCTGACATGATCAAGGAACTGACCAATTTGAGAGAAGAAAGGACCAAGTTGACCCTTGAGTTAAAAAATGTGCAAAAAATAATATAGAACCTGCTGAGACAAATAAAGCAAATCAAGAATATCAATCAAGATTCAAGGGAGCAAGGAGCAGGCAGCAATCTCCGAAAGACCAAAGGCCACTAACTATAACCTCTTCCTAATTTAGGTATGATGAGATCATCTTCCCAACCCAACTTCAAAGGAAAGGTTTGTAGAGGAGTTAACTATGATCCCGGGTCATTATCCATTTTCACAAAGGCCAAGATCAAGGATTTAGAGTCCAAACTTGAAAGTAGTAAAATTGATCTGAGGCAGAAAGAAATAGTGGCGAAGATCATCAGGCAGAAAATTCAGGAGCATACTGAGAAAGAGTCATGCAATGACCCTTCCTTGGCGAAGATCCTGACAGACTATGATTTGTGAGACTATTTTCCTAAACTTTATTAAAAAGCCAGATTTTTCCAAGGTAAATTCTGATTGGCTCAATTCCGATAACCCCTTAAAGTGTAGGCTCCCCTAGGAAAGCCGAAGGGTCGTTTTGTCCTTTATCAAGGCCATTTGACCCCCAATGAGGCCAAAATGAGATTGTTTAACTTTTTTGGGAAGTGTGAGAGAGTCTACAAAATTTGACAGGCTTCCCTAAGCTTTTTGATTTTGTTGCCCGCCTTAAATGCGATGCAAGAGTTCATCGGCTATAATAATTATATATGGCAAGAACAAAACAAACCGCAAGGAAATCCACTGCCCAAAAGGTGCCAAGAAAGCAACTCGTTGCTCAAAAGGTGGCCAGAAAGTCTGCCCCCATTGCCTCTGGCCTCAAGAAGCCTCACCGCTTCAAACCTGGAACCGTCGCCCTCAGATAAATCCGAAAGTTCCAAAAGAGCGTAATAGACATTTTATTCAGACCGATCTCCTTATCCGCAAGCTCCCCTTCCAACGTTTGGTGAGAGAAATCGCCACTGAGTTCAAGCAGGAGGTCCGCTTCCAGAGTCAGGCAGTCCTGGCTCTTCAGGAAGCAGCCGAAGCATACCTTGTATCTTTGTTCGAGGACACTAACTTGTGTGCCATCCATGCCAAGAGAGTCACCATCATGTCAAAGGATCTCCAACTGGCCAAGCGCATCAGAGGTGATAGATTCTGAGATATTCTCCTGATCTGTTTCGGATTATTTATGAGCAAATTTACAATCCCCATTAAGTACTTACTGAAAAGAATGACAATGAGGAAAAGAGGCACTGATGATGAGAGTTTGTTTGATCATTAACCTCTATAGGTAGATTAAATTATCATATTCAAAAAATGCACTCACTCAGCCAACTGTTAATATTGCTTCTCTTGGCAGCAGTTGTAAACAGTCAGACTACTGTAACTGTGACAGCTTCCAATCAAAACATTAACACTCTGGCAAATTATACATTTACAGTTACCTTTGACAGCGCCTCCCTTAGGTCCAACCTAACCATCCACTTGCCAAGTCAACTGGCAACAACTAATAGCACCAGAGTCACACAGGGAGGCACATTGCTCACTTCTACTCAATACAGCATCACAACAAATAGCATTGTTCTCAACAAGACAGTCAGCAATACAACCATTATTGTCAGCAATGTCATGAACCCATCTTCAGGTATAAGCACTTTTGATTTCACCATTAGTAGCAACATCAGCACTGATAATCAACCTGCCAGCATCTTCAACTATCTTACATATGCACCTGGAGCCTTGCAATCTTGTCGATATGCCTTTACAGGCACAACCGAACAAACCAATGGAACACTGACTGCCACGTTGGTGCTCAATGATCCTGTGACTGTAGGCAGCAATATCATAACCATTGGCTATCCAATCAACTGGCAATACTTGAGCAGTAAATCTTTGACCTCAGGCAGCCCTACCCTAGCTTGTTCCTATGCGTTGAATGGAGGGACATCATACACGACTATTCCCTGCTCCTCCACCTCAACTTCAGTTTCAGCCAACCTCACTCTGGCAGCGCCTATTCCATCAAACACTTCTCTATAGCTAAAAATAACAGGAGTCAACTGTCCTCCGACTGTTAGCACACCCACAAATTCTAGTTACATCATAACAGTCTACGACTCCAACTCTGCCAAAATAAATGAATTATCTAGTTGCAATATCAGTGATACAGCAGTCAGTTAGGCTGCTGGTGCTTTCACCAATACAGGACTTTACATAAACTCAATTTATAGCATTCCACAGATCAACTATACAACCACTGTCCCAGTGACATTCCAAATGTCAGATACCTTGGAGGCCTACTACTCAGTAACAACCACCTCTTGCTCCAGTCGACTCTATATCAGCAGAAGCACACCTTTATAATGGATCAATACAAATACTGTTAGCTCTGTTAGATATTATTCATTGAGTACAACTACCTCCAATACTGCCTCGACTTCCACTCTGCAGCTATATATGGACTGCTCATTCAGCACACCACCTTCGGCTACTCCCACCAACTTCATCTTTCTCTTCAAAAGAAACACTCAGCTCTATCTCAATCTAACTGCCTCCTTTACTGCCCTAGCTCAGCCTTTTGCTAGCAGTTCAAATTTCAGATTGATTCTTGAGACTGCCTCAGCAGCCAGTCCATCCACCTACACTTTCACTTTGAATATCAGTCAACCTCTGTCCAGTCAAGGACAGCTCACATTTACTCTTCCATCACACTTGAACAATGCTACATTCGGTGGACTGAGCAGTTGCACAGCTACCATCTCATCATTAACTGCCACTCTCTCAGAATGCAATTACATTTCCAATGGCAGTAAATACCTTAACGTCGTTTTTGATCACAGCAGCAGTATCAGCGCTGCATCGAAAATTGTGATAGCGGTCCTTGGCTTAAAAAACCCTAGCTATGCCTATAGCAGCTATCCGATTGGCATCAGCACATATTACAACCAATCTGTATCAAGCAGCTTAGTGGAATACAACAGCTCAATTTATTCTGTTGTATACACAACACACACCACCTATCAGCTTAGCATCTCTCCTTCAACCTATCAGGTGTATACTAGTTCCAGTTTGAACATCTCCTATACTAATGAGGTCCATCTCAATTCAGGAACTACTTTCAAGTTTGTATTTCCTTTGGCCATCACTACTCTCACCTATGGAAACACTCTATTCAAAGGAGGAAGTCTCAAAAGTATCAATCAATCCACACTGACCACCTCAGCTCCTTTCACCCTCACTATCACATTTTATTAAAGTGTGGCAGTAGGAACCATCCTTCTCTTTCCTATTACGCTTAGAACTCCAAGTAATTTAGGCACCTATGGGCCTATCTCTTTTACTGCTACTTTCAATTCGTATACTTATGAACAAAGTTCAGTACTGGAGTTAGCAGTCACTCAAACATCCGACGTCTCTGTTGCTATTTCTGTCCCAGCTAGCAGCACTCTGGGCCAGTACACAGGTCGGCAAACCTCATATACATTTTCCCTTACTTCCTACATGCCTCACAGCACCCCTAATTACTATATCCTAATCACTTATCCAAGCGATACATCTTTCACCTCTTCTGGTTCCTGCTCTGGATCATGTCTATCCTCCATCAGCCTCTACAATTCCAGCACCATTAACATCACAATCGATAATAGCTACGACTGGGCTGGCTAGAGCATATACACCTATACTATCACTTTTGGCACATTTACCAATCCTAGACATATAGGCAGTTCGATGGCCTGGAGTTTTATGAGCTACAACAGTGATGGCAGCCAGGTGGGGACTGGGACTGCTACCTTTAACACTGCCTTACCTAGTCCTATTACAGGAATGTTGTCTAAGAATTATAGGTACTACAGGAGCAACAGTCAGCCTGTAGAGATATATCTCACACTGACAAATGTTCTCAAAAGTGGAGACTATATTTTGCTTCAGTTCGGCCCAGACACCTATCTGAATTCATCTTCGACCATAAGCTGCCCACAAACTCTGGCAAATTGTTCAATTTCTTCCAAATCAACCTCCAACATCTTAGTGGTGACTGCTACTCCCAACATCAACCAACTCAACTCCTTGTCTCTCACTCTCCAACTCTCAGGTCTAATTTCAGCCTCTTCTACTCTCTACATCGACCATAACTACTTCAATGTGTCCACTTACACCTCAGTCAATCTGATGATTGATTCTGGTGCTCTGACCTATAACGTCTCATGCGGTACCTATGCCACCTACAACTGCAAAGAGTGCTACGCCAACGGATCGTGTATCAGTTGCTACACTTCAGAAGGAATGAATTTGCTGGGAGAGAGATGTGTGAGCAATTGCACCAATTAAAGCATGTACTATAGTTTCAATTCGAGTGGAACCTGTCTCAGTTGTATCAGTCCTTGCCTGACTTGTCTAAATTCTACGCATTGTAGAACCTGTATCACCAATTATTTTCTGACATAAAATCTAACCTGTATCGCTAGCTGTCCCACCTCCAATGGCTACTTTACAACAATTTCAGCTTCAATCACCTACTGTCTTGCTTGCTACGATAGTCAATGTCTTATTTGTGCCAATAGCAGCACAATTGGATGCACTCAATGTTATACTGGTGTACTACAGCAAGGAGCCTGTGCAGTTAGCTGCACTATCCCCAACACTTATCTTGCTTCTGATAACACATGTCAAGATTGCAATTTTGCCTGCAATGGATGTTCGGGATCAGGTACAGGCAGTTGTACCAAATGCAGCTTCAATTACTACAATTCCAGTGGCTATTGTGTTTCAACATGCCCTGACGGAACAGCTGCAATCGTCGCTACTCAGAGTTGTGGATGTGCAGGCAGTTGCATCACCTGCCAAACTTCATCAACCTACTGTCTTTCGTGTTCTCCCTAATCATTAACCGGAGCCACTCAATTTGCCTATTTTGGCAATTGCATAACTTCCTGCCCCAATTTCTCGTATCTCTCTGGGTCTAGCTGCTTGCCATGTTCTTCGGGTTGCTTCAATTGCACAGCGAGTACCTGTCTTACATGCACCACAGGTCGCTACATGTATGACAATCAATGTTACCAAGACTGCAATAGCGTCGGAACACAATACGACGGAACCACCTCAAGTGGTGTGTTGATCTGCGTTCTTTGTCCGACTGGATGTGATAGCTGTTTAGGTTACACATGCACCAGCTGCCTATCAGGATATAGTTTGTAGAATGGAACATGTGTCGAACAATGTGTAGTCCTGGGGAATTGCTAGTCTCCAGTTCCTGATCGGATACTACCGATGCCTGGACTGTTAACTGTGGCTGTGTGGGCCATGATAGTTGTGGTGATCAAACTTCTAATGAAGAAGCTTTATCTTCCTTTCGGTCTGATGTTCATCTTTGCCTTATCACAGGTTGGCTTGATATATGGTGGGGCTTTCATTTTGGCAAATGCATAAACTTCAACCAACGCCACTACTGCAAGTCGCCTCCTCTTCGGCATTGATTACTCCTATCGAACCACTATATTTACCCTACTAATCGTTTCATTAGTTGTCAACTACCTAAGTAATTTACTCCATCTGCTACTTTTCTGCAAATACATGTGGCCCCTTCTGCCTTCTCCCAAACAAATTGACTACATCAGCAATACTCTAGTCCTAATGCTGGCCACTCTCACTAATTATCGCTTTGCTTTGCTGGTTTACAGTAAAATGTTTCCCAAACCTCAAATCCCCATCGACAACTGCAGTCGATTAACACCTATCAACTATCTATGCATAGGAACCCTAGTTCTAGATGGGATTCCCCTGGCTGCTGCTGTAATACTGATCTACAAGGAAACTGCAGGAACTGATCTGTTTATGTTGGGTGTCGATTTGCTGGTAGTTTTAGCTATCATGCTTGTCATAACAATTTGGATGATAGCAGTCCCCAAGGCTGACGATTTTTATAGCTAGGAAGTGAGAAAGACGAAAGCAGAAGAGGTCTATCACTAGAACTTTAGAACAGAAGAGGATCTAAACAACGATAAAAATGTTAGTTACAGCAAATTAGCACCTCAGAATTCCCTTACTTTTGATAAAGCTGCACAGGAAACCATCCAAGATGAACTTATCTCGCATTCTAATCATAATGGAGGTTGCTTTGTGGCAATTAATGGGAAGACGCATCATCAGTAGACTTAGCAGTATCAAATCTAGAACTAGTTTGTGGCTCATTCGGAATAATAAAATCCTCCTCTGGTCAACTACCAGAGATAAACAACT